>ERZ773022.1602-NODE-1602-length-14829-cov-7.557466_pt1 | contig 14829 bp, 13 predicted proteins | sample MGYA00580839_ERZ773022 | MGnify/ENA primary metagenome ERZ773022 (study PRJEB29015, sample SAMEA2738020) | human oral metagenome | biome: human oral; feature: human-associated habitat; material: dental | place: China | collected 2044 ... | reverse complement strand
GACCGCTATACCTACCACATACACGAGCGCAACGACACCTACCGCGAGGTGTTTGACGATGCGCTTGCGCGGTATTTTATGGATATCGTGTGGAAGTATACGGAGAGCTTTCGGCGGTAAAGATGAAAGAGATGAGGGGGAGGACAATGGAAGAATTGGATGCAGGGCAGTATATCGAGGGCGTGCGCGAGCTGATGGCGGCATACAACGGGAGTGGAGATGAGGACATCTATCACGCACTCTATGAGCTTTGCTATGCGCCGAACGAAGCGGCTCTGCGGGAGAACTACGCCCGCAACGCCGCGCACTATGCGGAACTGTATGATGCGCCCGTCCTTCCGTCCTACGATGATCTGCCCGTCCTGCTCTTCCCTGTGACGAATGACTACAGCGTGCTGTTTGACAAGACTGCACGAGGATTCTGCATGAATGAGGAGCGCGGCCTCTTTGCACTCCTCCACGTTCTCCTCTTTGCGGATGAGACTGCCATTCCACAGGCGGCAGAGTGTTTTCGCCGCGCAGAAAATGAGGCGCGGGCGTATGCACTGGCGCAGGAGATCGCAGCGGCAATCCGCGCACAGGATTTCGGCATCGCGTCGCAAAAAATGGCAGAAGAATATCATGAGCTGTGTCCGCATGGAGAGCTTTACGCACTGTTCCATGCGGAGGCGGCTCTTTCTTATGCGGATGTCGCGAATGCCGTGCGCTATGGAGAGGCGGCATACGAACGGCGTAAGATGAACAGCGCGGTGTGCAGTCTCCTTAGCCGTGCCTATCGTGCGGCGGGGCAGCTTGACCGCGCACTCCTCTTTGACGTACTTGCGGGGGCGCGCGAGAAGCTCAATCTCCCCGACGATGCTGATGCGCGGGCAGCATGTCTGCGCGCACTGACGCTTGCCCATACGAACATACAATATGCCCCACTCCAGATGAAGGTGTCTCTGACGGATACGGGGCTGGAAACAAGATGGCACATAGCGCTGTGTGAGGAACTGCCGCGCTTCTCCAAGGCGCTGCCTAGCTATCGGACAGGCGTATACAATCCCTACGGACTGATACACGTCAAGAGCCATGAGGTCGAACTTGTCAATGCGGAGAAGGGAAAATACGACTATCCTTTTTTTAACGACATGGTCTTTGACCTGGTGAAAGCGGATGAGACGAAGGCGACGTGCATCGAGACGGACGGCACGCCGATGCTCCTCCCGCTCGCGGCAAAGGAAGAAATGCAGAGCCTCTCGTTTCAGACGGAACAGATGGATCGCACCGTGACGCTCGGCAGAGGGGAATTTCATTTCTATCGCATTGAAACGCCTGTAACGATCTGTGCGCACGTGCCGTTTCTGCTCGGTGCGCCGATCATCCTCCGGCACAGTCCGCAGCGCAGGAAAGTCGTGCTGAGTATCATGGCGGACGGTCTCAGTTGGAACGGGATACGGGAGGAGGCAGAGGCGGTCGTCCCCAATCTGCTGAGATTCTTCTCCAAAGGCGTGATCTTTGACAACAGTTTTTCGACGGCAGAGTACACCTATCCTGCACTTGCGAGCATCGAGACGGGGGTGTACCAACACCGTACGCAGATCGCGCTGCCGGGGACGGCGATGGCGCTCGATCCTGCCCATGTGACGCTCTCCGAGCAGATGAAAAATCTCGGCTACTACTGTGCAAATCTCCAAGGAGATGGGCAAGGCATTTACAATGGCGCGACGCGCGGCTATGATCGCCTGATTGTGAACCGGTGGATGCTTCCTGCCGTGCATGGTGTGGAGCGTGTCATACGACACCTCCATACCTTTGACGAATGTGATAATTTTCTCTTTCTGCACGTTATGGATTCGCATCCCTATAACTCCAACGTCAGTACACCTGCGTATGCGGAGGCACATCTGCCGCTTGCGGATGTCCTGCAGGAGGAGACGGCAGCATCGGTCTTTCTGAAGCAGACGCCGCTGCGCCGCTGCGTCAATCGCAGTGAGATTCGGGCGATGGATCGGCAGCTCGGGTCTCTGTTCGACTACCTTGAGAGGCATTACGAAGAGGACGAGTACATCGTTCTTCTTTACTCCGATCATGGTACGTCGGTGTATGCGCGCAGTCCATACCTCATGAGCGAGGAGCAAACGGGGGCGGCACTGATGGCGCGCGGCGCGGGTGTTCCTGCGCTTGGGCGCGTGGATGAGCTGACGAGCTCCGTGGACATCTACAAGATTCTTGGAAAGCTTGCGGGATACCCGATCGACGCAGCGTATCTGGACGGGAATCTGCCGGAGGCATTTGGCGGACAGCGGCGGGAGTATACGGTGAGCAACTCCATCTATCCCGGGCAGACCTATAAAATTTGCGTTCGTACGGAGCGTCATGCTTTCCATCTCGAGACGGAGGAGCTCACGCGAGAGGACGGGACGATCTCACTCGATCGGTACACGTACCACATTCACGAGCGGAGCGAAAGCTACCGTGAGGTATTTGACGATGCACTCACACGGTATTTCATGGATATTGTGCGGCAGTATACAGAGAGCTTCCGGCGCTGAGATGATATGGAATGAGGGGGGATAATATGGCAGAGGACTTTGACACAGGCACATACATTGAGGGTGTACGGGAGCTGATGTCAGCATACAATGAGAGCGGCAGCGATGAAATCTATCGCGTACTCTACGAGCTTTCCCATGCGCCGAATGAGGCAGCACTGCGGGAGAACTATGCGAAGAACGCCGTGCGCTATGCGGCATCGTATGATGAGCCTGAACTGTCCGAATACGATGATCTGCCCGCTCTTCTTTTTCCTGTGACAAACGAATACAGCGTTCTTTTTGACAAGAAAGCGCACCGCTTTTGCATGGATGAGGAAACGGGGCTTTTTGCGCTCCTCCATATCCTTGTGTTTGGGGAAGAGAATGCCATTCCACAGGCGGCGGAGCGTTATCGCCGCACCCATGACGAGATGCGGGGACGCACCTTGGCGCAGGAACTGGAGGCGGCGATTGCGGCGCAGAACTTTGGTGCGGATGCAGAGGAAAAGGCGGAAGAGTATCATCGCCTCTGTCCGTTAGGGGAGCTTTATGAACTCTTCCGTGCGGAGAAAGCACTGACTCGAAAGAAGCTTAAGAAAGCACTTTCCTATGGGGAGGCGGCGTATGCAAAACGCAAGATGAGCGTGCGTACCTGCAATTTCCTCTCGCGTGCCTATCGTGCATCAGGACAGCTCGACCGTTCCCTGCTCTTTCAGATCTTATCTCGCGCAAATCCGCCGGAGTATCTCCCGGAGGATGATGCAGAACTCTTGGAACGTTGCCTTCGCGCACTGACCATCGGCTATACGCCTGCGCGCTACGCGCCGCTGATTCGAGAGGTATATCTGAACGACGGCAACATGGCGTCTCGGCTCTGCATCAAGATCGGAGAAGAACTCATCCGCTTCTCGGAGGATCTGCCGCGCTATCGCATTGGCGTTTACAATCCGTACGGAATGATGCACATTGGGAGCAGCTTGGTCGATGTGATGAACGCTGCAACGGACAAATATCAATTCCTCATCTATCGTGATTTCATCTTCGACATTATGAAAGCGGAAGCAAAGAACACTGTCCGCATTGACCCAAAGGGCGAGGCGATGCTGCTGCCGCTTGCCGCCAAGGAAGAGCAGCAGACGCTGTTTTTCAAAGGGGCAAAAATTGACCGCTCAATGGTTCTTGGGCGTGGCGAGTTCAATTTCTATCGCATTGATGAACCCGTAACAGTCCGTGCAAATCATCCGTTCCTTGTCGGTGCCCCAATTTCTTTGGGACATAACCGTCGGCGAAAAAAGCTCGTGCTGAACATTCTCGCCGACGGGCTTAGCTGGAAGGAAATGCAGAAAGAGGACTATGCACTCATCCCGAATATCATGCGTTTCTTTGAAAAGGGTGTGATCTTCGACAACAGTTTTTCCACAGCAGAGTATACATATCCCGCCCTTGCGACGATTGAGACGGGACTCTGTCAACATCATACGCAGATCGCCGAACCGGGGCAGCCCTTTGCCCTCGATCCTTCATACGTGACAATATCGGAGCAGATGAAGGCGCTGGGCTACTACTGTGTCAATATCCAAGGGGATGGGGAGGGGATCTACAACGGAGCGACGCGCGGCTATGATCGGCTGGTCGTGAATCATACGATGGAACTTGTATCAGATGGCGTGGAGCGTACGATACAGCATCTTCGGGCATTCGACGAATGTGATAACTTTCTGCTTCTGCACTTTGCGGATGCGCACCCCTATAACTCGGACATCAGTACGCCTGCTGATGCATCGACACATCTGCCGCTTGCCGATGTCCTACAGGAGCAGGATATGTCCGCATCTGTCTTTCTGAAGCCGAATCCACTGAGTCAGTATGTCAACCGCAGTGCGATTCAGAGCGTGGACCGGCAGCTTGGGTATCTGTTCGATTACCTCGAACGGCACTATGAGGACGATGAATATATCATTCTCCTCTACTCAGATCATGGTGCATCGGTACACGCGCGCAGTCCGTACCTCATGAGCGAGGAGCAAACGGGCGCGGCACTGATGGCGCGCGGTGCAGGGGTGCCGACGCTCGGGCGTGTGGATGAACTGACAAGCTCTGTGGATATCTACAAGATTCTCGGAAAACTCGCGGGCTATCCAACCGACGCGCCCCATCTCGACGGCAATCTGCCGGAGGCATTCGGTGGACAGCGGCGGGAATACACCGTCAGCAACTCCATCTATCCGGGACAGACCTATAAAATTTGTGTGCGTACGGAGCGCCATGCGTTCCACCTTGAGACAGAGGCGCTGACCCGTGAGGACGGCACGATCTCGCTTGATCGGTACGCATACCATATCCATGAGCGTGACGAAAATTACCGTGAAATCTTTGATGATGGACTCGCGCGGTATTTTCTTGATATCGTGTGGAAATATACGGAGAGCTTTCGGCGGTAGATACGAAGAGAACGTGAAATGAAGCCTGTGAAAGAATCACGGATCAAATGAACAGATAGAGCGAGGACTCAATGGATGCGTTAAAGGTCGGGCGCAGCATCGCATTTCTGCGGAAGCGTTATCGCATGACGCAGCGAGCGCTTGCAGAGTGTCTGCACATCAGTGACAAGGCTGTTTCCAAGTGGGAACGCGGGCTTGCGGTACCGGATGTTTCACTTTTGGGGAAGCTGTCCGTGATTCTTGATACGGATATCGAAAGCATCTTAGAGGGCAATATCGCGAGTTTTGATGTGCGCTGGAACGGCGTGTTGGAAATGAACTATCCGCCGGGAATAGAGGCATCCACCCTTGTCTATGATAAACCGGCGGTTTACCTGCAGGTGTCTTATTTTATGCTGGCAGGGATTACAGACATCAGCATTTTGGGCAAGGATTCCGATGTGGAGTGGGTGAAAGCACAGCTTGCAGACGGCGGAACGCTAGGCATTTCTCTCCGCTATGGAGAGGAACAGGATGCAGGTGAACACGTTGCAGGGACAATGCGCGTGCATGGGCTATCCTTTCTCTACGGAAAGGATCTGACGAAATCGTTTCGGCGAATCCTATATGGAGCACCGCAGTCTTACGCACTCGAAAACTATCAGGGCACAGCACTGGGGATTCAGTTTGACCGTGCACAGCCGATCCATAAAAGAACCACGTTGAAATTGGAGCGCGGTATTGTCGCCTTTCCGATAGAATCCCATCGGGAACTGTATACGGCGTCAAGCCTCATCCATTTGATACAGCAAGCTATGAATGAGAATATCTGCGCCCTGCCTGAGATCGCATATCATCGGGGACTGATACATGACGTGGAATAAATGTAAACTGGCCGGCGGTTGCCCATTATATATTTTTAGGGAATAATGAGAATATAGTTTTTAGCGTGAAAATAGGGGAGTCGTATGAAACATTTGATAATAATTGGCGTCGGAGGTTTTGCACGGGAAGTCTTCTGGCACGCGCAGGATTCCGTTGGATATGGAACGGACTGGGACATTAAGGGCTTTCTCGATGGTGATGTGAAACTTACGGCAGAGGAGTATGAAAAGCTCTCTGCACCGCTTCTTGGCGATGTCGATTCGTATGTGATTGAACCCGACGACTGCTTTATTTGTGCGATTGGCAGTCCGAAGGTGAAGGAAAAGCTTACGCAAAGGATTTTGGCACGGGACGGTGCGTTTATCAATGTCGTTCACAATAGTGCCATCGTTTACCCTACTGTGCGGATGGGGCGGGGGAATATCCTCTGCCCGGATGTGCATATTCTTGATCACGCAAAGATAGGAAATTTCGTTACCTTCAATGGGCGTTCCGGGATGGGGCATGATGCCGAAGTTGGTGACTACAGCAGCTTGATGGGTAGTGTTGAAATCATGGGGTATGTGCGAATTGGCAGACGGACGTTTTGGGGAGGCGGCGCAAGAGCTGTTCCGCACAGTCGGGTTGATGACGATGCGACGGTTGGTGTCGCGAGTGTCGTGCTCAGACGTATAAAGGCGGGGGACACGGTTTTTGGCAACCCCGCTATGCCAATTTGATTTTTGCAGGAGGTTTTACAGATGACAGAGAAAGAGTTTTTGGCGGACTTGACCGACCTGATGGACACGGAGGAGAAGATCGTAATGGAGACACATCTCTCTGATGTGGAGGAATGGGATTCTCTGAGCCGTGTCGCTTTTATGGCACTCGCGGTGACAAAGGGGTGCGGGAAGGTCACACCAATGGAAGTAAAGGAAGCGCAGAAGGTGCGTGACCTTTATGAGCTTTTGACGAGGAACGCATAATGCTTGGAAGGCTGTCCAACATTTGTCTGGAGGCTGTGACGGCGACAGTGTCCGCACAACGGGTGTCGGTTGCTTCCCGTATGGAGCACTTGTTGTCGGAGAAAAAGGCAAAACGCCTTATTCGCTCTACGGGAATCGAGGCACTCAGTATTGCGGAGGAGGGGGTATGTACCTCCAATCTCGCGTTTGAAAGTGCGGTGCGTGTTTTTTCCCGGGTTCAAAGGATGGATATAGGCGCGATCATATTTTTGTCTCAGACGCCGGATTATTTGTCTCCTGCGACAAGCTATTGCATGCAGGCACGTCTGGAACTCCCCTCCGATATACTGGCATATGATGTGAATCTTGGTTGTTCCGGTTTTCCTTACGGTCTTTTTTTAGCCGGCACACTGCTTCCTATGCTGGGCGGACGAAAAGTGCTGCTCGTGGGAGGGGATACGGTCAGCCGTAACTCCAGCCCTGAGGATTCTGCGATGTATCCAATTATCGCAGATGCGGGATTTGCTGCCGTTGTAGGACGAGGAAACGGTTCGATGGCGTTTCATATGGAAAGCTATGGTGAGCGTGCAGACGCTCTCCTTGTGCCGCGCGGTGGCGCACGCGTACCGAGGCTGGCAGATCGCGGCGGTCTGACGCTTGATCGGGATAATTATGCGGTCATGGACGGTATGGCTGTTACGGACTTTACCTTTCGGGAAGTGCCGGATAATATCAGCAGACTTCTGACGTTTGCGAAAGAGAATGTCAGTATGTTGGATGGGGTCATATTTCATCAGGCGAACGCAATGATTGTGAAGACTCTCGCTGAAAAACTTGACATTCCTCCGGAACGTGCCCCCTTTATGAGTCGACAAATTGGGAATACCAGCTCGGCGTCCATCCCCGTGTGTCTTGCAGAGTTGAAAAGAGAGGGGCGCTCGTGTGAGGGGCACTATCTTTTTTCCGGCTTTGGCGTTGGTCTGTCCATTGCATCGATTTTGTTGGATTTGCAGGCTGATTGCGTTTTGGAAACGGGGGAACTATGAGCGATACGATATGGGATTTTCGAGGCAGACGTTTTGCCGTTGTCGGCGCATCGTCCGGTATTGGTCGGCAGATTGCTATGGAACTTGTATCTGCTGGCGCAGAGGTTCTTGCCATTGCACGCAGTCGGGAGCGGTTGGACAATCTCGCTGCGCAGTCGTCACTTATCACCACCGCACAGCTTGATGTGACGAAAGCCTCCCGCGAGGATTGGGCCACGGTTTTAGGTGCGTATGTGTCGGCACATGGAAAATTGTACGGCGGGGTCTATACGGCAGGGATTACGGGGCTTACGCCACTACGTAGCTATGATGAGGAACTTGCACGTAACATCCTAGAGACCAGCTTCTGGGGAGCGGTATATGCGCTGCAGGGAATGTCGAAACGGAATGTGTCCGAATCAGGGGCAGCGTTTGTCCTGTTTTCCTCCACCGCATGGAAGACCTGCGAAAAAGGGATGTTTGCTTACTCAGCCGCAAAAGCCGCGCTTGTCGCCGCAGTTCGGTCTTTTGCACATGATTTGGCGCGGGATAAGAAGCGAATCAACTCCATCAGCCCCGGATACGTTCGGTCAGCAATGACAGATCGTTCCGCAGCGCTTACAGGAACTCCGGAGCATATCATACAAAAGCACTTGCTCGGCATAGGGGAACCGGAGCAGGTTACAGGGATGGTTCTGTTTCTTTTAAGTAATCGGGCAGACTGGATTACGGGAGAGGATTTTATAGTGGATGGTGGCTATATGCGCGGGGCGTGGGAATAGTAGGATGATTGGATTGGATGGTAGCGTGCATGGCATTGTATTGGGAGACGGAAGATGAGCAGTGTATTTTACCATGCGGGGATTGAAGCCGTTGGAGCCGTCCTGCCAAAGGAAAAATCTTCCGTAGAGGATTTCGGCTTTGGCAGGCGAACAAAGAAAATTTCTGCATTGACAGGAATTGTGAATGTGGGGATTGCACCTGAGGATACAATCACCTCGGACTATGCGGTATATTTAGCAGAGCATCTTTTTGCTGAGATGGAGCTGGATCCACAGGAAATTGATGGTATTGTATTCGTCTCCACAACGCCCGATTATATCTCTCCGCCCACGTCCGTCCTGCTTCAACATCGACTGGGGCTGTCCCAAAGCTGTGCCGCCTTTGACATCAACTATGCCTGTCCCGGTTATGTCTATGGGCTGATGCAATCTTTTATGATGGTCGAAACGCGGGTGTGCCGTAAAGTTCTTTTGATTGCCGGCGATGTTGCAACGCACTATATCAGTACGCAGGACAAGGCAATGAGCCTTGTGACAGGGGATGCTGTGACAGTCTCCGTGATCGGGCGACGTGAGAAAGAGGCGTTGACTGTATTCGAGAAATATACGGACGGCGGAGGGTATCAGCATTTATTTGTTCCTGCAGGAGGTTTTCGCACCCCCAAGAGGCATGGCGTGACGGATGTCCCGCGCGAAGACGAGGACGGCAATATCCGTACGGATGAGCATCTCTATATGAACGGGATGGAGATCATGCGCTTTGCCGTGGAGCAAGTTCCAATCATTGTAGACCAATTATTGCATACACGACAATGGGCGAAGGGGGATGTGGGGGGCTATTATTTTCATCAGGCAAATGAGTTCATTGTAAACAATATCGCCCGGCGAATGAATCTGTCTCTCGAGAAGATACCTATATTCGTGCGCGATGTCGGCAACACGGGCGTTGCCTCCATTCCGCTGACGCTCTGCGCATATAATGCAGATAAATCAGGAAAAGAGCTTGCGCGATCGATTCTCTGTGCCTTTGGGGCGGGGCTGGTTTGTATCGGGGCGGCGATCGATTTGAGCCATACGCATTTTTCTAAGATCATAGAGATGTAATACAGCTGCGGGGGGATAACATGATGCGTGTGGATTGGCAGAATATCTCTGCATTCAGTGATGTTCCTCCACATTTCCGTTTAATGGATCGGGCAGAGATATCTGCGGGATGCGAGGTATATGCATGGAAAGCTGTGTCCTCCTTGGACTGGTATTTCGATGTGCATTTTCCCGATAACCCTGTGATGCCTGGTGTGTTCCTCATGGAGATGCTGCGCCAGACAGCGGTTTGCGCCCTGCGGTGTGCGGAGCAAAAACGGAACTGTGCGCTTGTGTGTGTCCAGCAGATGCGTATGTTTCGCCCTGTCCGCCCCGGGGATTTTCTGCGTGCCCATGTATCCTACGAATCGCCTGACGGAGTGTATATTTCTTGTGCCGGGATTGTCGAGGTCTTTGATGGAGAGGACGGCGCTCTTCAAAAGGTCTGTGCAATGCGGTTTATGCTTGCTGTGGATGGTGTCTGCATTGCAGACGATCCACCACCGTTGAAGATATCTCAGATGGAGGAAGATATTTCAATTGGCCAAGCGCAGATGGCTCGTTATATCGCAGATCCTCCCGGCTACCGCTTTGTCGATGTAGTGCACGTGACGCCGGGATGTGCGGCAGAAGGGCGGCTTGCGCTCGATTCTCAGGCGTGGTATCTTCAGCCTGAAATCAGCAGCGATGGCACACTCTCTATCGCTTTTTTGATGGAGGCAATCATGCAGACGGGCGTTTTCTGCGTGACGACGCTGCCGACCAAGTGCTTCCAACTCATGATGTTCCATGCCTGTCAAAAACTTTCTGTATATCGGCGGGCGATGACCGGAGAGACTCTACACACACGGGCACAGTTGCATTCCTATCGGAACGGTGTTGCTTCGTATCACGGGAGCGCGCATACAGAGAGGGGGACAATATGCACAATGAATTTTGTGCTCGTTGCACCAGAGGATATGGCTGCAATACGGAGGTGAATCCATGCTGAAGGAGAAAAATATCGTCATTACAGGTGCTCGCAAGGGGATTGGGCGCGCGTGCGTCTCGGTTTTTGCCGCAATGGGGGCGAATGTTTGGGCGTGTTCTCATACGCCGTCAGAGGCATTCGAGCAGGATCTGCAGGAAGTTGCCGCATCTGCGGGGACTTGGATTCGGCCTGTCTATTTCGACCTCACGGATGTGGAAGCGACAAAGAGTGCCGTGCAGTCCATTCTGCGTGAAAAACTGCCCGTCGATGTGCTCGTGAACAATGCGGGGATTGCGCAATACGACAAATTTTCGCTCATGAAGCTGGAGACGCTCGAAAAAATTTTCGATACGAATTATATGGCGACTTTGCGCCTCACACAGCTCTTGGCGCGGCGTATGGGGCAGAAACGTCCCGCCTCCATTGTGTTCATCTCCTCTGTAGCAGGGCTTTCGGGTGCGGTCGGCAGCCTTGCCTACGGCGGGAGCAAGGCTGCTCTTGCACATGCCGCAGGGGTCCTCAGCAGGGAATATGCACGGCAGAACATCCGCGTGAATGCCGTTGCACCCGGCATGGTGCATACGGACATGAAGGACGCGGCGGATGCGGATGCATGGGCGGAGCTCGTCTCACGTACCCATCTCGGACGTGAGGCAGAGCCGGAGGAGATTGCGCGTGCCGTCGCATTCCTGTGCAGCGATTTTGCGAGCTATATCACGGGACAGGTCATTCGCGTGGACGGAGGTATGCTATGATGATGGACATCGAGCGCATTCGCGTTTTCGCCCACAGGATTCGCAGAGATGTTTTGACGATGACGCATCGTGCGGGCGTGAACGGCGGACATATCGGCGGCGCACTGTCGGCGGCAGATATCCTTGCTGTTCTCTACGGCGGCGGTGTACTGAGGAATACGCCCGAGCACGTTGCCTCTCCGACGCGTGACCGCTTCATCCTCAGCAAGGGGCATATTGCGCTTGCGCATTATGCCGCGCTTGCTCAGGCAGGGTTCTTCCCTGTGGAGAAATTGGAGGAGTTCGAACAGCCAGGATGCGCTTTTCCGACGCATGAGGTGCGGCGAGAGGAGTATGGCATTGAGACTTCGAGCGGAAGTCTCGGTTACGGTCTATCCATCGGTATCGGCTGCGCACTTGCCGCACGAATGCGCGGTCAGGATTACCATACCTATATACTAATGGGGGATGGCGAATGTAACGAGGGGAGCGTCTGGGAAGCCTCGATGGCGGCGGCACGTTATCGCCTCTCGAACCTCACGGCAATCGTGGATGTGAACGGACAGTCTCTCGATGGCAGGATGGATGATATTATGCCAATTCACGATTTTCGTCTTGCCTTTCAGAGCTGCGGATGGAATGTCATCACGGTGGATGGGCATGATATTACGAAGATCTATGATGGTCTTCAAACACGTGTCGAGGATGTGCCGACGGTAGTGCTTGCCATGACGCAGAAGGGCAAGGGTGTCGCATCCATTGAGGGCGCGGTCGGATGGCATCATGCCGCGCTCTCGGACGAGCAGTATGAGAAATTTATTCGTGAATTGGAGGATATGCCATGATCGATTTGTCCGCAAAGAATCTAGCGGCATGGACACGGCTCGGGATGCGCAAATCCTTTGGTGGTATGATGCAGATGCTCGCACGTATGGATGAGCGCATTGTGGTCATGACGGCGGATCTCGCAGGATCTGCACGACTACAGGATTTTGCGAAGGAGTTTCCGTGCCGTTTTTTCAATCTCGGGATTGCCGAGCAAAATATGACGGGTATTGCGGCAGGACTTGCAAAGGAAGGGTATACAGTTTTTATTGTTTCTTTCGCGCCATTTGTCTCTATGCGTGCGTATGAGGCGGTGCGTACCCTCATCGGTTATATGGGACTGAATGTGAAGGTCGTCGGTATGGGGAGCGGACTATCCCTCGGATTTCAAGGGAACACGCACTACGGCTTGGAAGATATTGCACTCATGCGTATGATCCCAGGTATCACAGTGCTCTCGCCTGCCGACTGCGCGGATGCGGCGCGTGCACTCATGTACCTCGCCGCGCATGAGGGTCCCGCCTACCTACGGATGACGGGCATCGATGGAACGCCCCCTGTTCTGCCAAAGGACACGGACTTCAGTGCTCTTCCGCAGCTCCTTCGCACGGGCGAGGATGTTCTCGTCCTCGGAACGGGGAGTGTGACGGGCGAATGTGTGCGTATGGCGCGTGCGTTGAAAAAGGATGAGATATCTTGTGCGGTGTGTCATGTGACAATGCTGAAACCACTGGATCTTACGACACTCGATGCTGAGTGGAACAAGTACTGTTTGATCGTTACGGTGGAGGAGCATTTTGCAAATGGTGGACTTGGCGGCATGGTAGCAGAGCATCTGGCGGCTTTCCCGCATCATCCTCCACTTCTGCGGTTCGGTATACCTGATGTGTTTCCACATGCGGACACCTATGTGAACCTTCTTGCGCAGTGCGGTCTTACGGCGGTGTCTATGCGCAAAAGAATCCTGACCTATCTGAAAGCTGAGAAATGAAAGAGGAAAGCTATGACGAATTTGGAAAAACTCAATCAGGCATTTTGTGAGAGCTTTGAAGTGGAGGAGTCGCAGCTCAAAGGACTCGAATATCAGGCGGTCGAGACATGGGACTCGGTCGGCCACATGACGCTTGTTGCGGCCCTCGAAGAGGCGTTTGACATCATGATGGAGATGGACGATATTATCGATATGAGTTCGTATGAAAAAGCAATCGAGCTCATGAAAAAATACGATGTGGATATGAACGCCTGACCCCTGTTTGGGCAGTCCGGTCTTATGAATGGGAGATGGGGAATGTTCTTTGATTTTCATGAATTTGAAGGAGCCATGGCACTGTCCGCAATAGATGGAGATTGGTCGTATGCACGATTGTTCACCTCTTCCGAGGAGATTGCGGCGGCAGTTCGCCCGCGATCTCTCGTCTTTTTGTTTGTTCGAAATGTACTCTCCGCAATTGTCGGCTATGTCGGATTTCTCAATCACGGCATTGTTCCTGTCATGATGGACGCATCGATTGCTCCAGATCTGCGGATGAATCTCATGGAACTTTACCGTCCTTCTTACTTGTGGCTGCCGGAGGAACTGGCGGGCGACTTTGCCGCGTTTGCCCCAATTCTGCACAAGGGGAGCTATGTACTCCTCGATACCGGAGAGCAGACCCCCTATCCCCTCCACGAGGATCTCGCGCTCCTCATGACAACATCGGGCTCGACGGGTAGCCCGAAGCTGGTACGTCAGAGTTATGATAATCTTAAGGCAAATACAGAGTCCATTGTGCAGTATTTGGATCTTCACGAAGATGAACGTGCTGTTACGAATCTGCCGCTGCACTATGTCTATGGGCTTTCTGTTCTGAATACGCACCTCGCTGTCGGCGCTTCCGTTGTTGTGACGGAGAAAACGCTCTTTGACCGCAGTTTTTGGCAGCTGATGCGGGAGCAGGAGGTTACGAGTCTTTCCGGTGTCCCCTATACCTACGCGATGCTGAAGCGGCTTCGCTTCTTCCGCATGGATCTCCCTGCGCTTCGTACGCTGACGCAGGCGGGCGGCAAGCTCGATCCGGAGCTTCATGCGGCGTTCGCGGACTATGCCGCGCAGACGGGCAAGGAATTCGTTGTGATGTATGGCGCGGCAGAAGCAACGGCACGCATGGGCTATCTGCCGCCGCAGTATGCGCTTGAAAAAGTCGGGGCGATGGGCGTCGCGATCCCGGGCGGCAGGTTTGAGCTCATCGATGAGGCGGGAAAGGAAATCACAGACACGGATACGGTCGGTGAGCTGGTCTACTACGGCGCGAATGTCACGCTTGGCTATGCGATGAGCGGTGCAGATCTTGTGCGCGGCGATGAGCGTCATGGGCGCTATGAGACGGGTGATCTCGCACAGCGTGACAACGATGGTTTTTATACCGTTGTCGGGCGCAAGCGTCGCTTTTTGAAGATGTTCGGCAAACGCACGAATTTGCAGGAGGTCGAGCACATCCTGCGGCAGCATTTCGGTGAAATCGAGATCGCATGCGCGGGTATTGATGACAACCTCTACATTTTTGTGACGCAGGAGCAGCTTGTCCCTGAGATCGTGCCGTTTTTGAGTGCAAAGCTTGGTCTGCACCATTCTGCATTTACGGCGCGGTGTATTGCAGAGATCCCGA
>ERZ773022.1598-NODE-1598-length-14852-cov-5.467122_pt1 | contig 14852 bp, 13 predicted proteins | sample MGYA00580839_ERZ773022 | MGnify/ENA primary metagenome ERZ773022 (study PRJEB29015, sample SAMEA2738020) | human oral metagenome | biome: human oral; feature: human-associated habitat; material: dental | place: China | collected 2044 ... | reverse complement strand
CTTGCAGGCTTATTTTTCTCAACCTGTGGTGTAAACAACGCAACGTTTTCCTACAAATAATAGATGAGTGTTATTTGGGTATTACTAAAACGTTTTTCGTAAATATAGATTTTAAATTGGTACATGATAAAAGGTCGTCTGAAACAGGTTTCAGACGACCTTTTATTGTAAAAATCTATAAATTTAATAGATAATAACTATTCTCATATTATCAAGCTAGAAAAGATAACCCGCTGATTAACTTGATATTTTATATGGTTAAATTATGTTAACTAAAACATACGCTATCCAAACCTGATTTCACAGTTGATTTAAATCATAATGTCTTGTGTCCAAATCTCTAAAATACCCGAAATCATATTAGATATTGATTTTCGAATAACAAACTACAAGAGTCGAGGAACGCAAAATGCCGAAAATCCCTGAGTTGGTTTGTCCTGCCGGTAATCTGCCTGCTTTGAAGACGGCGGTGGACAATGGCGCTGACACAGTTTATATGGGGCTGAAAGATGCGACGAATGCGCGCAATTTTCCGGGACTGAATTTCGATATGAAATCGGCGCAGGAAGGGGTAGCTTACGCCCATGCGCGCGGCCGCAATGTGTTGATGGCAATCAATACTTTTGCCCAGGTGGGGCAAATCGAGCGGTGGCATCGTGCTGTCGATACGGCGGTGCAACTGGGTGCGGACGCGATAATCGTCGCCGATCCTGCGATTATGGCTTATGCCGCCGAGCGTCATCCTGATTTGAGGCTGCACATGTCGGTGCAGGGTTCGGCGACCAATTACGAAGCCATCAATATGATGAAGGAACTGTTCGGCGTCCGCCGTGCCGTGTTGCCGCGCGTTTTAACGGTCGATCAGGTCAAGCATGTGATTGACAATACGGATGTGGAAATCGAAGTGTTCGGTTTCGGCAGTTTGTGTGTGATGGTAGAAGGGCGCTGCATTTTATCGAGCTATGCGACGGGCGAATCACCGAATATGCAGGGCGTGTGTTCACCGGCGAAGGCGGTGCGTTGGGAGCAGCTGCCCGACCGCATGAACGTGCGGTTGAACCAGGTGTTAATCGACCAGTACAAACCGAACGAACCGGCAGGCTATCCGACACTGTGCAAAGGCCGTTTTGAAGTCAATGACGAAACCTATTACGCGCTGGAAGAGCCGACCAGCCTGAATGTTTTGGAAATGTTGCCCGAACTCATCAAAATTGGTGTATCCGCCATTAAAATCGAAGGCCGCCAGCGCAGCCCGATGTACACGGCGCAGGTTACCAAATCGCTGCGGCAGGCTTTGGACGCTGCCGCTGCTGATCCGGCTCATTTCAAAGTCAATCCAGTGTGGAACAACGCGCTGAGCAAGGTTTCGGAAGGGCATCAGACGACCTTGGGCGCATACAGCCGTCCGTGGAAATAAGGGAGGAGGAAAAATGAATCCGATGAAATTATCGTTGGGGCCGGTTTTGTTTTTCTGGCAGAAGGAAGCCCTGCTGGAATTTTACGCCGCCATGTTGGATGCGCCGGTGGACACCATTTATCTGGGAGAAGTGGTGTGTTCGCGCCGTCAGAAAATGCGTTTTGCCGACTGGGTCAGCTTGGCGGAAGATTTGGCGGAAAGCGGCAAGGAAATTATTTTGTCGTCGCAGGTGCTGCTGGAAAGCGAATCTGATTTGAAGCGCCTGCGTAAAATCACGGGGCAGGACAAATTCAAAGTCGAAGCCAACGACATGGGTGCGGTCAAATTGGCGCGCGAACACGGTATTCCGTTTGTCGCCGGAGCCAGCTTGAACATTTACAACGAAAGCACGCTGGCACTGTTTCAGAAACTTGGCGCATACCGCTGGATTGCGCCATCCGAGTTGAGCCGTGACAAAGTTGCCGAAATCATCAAGGCTTCAGACGACATCGAAACGGAATTGTTTGCTTGGGGCAAAATGCCTTTGGCGTACTCTTCACGCTGCTTTACCGCGCGGCATTACAACCTGAACAAAGACGGCTGTGAATTCCGCTGCTTGGATTACGAGCAAGGTATGGACATGAATACCCGTGAGGGCAAGCCGTTTTTAACCATCAACGGCATCCAAACCATGTCTTACGGCTGCCAAAACCTGCTGCCGCACCATGAGGATTTGCGGCAAATCGGTGTGAACATGCTGCGCCTGTCGCCGCAAATGCACGGCATGGCGGAAATCATCCGTATCCACCGCGATGTATTGGACGGCAAAACCGCACTGGCGGATGCGCTGCCCGAATTGGAAAGATTGACCACCGGCACGCTGGTGGACGGCTATTGGCACGGCCAGCCGGGTATCGAAGCCGTGAAGGAGGAATATTATGGCGTTGCCTGAAATCGTATTGCCCACATGGGCGGGAAAAATCGGCGGAAAATTACCGGGCAGGCCACCGCGCTTCGCTTTGGTTTTTACCCTCAACACCATGCTCAAACGCGGATTGCTGCCCGCCGATATGAGCCTGTTTGACGGCCGCACCTTTGAAATCGACGTATTGGACGCAGGCATCAAGGTGCGTTTCACCGCCAATGCCGAAAAATTCATCGATGCGGATTTTTTGGGTACGCCCGATTTGCGCCTTGCCGCTAACGGCATCGACTTCATGCGCATGATGATGCGCGAGGAAGACCCGGATACTTTGTTTTTCAACCGCAAACTGCAAATCGAAGGCGATACCGAGCTTGGGCTGATTACCAAAAACCTGCTCGACAGCGTGGACTGGCCGTTCGGAGATTGGTTTTTGAAGCGGCAGTTGTCCGACTGAATGCCGGTTCGTGCAAGAATAAAGCAAAGCATTTATCCATTAAGCTTATGATTTAAAAATTAAATATCCAATACCTTTTACAAAATTCCCAAATCCCTAAATTTCTACCAAGGTATTTAGGGATTTGGGAATTTGTGTTTGGATTTTGGCCACCGGGTAAAAAGGTATTTTGCAAAAGTCTCAATCCACAACAAAAAGGCCGTCTGAAAACCAAATTCCGGTTTTCAGACGGCCTCAATCATTTAAAACTTTCAACAAACTCTTATTTCAACGCTTCCAACAGCTTTCCGTGTATTCCGCCGAATCCGCCGTTGCTCATGACCAAAATATGGTCGCCTGCTTCGGCATTTTTCACAATTTCGGCAACAAAGGTATCGAAGTCTTTGCCGACGTGCAGCTTGCCGCCCAAAGGCGCGAGTGCCTCGGCAACGTCCCAGTCCACACCGCCGGCGTAGCAGAATACTTGGTCTGCATCGTTTAAGCTTGCGGGCAGGGCGGCTTTCATTGTGCCGAGTTTCATGGTGTTGGAACGCGGCTCGAGGACGGCGAGGATGCGGGCGTTTCCGACGCGTTGGCGCAGGCCTTCGATGGTGGTTTCGATGGCGGTCGGGTGGTGGGCGAAGTCGTCGTAAACGGTGATGCCGTTTACCGTGCCTTTAATTTCCATACGGCGTTTGACGTTTTTAAATGCACTCAAAGCTTCGCAGGCCGTCTGAATATCGACTCCGGCATGACGCGCGGCGGCGATGACGGCAAGCGCGTTCATGCGGTTGTGTCCGCCCATCAAATCCCATGCGACGTGTCCGGCTTTTTTGCCGTCAAGTAACACGTCAAACGAGCCGTCGACATTGACTCCGCCGACCTGCCAGCCGTGTTCGGTGCCGAATTTTTCCACCGGCGTCCAGCAGCCTTTGTCCAAAGTGTCTTGCAGACTTTGCTGCTGTCCGTTGCAGACGATTAAGCCTTCAGACGGCACGGTGCGCACGAGATGGTGGAACTGGGTCTGTATCGCGCCCAAATCGGCGAAGATGTCGGCATGGTCGAATTCCAGATTGTTTAAAATGGCGGTACGCGGACGGTAATGTACGAATTTGGAGCGTTTGTCAAAAAAGGCAGTGTCGTATTCGTCGGCTTCGATAACGAAGAATGGGGATTTTGAATTAGGATCTTGGCGCGGCGTTTGCGGCAGACGGGCGGAAACGCTGAAGTTTTCCGGTACGCCGCCAATCAGGAAGCCTGGTGCGAGACCGGCATATTCCAAGACCCATGCCAGCATAGAGGCGGTAGTCGTTTTGCCGTGTGTTCCGGCTACGCCGAGTACCCAGTGTTGGTGTAATACGTTTTCAGCAAGCCATTGTGGGCCGGAAATATAAGGCAGGCCGCGGTTTAAAATCGCTTCAACCACATCCATGCCGCGTTTGGCAACATTGCCGATAACGTAAATATCGGCTTTAAATTCGTCTAATTGAGCGGCATCAAAACCTTCGTGTACGCCTATACCTAAGGCTTCAAGCTGGGTGCTCATCGGCGGATACATCTTCGCGTCGCAACCGCTGACTTTAAAACCTGCTTCTTTGGCAATAGCCGCTACGCCGCCCATAAATGTGCCGCCGATACCGATAATGTGGATGTGTTTCATGATAAGACCGTCTTGGGAATGAATTAATTTTAAAGCTGTCATTATAACGGAGTTTGGATAAAGGGGTCGTCTGAAAAGTAAAGCGGCAATAAGAATAGGGGAGAGATAGGGAGGATTGAATCTTAATAGGGAATTTTTAGGTTATAGTTGCTACTGAAATATTGATACTTTGGGCGCTGTGTTGCCGATTGAAAAAGGTATGAAATGGCTGGGCGATATGACTGTAGTTCTGTCTTTGCTCATGCTGGTGTTTGTTTTCTTGGTTGACCCGACTCACTACTTCCTCAGCAACTTGGTTGTCTCTATCGGTAATATCCTTACTCAAACCGTTCACCATTCTTTCGAGCTGTACTTGTTCCACAACCGCGATTGGTCTAATGGCTTACTGGGTATGGTGGATTACTTGGGCACCATTTGTGGGCGTGTTCTTAGCGAAAATTTCCAAAGGCCGTACTTTGCGCGAATTCGTGCTGGCATCCATTATGGTACCAGTCGGCTTCCTCGTGATTTGGTTCTCCGTATTCTCCGGCTTCAGCCTGCTTGATACTGTTGAAGGTACTGGACGCTTGGCAGAAATTGTCAATAAAGGCGACTACGAAGGTACATTCTATTACCTGCTCAATATGCTGCCTCTGTCTTTCGCAACCAAACCGTTGACCGTTATCCTGTTCTTAGGTTTCGTGGTTCTGGTTTGTTTGTGAAAGTTGTCGGGTGCGACGTTCAAAATACACTGTTGCCATGGCAATCGCAGCGGTCATCAATGCCGTTGTGGTTAAGATAACAAGGGGCTGCGGCGGTAAAACGGCGGCCAGCCCTGCGCCGATAACGAATAAGGTCGTCTGAAAAATCCAAAGCCGTTGCGGTCGGCGGTGTTCGGGCTTGTTGTACGGCGTGTTGGCGGCAACCCCGAGATAAAACACGCCCAAACTGAGCCACAGCATTCGGACGGACTCAGCGGTAGCGGTGCTGTTTTGGTGCAGCCAAGCCAGTGCCACCGTTACCAAAGCGATGCCGATCAGTACGGCATAATGGCTGTACGAGGGCAATGCGCCCGAGTTTTGCGCTTTGTGTTCGTCGATAAAATAGGAAAACTGCATCACATAAACCGTAAACATCGCAAACAGAATCACAATCACGGGCAGTGCGCCGATTTCAAACTTCGCCACGTGGAAATAAGGGGCGATGTCGATCACGCTTCGCCGAAAAAAATAATCACCAGCCCGTTTAGGCGTTCGAGTAGATGCGGAAAATTCACCGCAGGTTGCTTGTGGCTGACAAAGGTGGGCAAAATCCAACCCAAACCGAAACCGCCCAGCGCAACCCACTGTCCGATATGGGCGGGAAACAATAGCGAACCGAGCACCATCGCCGCCGTCAATCCGCGCAATCCCGCCACCAGCTTGATTCTGCGGCGTTGTTCGGGGGAAGCGTGGCGGGCAAGCTGCAACAGATATTGCAGGCAGACACTGCCGACCAGTAGCCCAGCGCAAGATTAAACGGCACAAAATTCGCCAGCCAGTCGCTGCCCACCGCATTGGACAAAAACAGCAGCAAAAACATATCGGCAAACAAAAACAGCCGATCCCGCCAAGAGTTGTCGCCGAAGCGGTTGATGTAAATGCTCTGGTATAACCAAACGGTAAACAGAATCACCAGCGAAATCAGAAACGTGGCGTAATCGGCTTCGTCGGCGTGGTGCACCAGCTCGGTGGTGCGGGACAAAGCATATACAAACACCAAATCATAAAACAGCTCGGGCAGCCCGACTTTTTTCTCTCCAACAGGCATAAACCCTCCGGTTATGATGAATAACTTATTGAAGAATAACAGTTTTTACTGACAAGTACCATTGCCCGAGCAGCTTAAAAATGGCTCTCATCAATGTCCATTTTGCCCAATTTTTGGTTAATGGCGTGCAATTCGTCCGCAGTCAGGCGGATTCGCAGTGCGCCGAGGTTTTCCGCCAAGCGGTGTTTTTTGGTGGTGCCCGGAATCGGTACGATAAAGGGCTTTTGCGCCAGTTCCCACGCCAACACGATGTGCGCGGCGGTGGCGGATTTGGCGGCGGCGAGCTCGTGCAGCAAGTCCAACACAGGCTGGTTTTTCGTCATCACATCCGCCGAAAAACGCTTCATCGTGCGGCGGAAATCGCCTTCGGCGTACTGGGTCTGCGCGTTAAAACGGCCGCTTAAAAAGCCGTTCCCCAGCGGGCTGTATGCTACAAAGCCGATATGGTTGGCTTCGCAAAAAGCAAACAATGCTTTTTCGGGGGCGCGGAACACCATGGAATATTGGTTCTCCGTGGTGGTAATGGGCGTAACGGCGTGGGCGGCGGCCATATACTCAATCGGCGTGTTGGACACGCCCCAATGATGGATTTTGCCTGCCTTAATCAATTCGCCCATTACTTCCGCTACCGCCTCGGCGGGTACATTCGGGTCAATGCGATGCTGGTAATACAGGTCGATGTAGTCGGTTTGCAGATTGCGTAAGGATTCGTCCACTTGCTTGCGGATGGATTCGGGGCGGCTGTCCAGCACATTCTCCACGCTGCTGGCGGAATGAGTTTGCCCCACAATGCCGATCCAACCGTAGGCGACAACAGTACGGTAGTAAATTTTGCCTTTGCACCGACTTCAGTAGGCGGCTTGGGCATCAACTACACAATCACGCCGGAAGGCTGGTTGTATACGGTAAGCCATACTCAAGAGCAACAAGAGAAAGTCAACATATTCGTCAATGCTCTGAAAGTAGGCGGAAAAAATCTGCTCGAATTTCTTAATGCTTGATAATGTGAGATTTTTGGTAGATTGAACCTAAGTCAATCATAGAAAACGGATACATAAAATGCTGCTTGTTTGATAAGCGGCATTTTATTATCTATGGTTTCTATGTTTATTCAGGCTGGCAGTGATGGTTTGATGTCTTAGAAAAGTTGTGGCTGTAATTGTGAAAATAATGCCGTCTGAAAAATAAGTTCTGAGCAAACCACGCTACGACTTATTTTCAGACGGCATTTGTCTTCTGTATTTTACGATTTCTATTAAAGTGCTGCTTCTGAGCGTTCTCCAGTACGAATACGGATCGCTTCTTCAACGGGATAAATAAAGATTTTACCATCACCGATTTTGCCGGAATGCGCGGTTTCTAAAATGGCGTCCACAGCCTGATCGACTTTGTCGTCAGCCAATACCAATTCAATTTTTACTTTAGGCAGAAAATCGACTGCGTATTCCGCGCCGCGATAAATTTCCGTATGGCCTTTTTGGCGGCCGAAACCTTTGACTTCGCTGACAGTCATGCCGGTAATACCGATTTCAGTCAGGATTTCGCGTACATCGTCGAGTTTGAAAGGTTTGATAATAGCTTCGATTTTTTTCATATTGAGTCTCCTTGTTTGCGAAAAGGCCGTCTGAAACATTCAGACGGCCTTTGTTCCATCAAGTTCGTTCAAATTTTATTTGAGTGAACTTATTTCTTTTTCTGAGCAGGCAGGTCGGTACATACGCCCAATGCCACTTCCGCAGCCATACCAATGGATTCGCCCAGGGTTGGGTGTGGGTGGATGGTTTTACCGATATCGGCTGCATCACAGCCCATTTCGATGGCTAAGCAGACTTCACCGATCATATCGCCGCCGTTAGGGCCAACGATACCGCCACCGATGATGCGGCCGGTTTCAGCATCAAAAATCAGCTTGGTGAAACCATTGTCGCAACCGTTGGCAATCGCACGGCCGGAAGCAGCCCATGGGAAGTTGGCTTTGGTGATTTTGCGGCCGGAGGCTTTGGCAGACAACTCGGTTTCGCCAACCCATGCCACTTCAGGAGAAGTGTAAGCAACGCCCGGAATAACGCGCGCGTCGAAGTAGGCTTTGTGGCCGGCACAGTTTTCAGCGGCAACGTGACCTTCGTGAACGGCTTTGTGTGCCAACATCGGTTGACCGACGATATCTCCGATAGCGTAGATGTGCGGCACGTTGGTGCGCATTTGTTTGTCCACTTCGATGAAGCCGCGATCGGTAACGGCAACACCGGCTTTTTCGGCACTGATGAGTTTGCCATTAGGCGCACGACCGGCAGCTACCAGTACGGCATCGTAACGTTGTGGTTCCTTAGGCGCATTTGCACCTTCGAAGGTAACGTAAACGCCGTCTTCTTTAGGCTCGACAGCAACAGTTTTGGTGTTGATCATGATGTTGTCAAAACGGTATTCGTTTTGTTTTTGCCATACTTTAACCAAGTCGCGGTCTGCGCCTTGCATCAGGCCGTCCATCATTTCAACAACATCCAGGCGAGAACCCAGAGTGCTGTAAACCGTACCCATTTCGAGACCGATAATACCGCCGCCGATAATCAGCAGTTTGCCCGGTACTTCTTTCAGGGCCAATGCGCCGCTGGAGTCAAAAATTCGAGGATCTTCAGGGATGAAAGGCAGTTTGGTTACGCGGCTGCCTGCTGCAATGATACAGTTTTTGAAGGCAACGATTTTTTTCTCACCGGTAGGAGTCGCTTGTTCGTACACTTCGCTGGTCGTCAGAGAAACTTCCAAGTGGTGCGGATCCAAGAATTGGCCGTCACCTTGGATAATGTCTACTTTACGGCCTTTAGCCATACCGGCCAAACCGCCGGTCAGACGGGAAACCACGCCGTCTTTGTAAGCGCGCAGCATGTCGATATCGAGTTCAGGCTCGGGGTATTTGATACCGTTGGCAGCCAAGTGGCGCACTTCGTCGATAACGGCAGCGTTGTGCAACAAGGCTTTGGAAGGGATACAGCCGACGTTCAAACAAACACCGCCCAAAGTTTTGTAACGTTCGACGATAGCAACTTTCAAGCCTTCGTCAGCAGCGGCAAATGCAGCAGAATAACCGCCAGGGCCGCCACCCAATACGACTACATCGTATTCGGCATCGGCAGAACCGCCGAATTGAGCAGCTTGAGGAGCAGGAGCGGCTGCTTTAGGTGCTTCTTGTGCAGGAGCGGCAGGCGCTTCGGCTTTAGGAGCAGCAGCTGCACCTTCTGCCTCTACGACAACAATCAAGCCACCTTCGGAGATTTTATCGCCGACTTTAACTTTAACTTCTTTGACTACGCCTGCAACTTCGGCAGGTACGTCCATAGTCGCTTTATCGGTTTCCAAGGTAATCAGGGTATCGTCAACGGCGATGGTGTCGCCTACGTTCACTTCAACCGCGATAATATCTACATTTTCGTGTCCGCCAATGTCGGGCACTTTCAATTCAACTAAGCTCATATTAGACCTTTACAATATTAAAAAATGTAATGTCATGTCATTTTTTTGGAGTAGGGTTAATAATCAAAAGACGTATCATGAAATCATCTGGTAATTCATTGTCTACTTTACCATCAAGAATATCAATTTTTATATCTTTTCTGATTTCACGAATAAATTCATTAAATGCTTTTTCCTGATCTGAATATAAGGAAGGCTGCTGTATAGTATTAAGCAAACTATCCATTGCAACAATTGAATTAACAGAAGCTATAGGTAATAACTCGTAATAACTTGCAAGTAATTCTTCAGAAGCATCTAACAACTCTAAATTACCCAAATTTGTTTTAGTCGCCATTCTATTAATAGAGATCAAAAACTTTCTGTATAGCTCAATTTTTAATCTTCTATTTTCAAAAAATAATTCTTTCTCTTTTACACGAGAAAAATTCCATACCACTGAGAATAAACCTGCAATTGCAGTGATCAAAGTGGTTGCCAGAGCAACTAAAACAGACATATCACATTGCTTTCAACGCATTATTTATAGGGTTACTTACTTCGAATAAATAAGTAACCCTAATTTTTATAAAGTAATGCGGCGGAAGTCTTTCAACAGGTTAGCCAGGAATACGGTGAAGCGCATACCGGCGGCACCGTCGATGACACGGTGGTCAAAGGACAGGCTCAATGGGCACATCAGGCGTGGAGCAAATTCTTTGCCGTTCCAAACCGGTTTGATTTGGGATTTGCACACGCCCAAGATAGCAACTTCAGGAGCATTCACAATTGGCGTGAAGCCTGTACCGCCGATACCGCCCAAGCTGGAAATGGTAAAGCATGCGCCTTGCATTTCTTGAGGTTTGAGTTTGCCTTCGCGGGCTTTTTTAGACAATTCGGTCAGCTCTTGGCTGATTTGTTTCAAGCCTTTTTGATCCACGTCTTTGATGACTGGAACAACCAAGCCGTTTGGCGTGTCTGCTGCGAAACCGATGTTGAAGTAGTTTTTCAGCACCAAGTTGTCGCCATCCAGAGAGGCGTTGAATTCAGGGAAGGCTTTCAGCGCAGCAACAGAGGCTTTAATGATGAACGCCAATGGAGACAGTTTCACGCCTTCGCGTTCCCATTCTTTGTTCAGCTGTTTGCGGAATTCTTCCAATTCGGTCATGTCCGCTTCTTCGTGTACGGTAACGTGAGGAATCACAACCCAGTTGCGAGACAGGTTTTGACCGGAGATTTTCTTAATACGAGACAGTTCTTTAACTTCGACGCTGCCGAATTTAGAGAAGTCAACTTTAGGCCATGGCAACAAGTCCAGACCACCGCCCAAAGAGGCAGCGGCAGGTTTGCCTGCACCGCTTTGCATAACGGATTTAACGAAGGCTTTAACGTCTTCGCCCATGATACGGCCTTTCAGACCGGTACCTTTGACTTGGCCCAAATCTACGCCCAATTCGCGCGCCAGTTTGCGTGCGGAAGGACCTGCATGCGCTTTTGCAAATGCAGCTTCATCGATTTTGGCAGCAGCAGGAGCAGCAGGTGCAGGCGCAGCTGCTGGTGCAGTAGGAGCAGGAGCGGCAGCTGGTGCAGGCGCAGCGGCTTGAGTGGCAGGAGCAGGGGCTGCTTCGGCAGAGCCGGCAGTTTCTACTTCAATAATGGCGGAGCCTTCGGATACTTTGTCGCCAACTTTCAGGAATACGGCTTTAACCACACCGGCTTCGGTACATGGTACGTCCATGGTGGCTTTGTCGGTTTCCAGAGTAATCAGGGTGTCGTCAACGGCAACAGTGTCGCCGACTTTAATTTCAACGGCAATAACGTCAACGTCAGAGTGACCGCCGATATCAGGTACAACAACTTGTACGGTAGCGCCACCGGCAGGAGCGGCTGCAGGCGTAGCAGCTGGAGTAGCAGGAGCTTCTGCTGCAGGAGCGGAATCTGCAGCGGCAGCACCGGTTTCAACGGTCAGAATAACGCCGCCTTCAGAGATTTTATCGCCCACTTTAACTTTAACTTCTTTAACAATACCGGCTGCATCAGCAGGTACGTCCATAGTGGCTTTGTCGGTTTCCAACGTAATCAGGGTGTCGTCAACGGCGATGGTGTCGCCCGCTTTGACTTCTACGGCGATGATGTCGACGTTTTCATGACCGCCGATATCAGGGACTTTGATTTCTACGATACTCATTTGAGTTCCTTTAATATTTTCAGTTTGATGCCGTCCGAAAACAGTTTCTTACAGCATCGGTACAGTTTGTTCAAACCATTCAAGCATTCGGTTTCCAGACGGCCTGATGTCTGAATGAAGCAGACAGGCCGTCTGAAACATCAATTAGCGTTTCCAGCTAGGAGCTGAATCGGCTTTGATACCATATTTTTCAATGGCTTGTTGAACGGTTTCTTTGCTGACTTTGCCTTGCTCAGCCAATGCGCTCAATGCAGCAACGGCAACGTTGTAGCGGTCAACTTCGAAGAAGCTGCGCAGGTTGGCACGGCTGTCGGAGCGACCGAAGCCGTCAGTACCCAAGACGTGGTAGTCGTTAGGAATATAGGCACGGATGCGGTCAGCATAGCTGCGGATATAGTCGGTAGCGGCAATCACTGGGCCGTCATGACCTTGCAGTTGAGAAGTAACAAACGGTACTTTTGCAGTTTCCAATGGGTTCAGACGATTGAAGCGTTCCACTTCGATGGCATCGCGGTGCAGCTGGTTGAATGATGGGCAAGACCAGATGTCTGCTTCTACGCCGAAGTCGGCTTTCAACAATTCGGCACCGGCGATGACTTCTTGCAGGATGGTACCGGAACCCATCAATTGGACTTTCTTGTCGCCTTTGCCACCGGCTTTCAGCAAGTACATACCTTTCAGGATGTCTTGTTCTACGCCTTCAGGCATGTCCGGATGAGTGTAGTTTTCATTCATCAGGGTAATGTAGTAGAACACGTCTTCGTGGTTAACATACATGCGGCGCAAGCCATCGTGTACGATAACGGCTACTTCATATTGGAATGTCGGATCGTAAGTTACACAGTTTGGGATCAAGTCTGCTTGAATGTGGCTGTGACCGTCTTCATGTTGCAAACCTTCACCGTTCAGTGTTGTACGGCCGGCTGTACCACCCAGCAGGAAGCCACGTGCATGCATATCGCCTGCTGCCCATGCCAAGTCGCCAACGCGTTGGAAACCGAACATAGAGTAGTAGATGTAGAAAGGAATCATCGCAAAGTTGTTGTTGGCGTAGCTGGTTGCAGCCGCGATCCAGTCAGCCATTGCGCCTGGCTCGTTAATACCTTCTTGCAAGATTTGACCGTCAACAGATTCTTTGTAGAACATCAGTTGGTCTTTATCTTGAGGGGTGTATTGTTGACCTTTAGGGTTCCAAATACCATATTGGCGGAACATACCTTCCATCCCGAAAGTACGGCTTTCGTCAGGAACGATAGGTACAACGCGTTTGCCGATTTTTTTGTCTTTCAGCAGAGTAGACAGGATACGTACGAAAGCCATGGTGGTTGAGAATTCACGGTCACCGCTGGATTTCAGTTGGGTGTCAAATGCAGACAGTTCAGGCACTTCCAGAACGTCTTGGGTAGGGTTGCGTTGAGGCAGGTAGCCACCCAAAGATTCACGGCGTGCGTGCAGGTATTTGTATTCTTCGCTGTCAGGAGCAAAAGTCAGGTAAGGCAGGTCGCCACTGTCGATTTGCTCGTCAGTTACAGGAATGTCAAAGCGGTCACGGAATTGTTTCAGAGACGCTTTGTCCATTTTTTTGGCTTGGTGGGCAACGTTTTGACCTTCACCGGATGCACCCATACCGTAACCTTTAATGGTTTTCGCCAAGATTACAGTAGGTTTGCCGTTGGCGTGGTTCGCAGCGCGGTCGTAAGCGTTGTACACTTTTTGAGGGTCATGACCACCACGGTTCAATGCCCAAATTTCGTCATCAGTCATATCGGCGACTAATGCTTTCAGTTCAGGCGTATTGAAGAAGTGTTCGCGAACATATGCACCGTCTTTGGATTTGTAAGTTTGGTAGTCACCGTCCAAGCACTCTTCCATACGTTTGCGCAGGATACCATCTTTGTCTTTTGCCAAGAGGCGGTCCCAGCGACGACCCCAGATGACTTTCACAACATTCCAGCCGGCGCCGGCAAAGTTGCCTTCCAGCTCTTGAATGATTTTGCCGTTACCACGTACTGGGCCGTCCAAACGTTGCAGGTTACAGTTGATGACGAATACCAAGTTGTCCAAGCCTTCGCGTGAAGCCAGAGCAATAGCACCTTGGCTTTCAGGTTCGTCCATTTCGCCGTCGCCACAGAATACCCATACTTTACGGCCTTTGGTTTTAGCCAGGCCGCGAGATTCCAAGTATTTCAGGAAGCGTGCTTGGTAAATTGCCATCAATGGGCCAAGACCCATAGATACGGTTGGGAATTGCCAGAAGTCAGGCAACAGGTGAGGGTGAGGGTAAGAAGGCAGACCTTTACCGTTAACTTCTTGACGGAAGTTGTTCAGCTGGTCTTCAGTCAGACGGCCTTCAACGAAAGCGCGTGCGTAGATACCAGGGGCAACGTGGCCTTGGAAGAATACCAAATCGCCTTCTTCGCCTTCGCCTTTAGCTTTCCAGAAGTGGTTGAAGCCGACTTCGTACATAGTGGCGGCTGATTGGAAAGATGCAATGTGTCCACCCAATTCCAAATCTTTTTTACCCGCGCGCAAAACGATAGCGGCAGCGTTCCAACGGACGAATGCACGGATGCGGTGTTCGATGTTTTGGTCGCCAGGGATGCCTTTTTCGTCTTCAACGGAAACGGTGTTCAAGTATGGAGTAGTGGTGCCGTGAGGCATACGGATGCCTTTGTCACGGCTGTATTTGACCAAACTTTCCAGCAGGTATTGGGCGCGCTCGCTGCCTTCATATTCTAAAACAGAGCTTAACGCGTCTAACCATTCTTTGGTTTCAATTGGGTCAACATCGTGTAATTGGGTGGACATAATATCTATCCTTGTGTTGAGTGTTTTTCAATGACGGAGTATTACTCCGATATTTTCGTTTGCGAACAGATGTTAGTTAAAAACGAAAATTCCTAGAGTCAAATTCGAAAAAGTTTTAATTACTGAAATATTTTCAATACGTTATAACCGTTGATGAAAAATTAGAAAGAATTGGTAGAAATAAATATAGGATATTGGATAAAGATT
>ERZ773022.1597-NODE-1597-length-14852-cov-7.928567_pt1 | contig 14852 bp, 18 predicted proteins | sample MGYA00580839_ERZ773022 | MGnify/ENA primary metagenome ERZ773022 (study PRJEB29015, sample SAMEA2738020) | human oral metagenome | biome: human oral; feature: human-associated habitat; material: dental | place: China | collected 2044 ... | reverse complement strand
CCTCGTATGGAAGCAGTTCGCCCTCTTCGGCCTCTACGAGATCATCCCGGGCTTCATCTTCGCCCTATGCGCCATCTACATCGTGAGCCGCTTGGACAAAGAGCCTGCAAAGAGCATCACGGATACATTCGATGCCGTGAAAAAGAGTGAGATATAGATAAAACGCTGACTTATCTTTCATCATCGAGGAGGTTCCTTCATGCAGTACCTTTTTTTAATCGCGATCGTCATCGCACTCATCCTGAGTGCAGGAATGTGGGTCGCAGCTCCATATTATTATTTTTTCCACTTCTTACACATTCCTATTTCCGTTGAATACGCATTCGTCCTCGGCATTGTTCTTGCCATCGTACCTGCGCATATGGCAAAAGAGAGAGGAGAAAGCTTTAAGAAATGGTATATTCTAGGATTGCTTTTTTCCATCTTACCTTGTATTTATCTCTACTATTATAAGACACCGAAATGGCAAAAATCGCAAGACGAATCCACTGATGTTGCTGCCGTTACCAATGGAGGAAATCCTAATTCTCTTAGCAGTCTGCAACACTCTTTAGAAAACATGATTGGTCTTAAGAGCGTCAAAAAGGATCTAACCTCCGTAATCAATGCCCAAAAAATTGACCAAATGCGGAGACAGCGAAATCTAAAAGTAAACAATCAACGATCTTTGCACATGGTCTTCACGGGAAATCCAGGGACTGGAAAAACGACCGTCGCCCGTTTACTCGCTCAAATCTATCGCGAACTTGGTGTATCACGCACAGGAAAGTTTGTGGAAACAGATCGCTCAAAGCTCGTCGGTCAATACATAGGACATACTGCAAAAATCGTTCAAGATACCGTACAGGATGCTTTAGGCGGCGTATTGTTCATCGATGAGGCCTACACATTGATTCCTGAAGATAGTTCGCGCGATTTCGGACCAGAAGCCATCGATACATTGCTGAAGGAAATGGAAGATCATAGAGATGACTTGATTGTAATTGTTGCAGGTTACACAAAAGAGATGGAGCGATTTATCCATGCAAATCCAGGCTTAAAATCGAGATTCAACAAGTTCATCGAATTTCCCGACTATACTGGTAATGAAATGTATGAGATTTTTCAATTGTTCTGCAAGCAGCAGCAATGTTGCCTTGCAGACGATACTAAACCCTATCTGCGTGACTTCTTTCAACGTCTTTATCAAAATCGAGGAGACAACTTCTCTAACGGGCGCATGGTACGCAATCTTTTTGAGAAAGCTGAACGTGCTATGTCAGATCGTCTCGCACAAAACGCCAACCTTTCTTATATGACGAATGAGGAGCTCCAAACCATCCTTTTAGAAGATATCAAAGAGGCCTTTGAATAAGGATGACTCAAAGCAATCATTCAATCAAAGAACAAACGACATGTCTTAGAAACGACATGTCGTTATTCTTTGATTGACATTTCAATGTTTCGCCGCATAGCGAGCCATAGCGATGCGGACGGCTGCGCGGGCAGCGGGCGATGCAGTCGGGGCAGCGGTGCCGGCAATCTTGCCCTTATCTTTTCCATCGTCATCATCGGCGTCGGCATCTTCCTTCTGCTTCTTTTCAGGCGGCAGAGGCAGAAGACCTTCTTTCATTTTCGCGATTTCCTCGAGTTTTTTCTGCTCTTCCTTCATCGTCTCGGTGGCCTCATCCGAGTCTTCCTGACGACCGTATTCTGCAAACTTCAAAAGCGTCCACTCCAGATCTTCCGCCAAAGCCTGTGTGCCCTTAAGCCATATATTGAGTTTGGAAAAGCTCGCATCAAGTTCGTCGAAGTCCCTCTGCTCTCTGTCACGCAGACCGAAGGGATTCTCAATGCGTTCGCCCTTCTTTTTTAACCACTCATTTGCTTTTTCAAGCTCCTTTTCCCACCGCTTGTTCCATTCATCAGCAGTGGCATGCTGCCAATCGAAGTCTTCGTCTTCATCCTTCTCCTGCGGCAAAGGCGCACGCAGGCGGTCTTCCTCGACTTCTGCACGCGCTTCGGCCATCTTCTTCTCCAACTTCGTCTTAAGGTCATAAATCATGGAGATCTTGTCGTCGTACGAGGTCGCGACGATGTGCGACAGGAGCTTTTCCTTCTCCTCCTTGAGCACCTTTTTTTCATCGTCGGTCAAGGTGTCATCCTTGAGCAGTTCCTTGATGGCAACGACGCGCTCCTTCTCCGCCTTGACGACATCCCTCGTGTCCTCCACGCTTTCGATCCTGCCGCGTGCCGACATGTCGTCCCGCTCCTCGGCATCGCGCAGAATCTCCTTCGCGTCCCTTTCCCCAAGCTGCAGAAGCCGCGCCTTCCTGCTGATCAGCACCTCAGCCGCACTGCCAAGATGCGTCTTATCCTTCTCCTTGCCCTTCAATGCCATGGCAGAGGAGGGCGCAGATACAAAAGAAGCGCTCGCCTCGCGCCCGCGCACGACAGTTCCGATTCTCATGCTCATTTTCTCATCCCTTCCCTGTGCCGAGAAAACCATCTCCCGCTGTTCTTCTTTATTTTATCGGAAATTTCCTGTTGTTTCTTAAGCTGCAAACATGATACGGTAAAGATTGTCCAATGCAGCTCTCACTACAGAGATAAATGACCATCTTACAGCAAACAAAAGGGGCTGTCACACTTAGATTAGTGCGGCAGCCCCTTTTTCATAAGGAAACTTCTCCTCGTCTTGGAAGTATCATAAGTCCTTCACAGAAGTTCTGTCATGCGCTTGAGCGGCTTCGACGTGTCGAGATGACCGGCCAGAGAGTCGACTTTCTTTCCTTCGAGGAGGATCTGCACGGACTTCACCTCGGGGAACTCGGTCAGGGTGTTGACGATGGAGCCGACGAGCATTTCTTCGCCCGTCGAGCCTCCTGCAAAGTTCTTGACGAGGTCTTCGCTGAAATCGACGGTAGCAATGCCGTCCTTGACCGCGACGCTCTTGAGCTTCGTCTTCTTGGGGATGATCGTGACGACGCCCTTCGCCTTCGTGCCCGAGAGCAGGGATTCCATCGCCGCCTTGTACTTGCCGTCCTGCGTCGTCTCGACCGTGCGCGTCTCAGCTATGAGCTTCATGCCGTTGTCGTCGGGATAGTAGACCTTGATGCCGATCTTTTCTGCCGGCTTGGCCGAGCCGTTCTTCGCCCCCGCGTCCTTCTTGTCTGTCGCCGCCGGCTTGTCTGCCGCCGGCGTATCCGCGCCCTTGGATTTGTCGTCTGCATCGCAGCCCACAGCAAGGAGAAGCGTCAGAAGCATGAGGAGCGCGAGCATGGATTTCATGATTTTCATTCTAAAAAACCGCCTTTCTTTTCGCTTATCCGCCCACAAAGAAGCGGCTCAGCCCCTTCGCTATGGCAAATGCCATCTTGTTTTGAAAATCCTCCGAGGTCAAGAGAGCTTCTTCGCGTTCATTCGAGATGAAAGCAAGCTCGACAAGAGAGGCAGGCATGCTCGAATGCTTGAGCACGTAGAGGTTTGCCTCCTTCGCGCCGCGATCCCGCAGGCCGCCTGCTGCAAGAAGCTCTTCCTGCAGGATGGCGGCGAGCCTGCCGCCCTCGATCGATCCATAGTACGAATACGTTTCTGTGCCGTTCGCGGTCGGGCTGGAAAAAGCATTGCAGTGGATGCTCAAGAACAGCTCCGCTCCCGGCGTGCGCTCAGCGACATCGACACGCGCCTGCAGTTCCTGTCCGTCCGAAGCGTTCGGGCCGTAGACGTCGCGATCCGTCGTTCGCGTCATCACGACGTGCGCACCTGCACCTTCCAAGAGACGCTGCACCTTCTGCGCCACCTGGAGAGCCACATCCTTTTCACGCACGCCGCTCGGGCCGACCGCGCCCGAGTCGCTGCCGCCGTGCCCGGGATCGAGCACGATCGTATGCCCGGTGACGCCTTCGATGCCATCGGGCGCGACGAAGGCCGGCACAGGAAGAGCGACGGGCGTCATCACGTCGATGACAAGGCGATCCGGCTTCTTCGCGCTGCGATCGGCAGGCAGCGTGTAGACGGCGTAATTCTGCTCCTCCACCTCCGAGGCGAAGGAAACCATGATCTCCACGCCGCGCCGTCCCTCCTCGCGCAGCGTCATGAAGCGTCCGAGTGTGCCGTCAAGCGTCGCATCCGTGCGCATGGCGCCGAGTTTCGCATCCTGCACGGCCACGATCAGATGCTTGGGCTTCGCCGAATCTTTCTGAACCGTATAGGAAACATCCGCACGACTCATGCCGATCTCGATGCGCAGCACGCTGCGTCCATCCTCCTCGACCACCTGATACTGGAGGTCATTGAGCTCAAGCGCCCGCGCGGCAAAAGCCTCGGGGGCAAAGAGCATGAGCGCCATAAGGAAAAGGCTGACGGACAAAAAAAATCGTTTGAACAAAAAAACCACTCCTATCGTCAATCTCATAAGAGCGTCAAGCTCCGAATTTCCATCTCGCTTCTCATTCTCCCTTGAGGCTTCTTAAGAGCGACTCCGCTTCTTCACGCGCCTCTCTCGTACGCTCTTCGTCAAAGGAAATCTCCCAGCGGATGTAATCGCCCTCCGAAAGCCCTGCGGGAAGTTCGTCCGCAGGAAAGACGACTTTCTTCTCTTCCTCTCCCACGAGGAGAACCGCCTTTTCTTCCTCGAAGCGATCGATGACGGCAAATGCCATTTACTTTTCCTCCTTCACGCTGTAGGTCTTGCCGTCCGAGGTTATGGCAATCGTGCCGCCTTGGTCGGTGCGATAGACCTTGATGTTGAACTTCTTGTATCTTTCGAGGACTTCCTTGTGCGGATGCCCGTAGTCGTTTCCCGCACCGCAGGAGATCGCGACGACTTCGGGCGCCGTCGCCTTCAAAAACGCCGCCGTCGACGATGTCTTGCTGCCGTGGTGCGGCGACTTGAGGACGAGGCTCTTGAGGTCGGCCGCGCTGTGGCGCGAGAGCGTTGATTTCTCTGTCTCCTTTTCCGCATCGCCCGTGAAGAGCATCGTGAAGTCGCCGTATTCGAGCCTGCCGACGATCGAGTTGATATTGAGGTTCGGCTTGCCGTTTTTCTTGCCGCCCTCCTTCACCATCTCGGCCGTCGGACTCAGAACGTGAAACGAAACGCCGCCGCCAAAGTCGAGCACATCACCGTCGACGAGCGCCTTGTAGGGAATGTTCTTCGACTTGATGGTCTTCAGGTAGTCGCGGTAGAACTTCGCCGTCGTCGGCTCGCCGTTGTCATAGACCGCCTTGACCTCGCAGTTCTTGAAGAGGACGGAGGCGCCGCCCAGATGGTCGGCATGGGGATGCGTGATGATGAGCTTGTCGACCGTCTTGATGTTTTCTTTCTTGAGCGCCGCTTCGAGCTTCGGATGCTCGTCGAGGTCGCCCGTGTCGATGAATATGGTCTGATCCACCGTTCGTATGAGGATGGCGTCGCCCTGCCCGACGTCGAGCACCTTGACGTTTAGAGTGCCGCCCTTCGCCTGCGCCGCTTCCTGCGCCGCGTTTGGCGCTCCCGCGCAGCCTGTCAGCAGCGTGCAGGCAAAAACGAGTGCGGCGAGCATGCCCAGCATTTTCTTCATAAGGTTTCTCCTATCGTTCGTCTAAGCTGTCACACTTCAATCGTCCTGCAAGATGCAGTGTTCGATTCCCCACGCTGCACCGTCTTCCAGCACCGTGGGCACGACGGTCTCAGCATGGGGCAGCAGCCTCTCGTTGGCGTTCCCCATGACGAGGGCATGCGCGACGGTCTGCATCATCTCGATGTCGTTCTCGCCGTCGCCGAAAGCGTAGCTTTCTTCCACAGGAACGCCGACGTATTCGAGTGCATGAAGGATGCCCGTGCCCTTCGATTCGTGCGCGGAATACAGCTCAAAGTTCCTGCCGTGCGCCGCATCAACGAGCCCCGTGACGCCCGGAAGCTGCAGAAAGTCTGCAAAGGACGTGCGCTCTGCAGCATAAAACTCCATCTTGTAGGTCACAACATCGCGCCAGGAAAAATCGCGGCGAAAGAAGTCAAGCGGCACGTCGAAGCTCCTGAAGAAGGCTTCCAGCCCCTTGCATTCCGCGCCCATGTAGGTGAAGTCCACGCTCTCCTGGCAAAAGTCCAAGCCCTTCTCCTCTGCCAGACGCACGGCGCGGCAGACGAGCGAAGGCGGCAGCGGCTTCTGGAAGATGATTTCACCGCCGACTATGACGACGGCGCCGTTCATGAGCACGAAGCCGTCGAAGCCGAGGTCGAGCAGCCCCTGCTCAATGAAGCTGTACGGACGCCCCGTAGCGACGAAGGCATAGTGCCCCGCTTCCTGCAGACGACGAATCGCCGTGCGCACCGCCTCAGTGGGCAGCGGCCTCTTGTGCGTGACATCGATGATCGTGCCGTCGAGGTCGAAGAAAACCGCCTTTCTCATTTCTCTTCGCCGACCTCGCTCTTCTTCTCATGCGGCAGATCGAAGACGACGCGCATGACGAGGAACACGGTCCACAGCGCCATCGAAACGAGATAGGCGATGTCGATGGTCTGCAAATTGTCATAGTCGAGCGTGGCCATGAGCCAGACGGCCGCGACGAGGATGAACCAATCGAGCTTGCGTATTCTTTTCAGTTTTTCCATGCATTTCACCTTTCCCCTTGCTTTTCCTGCACGCTTTTGCGTCGGAAGGCTCACGCGAACCCACCGTCAAGAGCCGCTTGCCGCCCAATTTCCGAGCGCCCTTCCCCTGCATGTGAAAAAGCCGCTCCCATGCCAAGCGCCTTGGCTGAAAGCGGCTGCCCTCTCTATTTCCGCTGCATCTGGGCGTCAAGGGCGTCGTGCATACGATGATTGATCGTGCTCAAACCTCGGTAGACCGTCGTGATGTCAACCTCGTCCCCGCGGTTTTCCATGTAGCGCTCCAGCTTGCGCTTCACGCGCTGCAGCGCATTGTCGATGGACTTGACATGGCGGTCGAGGTCGACGGCGATCTCCTGATACGACTTGCCGTCGAGGTAGCTCATGAGCACGCGCCATTCGAGATCGCTCAGGATCTCTTCCATCTTTTCCTCGATGTCGACGAACTCTTCCTGACTGATGACGAGCTCCTCGGGATTTGAAACGCGTGCTCCCGGCAGAATATCGAGGAGTGTGCGGTCAGAATCCTCATCGTAAATCGGCTTGTTGAGCGATATGTATGAATTCAGCGGGATATGCTTCTGGCGCGTCGCCGTCTTGATCGCCGTGATGATCTGGCGCGTCACACAGAGCTCAGCAAACGCGCGAAAGGACGAAAGGCGGTCGTTGCGGAAGTCGCGAATCGCCTTGTAAAGGCCGATCATGCCTTCCTGCACGATGTCCTCGCGGTCAGCGCCGATGAGGAAGTAGGAGCGCGCCTTCGCGCGAACGAAGTTGCGATACTTGTTGATCAAGTAATCCAGAGCGATGTTGCTGCAATTTTCCTTGATCCTGGAAATGACTTCCTCATCCGTCAGGCCGTCAAATCCTTCAAACCGTGTATCATTGCCGCTGTCTCTCATTTCCGCTTCCATAGCATCGACCCCATTCGTGTTGTTTTCCACTTCTGAAGAAAACGATGTCCCCCAGAGGGGCTGCCAATCCTTCGGCTTCCCCTCAACTGCTTTGATTATACTCCACAGATGCCCGAAACGTCAAGCGCGGCGCGGCTTTTTCCGCCTTTGGCGCGTTTTGCTGCGCATATTTCTCATTTGTCCGCGCCTTTTCGCGTACATTTTAGCGGCTTCGCTTTCGCAGAGCGTCGAGCTTCGCCGCCGTGCGGCTGTCGATGCGCGAGCCGACTTCGTTGCGCGAAAGGGGCAGCGTCACTTCGCCCAAGTACTCGTCGGCAATCTTTTTCTTCGTCTTCTTCACGCGCCGCCAAAGCTCCGCCGATGAGATGCGATAGGCGCCCGCACCGAGGATCGCCGACTGCTCGGCGCCGTCGGAGGTCACGACGTGCACCTCGCGCGAGGTGCGCACGGATTCATAGGCAAGGCGCTCGATGCAGCTGTCCGCCGTCACGCCCTCGCCCGTGTAGATGACCTCGAAGTGCGGCGCGACCTGTTCTCTGTGCTCTTCGCCGCTTGCAAAGAGAGCGTCAAAGACAACGGTCATATCGTATTTTTCGTAAGCGCCGTACTCCATGAGCAGGTGAAGCAAGCGGTCACGCGCTTCTGCAAGGTCGCCCGCAAGGGAGGCCAGCTCGGGCAGCGCATGGATGACGTTGTAGCCGTCGATGATGAAGTGTTCACGCTTCTTCGCCATTGCCTTACGCCCTTCCCAAGAGGCGCGCGCGCCTCGCCTCATACATGAGGAGCGCCCCGGCGACGGAAGCGTTGAGTGAGTTGATCGCCCCGTGCATCGGGATGCGCACGAGAAAGTCGCACGTCTCCTTGACGAGGCGGCCGAGTCCCTTGCCCTCGCTGCCGACGACGATGCACAGAGGCCCCGTCAAGTCGGCATGGAACATGTCCTCATCGCCCGCCATATCGGCGCCGACGAACCAGAGGCCGCGCTCCTTGAGTCGCTTCATCTCCTGAACGATGTTGCCGATGCGCACGACGCGCACATGCTCGACGGCGCCCGCCGAGGTCTTGGCAACCGTCGCCGTCAGCGCGCAGCCGCGGCGCTCGGGCACGAGCACGCCGTGCACGCCCGCCGCGTCCGCCGTGCGCAGGAGCGCGCCGAAGTTGTGCGGATCTTCGATCTCATCGAGCAGCAGGAGGAGAGGCGGTTCGCCCTTTTCCTCGGCGCACGCGAAGACGTCATCGAGCGAGGCGTAGGCGACGGGCGCAGCATAGGCGATGACACCCTGGTGGCGCATGTCGGGCGCGAGCTGGTCGAGCTTCTCTCGCTTGCAAGTGCGCACGGGCACGCCCTGCTCGCGTGCAAGCGAGAGAAGCGGCGCGAGCGCCGCCTCCTTCGCGCCCTGCGCGACGAGGATGCGATTGATACCGCGCCCCGCCTTCAACGCCTCGAAGACGGCGTTCCTGCCGACGAGAATCTCATCGGCAGAAGGCGCATCGCGCCGCTCTTCCTGCCTCCCGCCGCGCTTCAAGACCGTCCGCTCTTCCTTCGCAGGCCGTTTCTTCTGCTTCGTTTCCATCGCTTCGCACCATCTTCCGCTCTTCATTCAGCGCACTTCAGGCTTCACGATGTACCTCGCGAGCCACGGCTCTTCTTCGACGAGGAGGTCGCGCATCCCGAGCATCATGTCGCGGATCTCCCACTGTGCGCCCGGCGTCGTCACGCGCTTTTCGTAGACGTCCATGAAGGAACGCAGGTTGAGCGTCGTCACGAAGTTCGTGCACGCCGCGCCCGGCAGCACGAAGCGTGCGTCCTGCTTCGCCACGCCGAGCGCGAGAAGATCGTCATAGGCCTTTTGAATCACCTGCATCGTCTCAAGATAGCGCGCATACGCCGCTTCCTTCTCACGAATCGTCTCGGGCACGACGTGGGCGAAGATGCCGTCCGCCTGCTTTTCCGACTGCTCCGAAACGTAGCGCTGGCTCTGGACGCTCAGCGACACGCCGATGCGGTGGCGCGAATACTGCGCGAGAAGCGTGCGCGAGACGCCCTTGACGGCGAACGTCATCGAGCAGTGCTCGACGACCGAGAGGTGCTTGCTCGTCATGATGCGCTCCAACAGGCGCAGCATGTCCGCCTCGCTCTTTTCCTCGGCCAGAAGCTCGATGGGAGAATCCGCGCTGTAGCAGGTACGCGCTGCCGTCCAGCACGTTTTGAGGTAATTCGGCGTCTTTGCAATCAACTGTATTTCCAAGGCTCTTTTCCTTTCCTCTTCGTAAGGCGTGCCGTCATTCAGCCGCCCCTTTCTTCACGCGCCGTCCGCGTTTAGCGGCAATCTCCGCCATCATGCCCTGCGCGATGGCCTGAAACGCCCATTCGGCGATCTCGTCCAAACGCTCCGTATCTTTTTCCAAAAAGAGCGTGCCAAGAAGCGCCTCGAAGCCCGTGCTCGCATGGTACTCGGCGACGCTCGCGCGGCGCGGCGCATGGCTCTTCGCGTTCCTGCCGCGGCGGAAGATGCCGCGCTCGCGCTCCGTCAGACGCTCCTCAATCGCGTGATATGCCTTCGCCTGGCAGACCGCCGAGACGATCTGCGCGGCAAAGTCACTCAGGACGTGCACCTGCGACTGCTCGAAGGATAGAAGGCGCGTGCGCACGAAGAGATGGAAGTAGGCGTCGCCGATGTAGGCGAGCACGAGGGGACTGGCGAGGCGCACATCGATTCCTTCATAGCGCTCGGCGATGCCGCCCTCGCCGTCGGGCGTGAACATTGAACCGACGATGGCGCGAAAGCGATCGAACCTCATGCGCGCTTCCACCGTGCGCCCTGCGGCGTATCCTCGATGACGACGCCGCGAGCCTTGAGTTCGTCGCGCAGATGATCGGCGAGCGCCCAATTCTTCTCCTCACGCGCCTTCTGGCGCAGATTGAGGAGAAGTTCCATAAGGCTGTCGACAAGCCCGTCCGCCGCCTTTTCTTCCTTCGCCTCGAAGATGCCGATGACTTCCGCCATCTCGGCGTAAACGGCACGAACCTTGGTGAAGTTCGCCGCGTCGAAGGCAGCTGCGCCCGTCGTGACCTCGTTGTAATAGATATTGATTTCCTTCGACAGGGAGAAGAGGTGGCTGATGGCGAGCGCCGTATTGAAATCGTCGTCCATCGCTTCATAGAACGCCGCCTTGGCTTCCATCGCCGCCGCCAAAAGCGACTTCGCGCTGCCTGCGCCCTCGTCCTTGCGCGACGAGAGTTCTGCGGCATTGTCCCACGAATTCTTGAGGCGTGCGAGGCTCGTCTTCGCCTCCGCCAAGCGCTCGTCGGTGAAATCGAGCGGACTGCGGTAGTGCGTCTGCACGATGAAGAAGCGCACGACCTCTCCCGCGTATTTCTCCAAAATGTCCTTGACGGTGAAGAAGTTGTTCTTCGACTTCGACATCTTCTCGTCATGGATCGTGATGAAGCCGTTGTGCAGCCAGTAGCGAGCGAAGCTGTGGTCGTCGCCCGTGCATGCCTGCGCCTGCGCGATCTCGTTCTCGTGATGCGGGAAGATGAGATCGCTGCCGCCGCCGTGGAAGTCGAACGTCTCGCCCAGATACTTCATCGACATCGTTGAACACTCGATGTGCCAGCCCGGACGCCCCTTACCCCACGGACTGTCCCAAGATGGCTCTCCCGGCTTCGCCGCCTTCCACAGCGCGAAATCCATCGGATGATGCTTGCGCTCGTCGACGCCGACGCGTGCGCCCGCCTGCATGTCGTCCAAGGAGCGGCCGCTGAGCTTGCCGTAGCCCGCGAAGCGCTCCACGCTGTAGTAGACGTCGCCGTCGAGCGCATAGGCATAGCCCTTCTCGATCAGCTTTTCGATCACGGCGAGCACGTCCGCAATATGCTCCGAAACGCGCGGATAGGCGTCGGCGCGGCGCACGTTGAGCGCGTCGATCGCCTTGAAATATTCCGCGATGTAGTGGTCGGCGAGCTCCTTCCACGTCTCGCCCGCCTCCTTTGCGCGGCGGATGATCTTGTCATCGATGTCCGTGAAGTTCTGCACGTAGCGCACGGCATAGCCCTTCTTCTCCAGATAGCGGCGCACGACATCCCATGTGACAAAGGGACGCGCGTTGCCGATATGCGGGTCGTTGTACGGCGTCACGCCGCAGCAGTAGATGCTCGCCTTGCCCGGCTCAAGGGGCTTGAACTCCTCTTTCTCGCGCGTCAGCGTATTGTAAACCCTCAGCATTTATTTTTCCTCCATTCGCTCCAAAGAAGCGACAGCGTAGGCGGATATGCCTTTCTCCTCGCCCGTAAAGCCGAGCTTCTCCTCCGTCGTCGCCTTCACGTTCACCTGATCAAGCTCCAAATCGAGCTTTTCGGCGATGTTCCGGCGCATCTCCTCGATGTAGGGCGCGAACTTCGGACGCTGCGCCACGATCGTCGCGTCGATGTTGCCGACGCGATAGCCCTTCGCGCGAATCATCTCCGCGACATGCTCCAAGAGCTTCATGCTCGACACGCCTTTCCAGCGATCGTCACTGTCGGGAAAGTGCCTGCCGAGATCGCCGAGCGCCGCCGCGCCCAAGAGGGCGTCCTCGACGGCATGCAGCAGCACATCGGCGTCCGAATGTCCCAGGAGCCCATATTCATGCGGGATGTCGACGCCGCCCACGATGAGCTTGCGCCCTGTCACCAGGCGGTGCACGTCGTATCCCATGCCAAATCTCGTCATATCGTCACCTTCATTTCATCCACAATCCCTGCAGAATGCGCCAAAAGCGCCTCCGCCATCCACAAATCTTCAGGCGTCGTGATCTTCAGATTACCGTAGTCGCTCTCGACGACGAAGACCGCCTCGCCGATTCGCTCGACGAGACTCGCGTCGTCCGTGCCGAGGAAGCCGTCCTGCGCCGCCTTCTCATAGGCGCGCTGCAAAATCTCACGGCGAAATCCCTGCGGCGTCTGCACCTCCCAGAGACTTGCACGCGCCGGCGTCGCCTCGACGCGCCCGTTCTCGCCGACGACCTTGATCGTGTTCTTCGCACGCACGGCAGCGATGGCCGCGCCCTTCTCACGCGCCGCAGAGATGACCGCTTCGATTGCAGCAAGGCTCACTAAAGGCCTCGCCGCATCGTGCACGAGCACAATGTCGGCATCTGCGGCGAGATGTGCCATGCCGTTCGCGATCGAATACTGGCGCTCAGCGCCGCCTTGAACGACGCGCCAGGGCTTCAAGCCCTGCGCCTTCTCCAGCATCTCCTCGACAAAAGCGATCTCATCCTTGGCGACGACGACGATCAGTTCGGCGACTGCAGGTACGGCGGAAAAGCGCCGCAGCGTGCGAAGCAGGATCGGCACGCCTGAAAGTTCCAGAAGCACCTTGTTTCTGTCCGCCTTCATGCGCCTTCCTGCACCCGCCGCCGGAAAAATCACGGAAACCATAAAGCCTCCTTGCATATACTGCTTTATAAACGCGCCGCCGATAAGTCGCATGACCTATCGGCGGCACTTCTCTTTCACCAATGTCTGGGCTTTGCAAAAATCATGCGTCCGGCTGCTGTCTGCAGCGCCGACGTGACCTCCACTTCAATCGTATTGTTGATATGGCGGCGGCCGTTCTCGATGACGATCATCGTGCCGTCATCGAGATAGGCGACGCCCTGTCCCGGCTCCTTGCCTTCCTTGACGACGGAAACGCGCATCGTCTCGCCTGGAATGACGACGGGCTTCACGGCATTGGAAAGCTCGTTGATGTTGAGGACGGGCACGTCGCGCAACTCTGCAACCTTGTTCAGGTTGAAATCATTCGTGATGAGCTTGCCGCCCACGACCTGCGCGAGGCGCACGAGCTTCGAGTCGACCTCGGCGATGTCGTCGAAGTCCTGGCTCGTGATCTCGACCTCCATCTTCGATTCCGTGCGTATGCGCTGCAGGACATCGAGTCCGCGCCTGCCGCGCACGCGCTTCAACGCATCTGAGGAATCGGCGATATGCTGCAGTTCTTCCAAGACGAACTCAGGGATGAGCAATGTACCGTCAATGAAGCCCGTCTCACATATATCGGCGATGCGTCCGTCGATGATGACGCTCGTATCGAGCAGCTTGTAGAGCTTGGACGATTTCTGTCCCTTGCCGATTTGCCCCAGCGCTTCCTTGGCCTTCTCCTGCGCCTTCGCCTCGCGGCTCTTGCTGATCAGATTCGGCAGCGTGCCGAAAAGATCGCCGACTTCCTTGCGCTTTTTGATCGTGATATGAATGCCGAGATAGCCGAACACGATGCTGAAAACGACAGGAAAATATGCGCCGACGAGCGGGATCTTGGAAAACGCCGCTCCCAATAAATTTGCAATGATAAGTCCGATGGCCAGCCCCGCTGCGCCTGCGATGACATCATGAATCGGCATCTTGTTCAGCTGCGTTTCGACCCAATAGGTGAAGCGCTTGAGCGTAGCCGTGAAAAGTGGCGTCGTGATGAAGCCGAGAACTCCGCCCAAAACAGCACCGACGAGGATGCAGACGAGCGAAGCGAGCGTCAAGCCAAAGAGTCCGAGATCCAGTTTGAGAACTTCCGTGCTCAGAAACAAGGTCAGAAGCGGACTGGCAAGCTGCATGAGCGCTCCGCCGAGAATGGCGAAGATCAGCGTGATGAAAAAACGCAATACTTTTTCGAGCAATAAACATCCCTCCCCATATAATGGAAATGACAAAGCCAAACAGATTTATCATACTAAATCTATTCGGCTTTGTCAAAAGAAATCACTCTCGAATCGCTGGGGTCTTCCCGGCGATCGTCAGCATCAGGCAAAATCGTTTTCCGCAAGGATGCCATCCATCCACGACTTGACTTCCTCGGGCGATTTGCTGCAGGCATAGACAAGCTCACTGACGATGATCTGCCGCGCGAGATCCAGAAGGCGCCGCTCGCCGCTAGAAATCTTGCGCAGGCGATCCTGCAGGACGAGATTCCGCGCGACAGCCGCCACATCGCATATATCGCCGCTCTTCATGCGCTCAAGATTCGCATGAAAGCGCTTGTTCCAGCTTCCCGTCGCACGCTCGGGAGCCATCTGCAAAATGTCCTTGACCTCTTCGACCTGCGTTTCGGGAATCACGTCTCGAAGACCCATATTATCCACGTTGTCCGTCGGTATCATGACCTTCATGTTGCCCAATGGCATTTGAAGCACATAATAGGATTTGCCCTCGCCGAGCACCTCGCAATCCTCTATGCCGGAAATCACGCCCGCCCCATGCATCGGATAGACAACCGTGTCACCAACCTGAAGCAATACTACACCTCCTGCCCTTCCCCATGCAAAACGCATGGAATTAAAAAACTATCCGCATACATTATAGCACAAATCTTCAGAAGTTGGAAGAAAAT
>ERZ773022.1596-NODE-1596-length-14856-cov-8.053780_pt1 | contig 14856 bp, 12 predicted proteins | sample MGYA00580839_ERZ773022 | MGnify/ENA primary metagenome ERZ773022 (study PRJEB29015, sample SAMEA2738020) | human oral metagenome | biome: human oral; feature: human-associated habitat; material: dental | place: China | collected 2044 ... | reverse complement strand
ATGGGTGTAGGTGTAGGCGTAGTTTTCCGGCGCGGCCGTGATATTGACGTTTTCTCCCGTCAGGGTGACGTTCTCTTTGGCGATGATGTCGCTGGCGGTTACGTTGACGTCTTTTTCACTGGTGATGCCGACGCTGCCGGCGGTACTGCCGACGGTGCTGCCGTGCCGGCTCTTTTCCCCCTGGTCGGTGTCGTCTTCGATGGTTCTGCTGCCGATGGTAAACCCGAAGCCGCTCCCGAAGATGCCGCTTTGTTTGACTTTACGCTCGTGGAGTTCTTTTCGCGTTTCGGCAGCGCCCTCGATGTTGATGTCGTTTTTGGCGGTCAGGGTGACGTCCTTGTCGCCTATGACGCGGCTGCCTTCGATGGTCAGGGCATTTTCCGCCCCAATGGCGATCTCTTTCCCGCCGAGGCTCGATTCTACGGCGCTTTGTTCGTTTTTGATGTCGTGGCGGATGGTGGTTCGGGAGCTGGCGATGCCGTGCCAGGTATCTTTACTCCATTCTTCGACGAAGGTTTTTTCTTTGCCGGCGGTGATATTGATATCCTCTCCGGCATGAAGGGAAAGCTTTTCCCCCGTATTGATTTCCGCCGCTCTGGCGTCGATCTTACCGCCGGCGTTGAGCGTGATGTCTTTGCCGGCGGCCAGGGTCGTGCCGATGTCTTTTTGGCTGCTGTCGTTCCGGTAGGCGTTGGCGCCAAAGAGGATGTGGTTGCTGTCGGAGATTTCTTTGGTGTCGAGGGTGATGTCACGCTCCGCCGCGAGGTCGATCCTTCCCTTGGCGGCGATTTCCGCGGCGGTGAGGTCGATGTCATTTTGGGCGCGCATGGTGAGCTCGCCATCTTCTTTTGTTATGTACGCCCCGGCGACCCGGCTGATCTTCGTGGCGGCGCCCTGCCCGGTAGCGGCCGACGGATCGGCGGCGGCATCGACGTAGGCCAGCCCGGCGACCCGGACCCCCCGGGAGGCCAGCGCCATGGCTTCGGCAATGGAATCGGTGACGACGCCATCGGCGCCGAGCGCGGCGACCGCCTCGCGGGTACTGCAAGTCCTGCGAACCTTGAGAATGCTGCCGAGCACCGACGGCTGCGGCTGACCTACGTCTCGGCCACCGACACCCGGTCGGTGCGCGAGGTCGACCCGCTCGAGCTCACGACCGACGGCACGTACCTGATGCTGCGCGCCTGGTGCCTGAGCGCGGGCGCGGAGCGCTCCTTCCGGCTGGACCGGATACTGGAGGCCGCCTGCCTGGAGACGCCGGCAACGCCTCACCGCAGGCGCCGCCGGCCGGGCGGGCCCGACGGGCGGCTCACGGCCGTCCTCACCCTGTCGCCCGGCGGGCGGTGGCTGGTGGAGCAGCTGGCCTGCGAGAGCGTCACTGAGCACCCTGACGGCACCCTGACGGCCGTCGTGCGCGGACGCGACCGGGCCTGGCTCGTCGGCCTCGTGCTCTCCACAGGCAGGCACCTGATCGCCGTCGAGCCGCCCGACCTGGCCCGGGAGGCGGCGGCCGCGGCCGCACGCGCCCTGGCCCGCTACGACACCGGCTGACGCGACGGCGCTGTCCGCCTCCGGGCGAATGTGGGGCCTGCCTCAGACGGCGGTTCGGGAAGGGTTCCGGCTGCGGCTAGACTCAAGTCGTATCGACACACCTTGCCTACCCAGGGAGTAGCACTGTGAAGCTCTCGCCGACACACATCGTCGTCCTTCTCGTCCTTATCCTTCTCGTCTTCGGCGCCAACCGCCTGCCGGATATCGCCCGGAGCGTGGGGCAGTCCATGAAGGTCTTCAAGAAGGAGGTCAAGGACCTGCGCGATGACAACGAGGACAAGCAGCCCCCCGCGCAGATCCAGCAGCCCCAGGAGGGCACCTACTACACCCAGCCCACTCAGCCCGGCCAGAGCGCCGCGCAGAGCCCCGAGGGATCCGCTCAGCAGTGACGTGCGAGGCCCCGCTCGCCGCCGCGTGCGACGAGTCGGGCGCGCCGGGGAGATGCGCGCGCAGGAGCACGATCCCCCGATCACCGTGATGCAGCTCTGAAGACCGGTTACAAGGAGGCCGCGATGGCCAAGCTCTCGAAGATCAAGCGATCCAGGCGCAGGGACAATCCCGAGGCGATCATGTCGATCGGGGACCATCTGCGCGAGCTGCGCAACCGCCTGTTCATCTCGGCGCTGGGCGTCCTGGTGATGGCGGTCGTGGGCTACATGATCTACGAGCCGGTGTTCTCCATCATTACACGCCCCATTGAGGCCGCCAATGCCAACGGCGCCGACCTGACACTGAACTTCGACACGATCCTGGCCTCCTTCGACATGAAGCTCACGGTCTCGATCTGGCTCGGCGTCCTGCTCTCCGCGCCCCTGTGGATATATGAGTTCTGGGCCTTCGTGGGACCGGGCATGACGCGCAGGGAGAAGGCCTACACCTGGGCCTACGGGGTGACCGGTCTGGTCCTGTTCTCCGCCGGGATCGCCCTGGGCATGTGGATCATGCCGCACGCGGTGGTCATCCTCACCGGCTTCATTCCCAGCGGCCCCACCGCGGGAGTCCTCGGCGCCAACCTGTACCTGACCTTCATCATGCGGCTCGTCCTGGTCTTCGGGATCGCCTTCCTCCTGCCCGAGATGCTCGTCGCCCTCAACCGGCTGGGCCTGATGAAGGGCCGTACGATGCTCAAGGGCTGGCGCTGGGCCGTGGTGGGCATCTTCACGTTCATGGCCTTCGCCAACCCCCTGCCCGATCCATGGTCCATGATCTTCATGGCCCTGCCCATCACCGGCCTGTACTTCCTGGCCTGCTTCATGTCCATTCAGCACGACAAGCATGTGGAGAGGAGGCGCGCCAAGCTCGACGCCGAGCTCGACGCCGCCCTCGCCGAACCGTCGGCGCCCTCGCTCCCGGCGTCCCAGCCGGCCGCCGAGCCGCCCGAGCGCACCGACAGCGCCTGAGCCCCTTCACCGCCCCGGATCCCCGTCATTCTGCCCCGACCCGCCCGATACCCTTCATGCGCATTGCCCTGGTCGCCAACCCGACCTCCGGACGCGGGCGCCATGGCGGCGCCACCCGCGCCGCCGTCACGGCGCTGGTCACCGCCGGCCACGACGTCGTCGTCGTCCACGGCTCCTCCTACGACGAGTCGCGCCAGAACGCCACGGCGCTGCTCGAGCACGACGGCGGTCTGGACGCCCTGGTCGTGGTCGGCGGGGACGGAACCGTCCACCTCGGCCTGGACGTGGTCGCCACCACGCACGTGCCCCTGGGCATCGTGGCGGTGGGGACCGGCAACGACATCGCCCGTCACCTCGGCCTTCCCAGCCGCGACGTGGCCGCCGCCGTCGGGGTCGTTGACACCGCCCTGCGCGGATCCGGGCGCATCGCCCGCCTGGACGCCATCCACGCCACCCGCCCCGACGGCTCGCCCGTGTCCGCCGAGCACGAGTGGTCGCTGGCCGTCGTCTCCGCGGGCCTGGACGCCGCCGTCAACGCCCGCGCCAACACGCTGGCCTGGCCCTCGGGGGAGGGCCGCTACCTGCGGGCCGTCGTGGGGGAGCTGGTCGGCCTGGCGCCCTACGGCTACCGGCTCACCACCGACTCCGGGACCTGGGAGGGGGCGGCCCTGCTGGTCGCGGTCGCCAACACCCGCTACATCGGGGGCGGCATGGACCTGTCTCCCGATGCGGACGCCGCCGACGGCCTGCTGGACGTGCTCCGTCTGGACCCGGTGAGGCGAGTGCGGCTCCTCGGCCTGCTGGCACGGCTCTTCTCCGGCGCCCACCTGGGCGACCCGGCCGTCCACCTCGAACGCTCCCGCATCGTCATCATCGAGGCCCTGCCCCCCGGGACCGGGCTGCGCGCCCCGCCGCGCCCCATGGCCGACGGCGAGGCCATCGCCGGCCTGCCGCTGCGGCTGGAAGCCGTCCCCGATGTCGTCTCGGTGCTGCTGCCGCGCTGAGGCGCCGGATCCCGTACGTCACCGGGCGCCGCGCGGCGCCCGGCCCCGGATCGGGGGAGCGGCGCTCGGCAGGGCTCACCAGTGCTCATGAGCACCCCGCTCATGCACCCGTGGTCTGCCCGTAGGCTGGCGCCATGAGCTCGCCCGCCGAACGCTACGCCGCCGCACGACGCCGACAGGCGGCCTCCCGCAGCGAGCTGGCCCGCTTCACAGGCTCCTACGACTTCCCCTTCGACGACTTCCAGGTCCGCGGGTGCGAGGCGCTCGAGCACGGGGAGGGCGTGCTCGTCGCCGCGCCCACGGGCGCCGGCAAGACCGTCGTCGGCGAGTTCGCCGTCCACCTGGCGCTGGCCAAGGGCCTCAAGGCCTTCTACACCACCCCCATCAAGGCCCTGTCCAACCAGAAGTACCTCGACCTGATGGCGCGCTACGGCGCGGAGCGGGTGGGTCTGCTGACCGGGGACACCTCGGTCAACCCCCGCGCCGACGTGATCGTCATGACCACCGAGGTCCTGCGCAACATGCTCTACTCGGGCTCCCGCGACCTGGACCGCCTCGGCTTCGTGGTCATGGACGAGGTGCACTACCTCGCCGACCGGTTCCGCGGCCCGGTGTGGGAGGAGGTCATCATCCACCTGGCGCCCGAGGTGCAGGTGGTCTCCCTGTCGGCGACCGTCTCGAACGCCGAGGAGTTCGGCGACTGGCTCGGGCAGGTGCGCGGCCGAACCGCCGTCGTCGTCTCCGAGCACCGCCCGGTGCCCCTGACCCAGCACATGATGGTCGGCCGCCGGCTGCTCGACCTCCACACCGCCGCGATGCGGCCGTTGCAGCCCGACGACACGCCGGCGGCCCAGCCCCCGCTCAACCCCGACCTGCTCAAGGCCCTGGCCAGGGCCCGCCGCGCGGCGGCGGGGGAGGCGGCTCCGTCCGCGTCCGGCCGCAGTCCAGCCGGAGGTCCGTCATCCCGGTCATGGCGGCGAGGGCGGGACCGGCGAGGAGGCCGGGCGCCGCGCCGCGGCGATGCCGGAGCCCGTGCCGCGGACCTGCGCCCGCCCTCACGGGTCACGGTCGTCACGGCGCTCGAGGAGGCCGACCTTCTCCCAGCGATCGTCTTCGTGTTCTCGCGCGCCGGCTGCGAGCAAGCCGTCCACCAGGCCGTGGGCGCCGGGGTCAGCCTGACCACTGATGCCGAGGCGGCCCGAATCCGTCAGGTCGTCGACCGGCACATGAGCGAGATCCCCGCAACAGATCTGGGCGTGCTGGGATTCCACGGCTGGGCGCATGCCCTGGAGCAGGGCGTGGCCGCCCATCACGCCGGCCTTCTTCCCGTCTTCAAGGAAACCGTTGAGGAGCTCTTCAGCGCGGGCCTGGTCAAGGTCGTCTACGCCACCGAGACTCTGGCCCTCGGCATCAATATGCCCGCCCGCACCGTGGTCCTGGAGTCCCTGCGCAAGTGGAACGGGTCGGCCCACGCGACCCTGAGCCCGGGCGAGTACACCCAGCTGACCGGACGAGCCGGCAGACGCGGCATCGACACGGAGGGGCATGCCGTCGTCCTGGCCGCCGGCGGGGTCGACCCCGCCTTCGTCTCCTCGCTGGCGTCGCGGCGCACCTACCCGCTCGTCTCGGCCTTCCGGCCCACGTACAACATGGCGGTCAACCTGCTCGGGCGCGCCTCGAGGGCCCGGGCTCGCGAAGTGCTCGAGTCCTCCTTCGCCCAGTACCAGGCCGACCGCGGTGTCGTCGAGCTCGCCGCCGAGGCCCGCAGGATGCGCCGGAGCCTCACCGCCATGGAGGAGCAGATGACCTGTCACCTCGGAGACTTCCGCGAGTACGCGCGCCTGCGTCAGCGCGTCGCCGATGCCGAGGCCGATCTCTCCCGGACCGGTCGCACCGCGCGCCGCGAGGAGGCCGCACGCGCCATGACCTCGCTGAGCCGAGGCGATATCATCATCCATCGTCGAGGACGCCGTCACAAGCACGCCATTGTTCTGGATCAGGGCGTGGATCGCACTGGCGCTCCCATCCTGACGGTCCTGGGGGAGGACTCCCGGGTCCTGACCCTGTCGCCGGACACCGCTCCCGAGGGCGTCGTCCGAGTCGGTTCTCTGAAAGTCGCGCCCGGCGTCAACGTGCGCAGGCCCCGGGATCGCAAGCGCCTGACGGAGCGTCTGGTCAGCGCCCTGCGCTCGGGGGACCTGGAGCACGCCCGACCCGGACGACATCGGGGACGCGGAGGCAATGGTGAGCAAGGCGGCGTCGCACGCGTGGAGGAGTTGCGCCACCGAATGCGCGCGCACCCCTGCCACGCATGTCCCGATCGCGAGGAGCACGCCCGCACGGGACGCAGATGGCTGCGCGCCTGTGCCGAGGCGGAGCGCCTCCAGGCCCGGGTGGAGAGCCGCACCGGCACGATCGCCCGTCTTTTCGATGCCGTGTGCGAGGTGCTCATCGAGCTGGGCTATCTTCAGCCCGTCGATCGCGGGCATCCGGAGCGCGATCTGAGAGTCACCGACGCCGGACGGATGCTGGCGCGCGTCTACGCCGAACGGGACCTGCTCGTCTCGGAGTGCCTGCGCCACGAACTGTGGGACGGGCTCGCCTCCGCCGACCTGGCCGCAGCGGTGTCGGCGTGCGTGTACGAGCCGCGTCTGGCGGTGCAGTCCATTGGTCTGCCCGTGGCGCCGAGCTCCCGCCTGGGAGCGGTGCTACGTGAGGAGATCCGTCTGTCCCGTGCCATCAATAATCTGGAGTCTCTGGTGCGGATCGAGTCCTCCAGCGGCGCCGAGCCGGCTCTGGCGGGTGCCGTGAGAGCATGGGCGGAGGGCGCCGACCTGGCCGAGGTCCTTCAGGATTGCGAGCTGACCGCCGGTGATTTCGTGCGCTGGTCCAAGCAGCTCCTCGACGTGCTCGGGCAGCTGGCCCGTCTCACAATGACCGAGGAGAGCGCGCCCGATCGGCGTCGCGCCATTAAGACGCTGTCCGTGAGCGCCGCCCGGGCGAGTCTCGATGTCAATAGGGGAGTGGTGGGCTGGTCCCCGGTGTGATTTGTCGTAGCGCCCCGCCCATGGGCGGAGCGCCCGCCGGCCGCCCACGGCGGATAGTCTCATCTCCGGCCGGGCTCCCGCTCGGAGCCGCAGCACGACGACAGGACCTCCGGACCCCATGTCAGGCTTCTTCGCTCTTCTCGACGACATCGCCACGCTCGCCAAGCTGACGGTATCGACCATCGACGACACGGCCGCCGTGGCCGTCAAGGCGTCCGCGAAAGTCTCGGCCGCCGCAGTGGACGATGTCGCTGCGACGCCCCAGTACGTCACCGGCATCACTCCGGACCGCGAGCTGCCGATCATTAAGAGGATCACGCTGGGCTCGCTCCGCAACAAGCTTCTCATCATCCTGCCGATCGGACTGCTGCTGACGGCGGTGGCGCCCGTTCTTCTGCCCGTGGCGCTCGTCATCGGCGGCACCTACCTGTGCTTCGAGGGCGGGGAGAAGATCCTGGAGAGTTTCCTCGGCCCCGACCACCCCTCCGAGGAGGCTCCGATGGACGAGGCCGCGATCGTCAAGCGCGCCGTCACCACCGACTTCGTCTTGTCCACGGAGATCATGCTGCTCGCTCTCGCCGAAGTGCAGGAGGAGTCGTCCGTCAGACGCGTTGTCGTCCTGGTCACGACCGCCCTGCTCATCACTTTCGCGGTCTACGGGCTGGTTGGGGCGCTCATTAAGATTGACGACGCCGGGGCTCACCTGGCCGGGAGAGGCCGCACGAGGGCCTTGCGCTCCCTCGGCCGCGCCGTGGTGTCCAGCGCTCCGTCGCTCTTCACCGGTATCGGGGTCGTGGGCACCGTGGCGATGCTGTGGGTCGGCGGCCACATCCTGGCGGTCAATCTCGCCAAGGTCGGCTTCGACCCGTTGCACCGAGCCATCGAGTGGGCCGGGGAGCTCGCTCACAACTCCGTCCTGTCCTGGGTCACCGGGACCGCCATGTCCTGCTTTATCGGGGCAGCCATCGGCACGCTGCTGGCACTGGCCTGGCGGCCCGTGCATAGCGCCCTGGCAGGCCGTCGCGGACTCTGACGGGGGCGCCTCGCTCCCGGTAGATCGGAGGCGACGGGGAGCAGGGGCGAGCCGGAACCACGCGCCTACTGACTGGCACCATCCCCGAGGAAGGCGAGAATGGCGCGCACCCGCCGGTTCTCCTCGGACGGGTCCAGGCCGAGCTTGAGGAAGATGGCCGAGACGTGCTTGGCGACCGCCGCTCCCGACACGACCATCCGCACCGCGATCTGACTGTTCGACAGCCCCCGCGCCATGAGCTCGAGAACCTCGAGCTCACGCGGTGTCAGGTTCGCGAGCCCCGAGCGCGAGCTGCGCACCATGGCTCGGGCCACCTCGGGATCGGTCACCATGCCTCCGGACAGAATCACCCGCAAGGACCCCAGGAAATCAGCGACCTCCGAGACCCGGTCCTTGAGCAGGTAGCCGGTCCCGCCGGCGTCGGCCGGTGCATCGGCGGAGAAGAGCCGTCGGGCGTAGGCCGCCGATACGTACTGGCTGAGGACCATGATCGCCACTGCCGGATGGCGGCGTCGGATGGTCAGCGCAGCCTCCAGCCCGTCGTTCCTCATGGTCGGCGGCATACGGACGTCGGCGATGACCGCATCCGGCAGATACGCCCGGGCGTCCATGAGCTCAACGCGGTCGACGAGCGCGTGCGCATCGCTCTCCCGGGCGACGACGTCGTAGCCCTGACGCTCGAGCAGTCCCGCCAGCCCCTCCCGCAGCAGGGCTGAGTCATCGGCAAGCACCAGTGAGGGGGTCGTGCTCATGACTTCTTCCTGTCGATGGTGTCATCCACGTTATCTGTGCTGCCGATGCCGCCTGAACCGTTCATCCTGATGCCGCTCTCCCCGCGGGCCAGGAGCAGGGGCAGGCGCGCGGCCACTCGCGTCGGCCCTCCCGGGGGACTGGACAGCAAGAGATCTCCGCCGAAGGCCGCGAGCCGCTCCCTCATGCCCGCCAGACCATGCCCCGGCCGCAGACGGGCCCCACCGGATCCGGTGTCGACGACGCAGACCCGCAGGCTCTCATCCACGGTCAGCAGGACCGTGACCTGGGCACCGGGGGCGTGCTTGAGCGCATTGGTCATCGCTTCCAGGGCGAAGAAGTAGGCCGCGGCGAGGACTCCCTCGGGCAGCACCGGCAAAGGATGGGGGCAGACGACTCTCACGGTACCGCCGATCCCGTCGGCTCGGTCCACTGCATCCCGCAGGGCCGCCTCCAGGCCGAGGTCGGTGAGCACCCGGGGGTGGATGCCGTGCACCGTGGTGCGCAGCGAGTCGAGTCCGCCGGCGATGGCCGCCTTGGCCTCTCCCAGGAGGTTGGCGAGGGCGGGATCCGCCGTCACGGCCGGGGAGAGCTGCGCCTCCCCGAGCTTCATGAGTCCGACGACGAGCCGCTGCTGGGCGCCGTCGTGGAGGTCGCGTTCGATCCGACGGCGCTCGACCTCATAGGCCGTGACGATCTCCCGTCGCGAGGCCGTGAGCTCAGCGATCCTCCGGGAGGCGAGGGCCTCGTGCGAGGTCGCGGCCCTGTGGAACCATCGCTGCGGAAAGGGGAATTGCACGCGCCCAAGGTACCGTGCCTCGTCAGCCCGTGCCCGCGGCGCCGGGACCCGACGAAGGTATACCCAGCACTACTCCTTCCGGAGTGCGGGCACTATCGAGACCGCATCGGAGACACGATGGAATGAGGGGCATGAACACATCACTGATCACCACCGGCGACATCGTCAAGCGCTTCGGTGCGGTGACGGCTCTGGCCGGCGTGAGCATCGACATCGCCGAGGGTGAGACCGTTGCGATCATGGGTCCCTCGGGCTCCGGTAAATCAACACTGCTGCACTGCCTGTCCGGCGTCCTTGTTCCGGATCACGGGACGGTGACCTTCGCGGGCACCGCACTGTCCCGTCTCCCTGACGCTCAACGCTCCCATCGTCGCTTGCGCGAACTGGGATTCGTCTTCCAGGACAGCCAGCTCATCCCCGAGCTGCCGGCCCGGGAGAACGTGGCGCTTCCTCTCATGCTCACGGGGACACCAACGCGATCGGCGCTGCGCGCCGCGGACGAGACGCTCGCCCGGCTCGGTCTGGCCGAGCTCCGGGACCGTCGTCCCGCCGAGATGTCCGGTGGCCAGGCCCAGCGCGCGGCGATCGCCCGGGCGCTGGTGGGCAGCCCCCGAGCCATCTTCGCCGATGAGCCCTCCGGTGCACTGGACCAGGCGACCGGTCACGAGATGATGCAGCTGCTGACAGCCGCCGTCTCCATGGCGGGCACCGCGCTGGTCGTGGTGACGCACGACCTCAACGTCGCGCGCTGGTGCTCACGCCTCATTGAGATCCGCGACGGACTGATCCATTCCGATCGTCCTCTCGCCGTCGACCGCTCCCGTGAGGCGGAGGCGATCCGATGAGCGACTCGATGGACACCGTCGCCACAGTCACCATGCCCGCAGCAGGCTCGTCCCGGGGCACGGCATCCTCGGCCGCCCCCCTGACCCTCGTCCGCCTCACCGCTCGCCTCACCCGCGCGCGCCTCGCCGCTCGCGAGGGGGAGGGACTCCTGTACCTGGCCAGCGTCCTGGCCCATACCGTTACGACCTGCGCGGCCCTGAGCGTGGCCGGAGGCACGTGGATGCTCTACAGCCGCGGGCGGCACCCGGAGCGCGTCCCCGTGTGGGAGGCGGAGGCCCAGAACACCGGCTGGGACTTCGACTTCGCCGCGAGCCAATACGTCGTCCTGTCCCTTCTCGCCTGCGCCATGCTGGTCCCGGCCATGGTGAGCTTGGCATCCAGTGCGGCCGTCCTGGGGGCGCGCGGCCGGGAGAGGCGTCTGGCCGTTCTGCGCCTGGTGGGCCTGTCCGGGGGAGACGTCACCCGCATGTCCCTGCTGGATGCCCTGGTCCAGTCGGTGGCGGGCGCCGTCATCGGCACGATCGTCTACCTGGTCGCCCTTCCGGCATGGAGCGCCCTCACGGTGATGGGCACGCGGATCACCGCTGGCGAGATGTTGCTGCCGCTGAGGCTCCTCGCCGCCGTCCTGATGGGCGTCGTCGCGGTCGGCCAGGCCTCCGCCTGGCGGGGCCTGCGCCAGATCCGAATCTCCCCGTTGGGTGTGTCCCGACGGGCCAACGGCCCGCGTGCGCGCGTCTGGCGCGTCATCGTGTTCCTCCTGACTCTGTTCGGAGCTCCCTGGATCATCAGCTCGGTTCCCCTCCAGTACCGAGCCTTTGCCATATGCGCCATGATCGTGGCTGTGATCGCGGTCTTCGACCTAGCCGGTTCTTGGTTCGTCCAGCTGCTCGCCCGAGGACTCGCCCTTCTGCGCGGCCCGGTCATGCGCTGGACCGCTCGCCGGATCCAGGCGGGGCCGGCGGCGACGTGGCACCGGGTCTCCGCCATGGGACTGCTGGCCTTCATCGGCGGCTTCATGTCGCTCATGCCTCTGGATTCCGACACCGGAACGGCCGCAGAGGCCGGGTCGGTCGAGGCCTTCGTCTACAGCATGCTGTGGGATTTCAACAAGGGAGCCGTCATCACCCTCGCTTTCGGGTTCGTTCTGACGGCCACGTCGATTTTCATCACCCAGGCCTCGGGCACGATCGAGCGCGCGGAGCAGTCCCGCTGCCTGCACCGCATGGGCGCCCCTGCGAGCTACTGCCTGCGCGTCATGTGGATGGAGGCCTATGTACCACTCCTTCTTGCCGTTGTCGGCGGTGCGGGCCTCGGTACCCTCATGTCCTCCTCGTTCCTGAGCGGGCTGCCTCCCGCATCCGGCGTCCCTGTGGTGCTCGGTGTCATCGTCGTCGGACTGATCCTGACCGCCCTCGCCCTGAGGGCGTGCCATCCCCTACACCACCGACTGCTCGGCGTCAAGGAGCGGCACAACGACTGACATCCTTCTACCGCGCCCGCGGGCCGCCTGCCGTCGCCGGGTGGTGATCCGGACGGGGACCGAAGCGCCCCCGGCCCTATGCTTCAGGCCGTGACACCGTTCGACCGCACACCCTCCGACCCGGGTACCGAACACCCGGTCGCAGACGACGGCGACGAATGGCCCCGCCCGCAGGATCGGGTCGCACTGCGCCGCTATGCTCCCGTCCTGGCCGCCGCACTGGCGGGCCTGGCCGTGACCGTCGCCTTCCCTCCCACGGATGTGTGGTGGGCGGCACCGCTCGGCCTGGCACTGTTCATGGGTGCGGTTCGAGGACGCAGCATGTGGACGGGAGCCGGACTGGGCCTCGTTTTCGGGCTCGCCTTCTTCGCTCCCCTGCTGCACTTCACTGCTGTCGCCATGGGAAACCCGATCGGCTGGGCGGCGCTCACCCTCGTCCAAGCCCTCTACATGGTCGTCCTGGGCGCAGCATGGGCGTTGGTGAGCCGGGTGTCCGCCCTGACCGACGTCGGACCCGGAGCCGGGCATGCGGTCACAGCACGAATCGTCTCCTTCACCGTGCTGTGGTGCGGCGTGGAGGAGCTGCGCTCGAGCTGGCCATGGGGCGGGTTCCCCTTCGGTCGTCTCGCATTCGCCATGGCCGATGCCCCCCTCCTGCCCTTCGCCGCCTACACGGGCTCCATCGGCCTGACACTTCTGGTGGCGCTCATCGGCGCCTGCCTGGCCGAAATCATCTGGGCGATGAGGGCCCGGGCTGTCCTCCACACTCTCGCCGCCGTCACCTGCGCCGGCCTCGCTCTCGTCCTCCCGCTGACACTGCCCGTCGACAGCGTCGCCGAGAAAGGCGGCCTGAAGGTGGGCGCCGTCCAGGGAAACGTTGCCGACGATGTCGAGGACGCCTTCGGTCGGGCCATGGAGGTCACCGGCAACCATGCTCAGGCCACCAAGCAGCTAGCGGACGATGCGGGTCGCGGCGGCCTTGACGTCGTCATCTGGCCCGAGAACGCCGCGGATCTCGATCCGCGCATCTACCCGGCCGCGGCCGATCTCATTGACGCCTCCGCTCGGGCGGTCGGCACCCAGATCGTCGTGGGCACCGTCCTGTATGCGGACCGGAATGACGAGCGAGTGCGCTACAACGACATGCTCGTATGGACGCCCGGCGAGGGACCGGGCCCCTACTACCGCAAGCACCGTCCCGTCCCCTTCGCCGAGTACGTCCCCTTACGCGGCCTGATCGAGCGAGTGACCGATCAGGCCGATCGCATCGGCACGGACATGGCTTCGGGAACCGGACCCCAGACCCTCGTCGTCCACGCCGCCACGCAGGACCGTGACGTCAACCTCGCCATGGGCATCTGCTTCGAGGTCGCCTACGACAGTGCTATGCGCGAAGGTATCAGGCAGGGCGGCGAACTCATCGTCATTCCCACCAACAACGCCAGCTTCCTGTCCTCCTCCGAGGCCGACCAGCAGCTCGCCCAGGGCAGAGTTCAGGCCGTCGTCCACGGGCGCGGCGTCGTCCAGGTCTCCACCGTCGGCATCACAGCGATCATCAGCCCGAGAGGCATCGTCGAGCAGGAGATCCCGCCCTACACGCAGGGCAGTCTCGTGGCCGACGTCGGTCTGCGCACCTCCATCACCGTGGCGGACGCCCTGGGGGACTGGCCGGGACTCGTTCTGCGTGGGTCCGCGGCCCTGCTGACTGCAGCCGGTATCGTGTCGGCCGTCAGGAGGCTCTTTCGATCCGTTCGAGCCGACCGGCACCAGTGAAGCCCGCCCTGAATCGGAGAAGAGCTGTGAAAACCCTCGTCATCATCCCCACCTACAACGAGATCGATTCTTTGCCCCGGGCGCTGGATCGCGTGCGTAACGCGGCCCCCGAGGCCCACATCCTGGTGGTCGACGACGGTTCGCCCGACGGCACAGGCAGGCTCGCCGATGCGCGCGCACAGGTCGACGATCGCGTCCACGTCCTGCACCGCACCGAGAAGAACGGCCTAGGCCCTGCCTATCTCGCCGGCTTCTCCTGGGGGTTGGACGCCGCCTACGAGTTGATCTGCGAGATGGACGCCGACGGCTCCCACCGCGCCGAAGACCTCGCCCTGCTCATCCAACGCGCACAGATGGCCGATGAGCCCGATCTCGTCATCGGCTCGCGCTGGGTATCCGGCGGCGTCACCAGGGGATGGGACGCTAAACGCGTCATGCTCTCCCGCGGCGGCAACCTCTACATCAACGCGATGCTCGGCCTGAGGGTCAAGGATGCCACGGCCGGTTTCCGCGTCTACCGGGCCTCTATCCTGCGCCGTCTGGATCTGAGTAGGATCGAAGCCCTCGGGTACGGTTTCCAGGTCAATATGACCAAGCTCGTCGACGACGCCGGCGGCCGTATCGTCGAAATGCCCATCACCTTCCTAGAACGCGAGGCGGGACAGTCCAAGCTCTCAGGGGGGATCTTCACCGAGGAGCTGAACCTGGTGACTAAGTGGGGTCTGACCAAGCGCAGCGGGCAGCTGGCTGACGCGACCCGGAGGCTGGGCGACCGCATCAGTGCCGCACGGGCTGCTCGACGGCGCTCCTTCAGCCGGCGCTGAATCGATGATCGCTCCCGCCCACCAACGCCCACCAACCGAGCGGGCGGGGGAGCGACGGCGCGGTGCCGACGGTCAGAAGCGCTCGCGGTAGATCTCCCCCGAGCGCAGCATCTCTAGCCGCTCGTCGAGGAGGATCTTGAGATCATCCATCTCGCGGCGTTCGAGCAGCATGTCCCAGTGAGTGCGAGGAGTCTTCTTCGGTTCGTCGGACTCCGGCTCGTCCTCGCCGCGCAACGCGGCCACCTGACCGCACTCCGGACACTCCCAGGTCTGGGGGATCTCGGCCTCCAGCGCCATGGGGACGACCACGACGTGCGCGAGCGGGCACTCGTAGCTGATCATCTGCCGC
>ERZ773022.1589-NODE-1589-length-14906-cov-8.383207_pt1 | contig 14906 bp, 13 predicted proteins | sample MGYA00580839_ERZ773022 | MGnify/ENA primary metagenome ERZ773022 (study PRJEB29015, sample SAMEA2738020) | human oral metagenome | biome: human oral; feature: human-associated habitat; material: dental | place: China | collected 2044 ... | reverse complement strand
TTTGCTCGCCTATTTGGAGGAAAATAAAGAAGCTGTTTGGGTTATTCACTAACCTAATAGCTTCTTTTCTTATTTATAGTTTAAATTAAGTCGGAATTGAGGTAAAAGATGGAAAAATTAAGAGACTATATCGCCTTTGACTTAGAATTCAATCAACACGAAGGGGTTACTCATTTAATTCAGGTATCAGCAGTTCATTTTCAAGATGGTCATGAAATAGATGCCTTTGATTCTTATGTCCATACCAGCGTGCCTTTAAAGAGTTTTATCAATGGTTTGACAGGAATTACAGCTGAAACCTTGAAAGATGCGCCAAAAGTAGAACAAGTTTTACAGGACTTTCAGGCTTTTGTTGGCAACTTACCCATCGTTGGCTACAATGCAGCCAAGAGTGATTTGCCTATTCTCATGGAGCATGGCTTGGACTATCGTGACCAGTATAAGGTTGACCTATATGATGAGGCTTTTGAACGCCGTAGTTCTGACCTACACGGCATAGCTAATCTCAAACTGCAAACTGTGGCGAATTTTTTAGGGGTTAAAGGTCAATCGCATAATAGTTTAGAAGATGCCCGCATGACAGCGCGTGTTTATGAAGCTTTTCTGGAGTCTGACGAAGGAAAACTATTATTAGAAGAACAGAGTAATCTATCCATGAATCCCTTTGGTGGGCTAGACTTATCTCAATTTCTAGACTAGGAGTGCTTATGAAACCTGAAAAACCTAAAAAACTAGGTTTTAGGAAAATTTACCTCAACCTAGATAAAGTTCTCTTCCTCTTTTTCTTAATTTTCATGATGGTGGAATATCTGTGGTTACCTCTCAATTCTTTTCTTGCTGGTCTTTTACTCAGCCAGACGGGATATTTGTTTATTTCTTACAATAATATTTTTGCCATTATCACGAGTTCTCCTTTAATCAGTCTGGCCTTTCTCGTCTTGATTGTAATCAATCTTTTGGTGGCCTATTTCCAGATTTGCCTCCTCTTTATTGGGGCGCGTCACCTTCTCTACCACGAAAAGAGAACCTTGATTGAGTACAGTCGCAAAGTTTTCCAGCAAAGTTTTCTGTTCATGAAACGCTTGAGCTTCTGTAAGATGGCCTTTGTATTCTTCTACGTAGCCATGCTCTTTCCTTTCATCAGGAAAATTTTAAAAATTTATTACTTAAATAAAATCGTTATTCCAGACTTTATCGTAACTTATCTGGAAGACAAGTACTGGCTAGTAGGTTTGATGATTTTTGCATCTGCTTGGATTTTGCTCTATGTGTCTGTCCGACTCATGTTTGTCCTTCCAAAGATTCTCTTTGAAAAGAAGACTGTGAGAGAGGGAGTAAAATTTAGTCTGCAAAAGACAAAAAAACAAGTTCTCTTTTATGCTTGGAACTTGCTACTCATTATTATTAAAACCTATCTCTTTTTCTTTCTCCTCTTGACTCCCTTGCTATTGGGACAGATTGTAATTGACAATTTAACACAGAAAGAATCACTGATTCTTGGAGTTATCAACTTTGTCTTGATAAAAAACATCCACTATATGGCGTTGACCTATTTCCTTGTTAAGTTTGTCTCCTTTTTGACAGGTGAGGAACTGGAGATTATGCCAAGAAGAAAAAAAGACAATTTGATGAGATGGGGAGTTATGGGCTGCGCTAGTATCTTTTTTGCGCTGGAAGGTTATATCTATCTGGAAGCTCCTGTGACAAATACCCCTTTAGTCATTTCACATAGGGGCGTTTCAAATAAAAATGGTGTACAAAACACTGTACAGTCTTTGGAAAAAACAGCGCAACTGAAACCAGATTTGATTGAAATGGATGTACAGGAGACCAAAGATGGTCAGTTTGTGATGATGCATGACGCCAATCTTAAGAACTTAGCAGGTATCAATGCCAGACCTCAAGACTTGACTTTGGAGGAGTTGACAGGGTTAGATATTTCTGAAAATGGCTATCGAACCAAGATATCTAGTTTTGATGACTATCTCAATCGCGCGAATGAACTTCATCAAAGATTGTTGATTGAAATTAAAACCAGTAAAAAAGATAGTCCACAAATGATGGAACGTTTTTTGGAGAAGTATGGCTCTATTATCAAGCAGTATGGTCATCAGATGCAATCACTAGACTATCATGTGATTGACCAAGTTTTGAAATATGATTCGACTATTCCAGCTTATTTCATCTTGCCTTATAATAGTATTTTCCCAAAAACCAAGGCAACTGGCTATACCATGGAGTATTCAACATTGGATGAATATTTTGTTACTAAACTTTGGTATACAGAACAAAAGCTTTACGTATGGACCATCAATAGCTCTGACGCACTTGATAAATCGTTGCAGTTGTCAGTGGATGGGATGATTACAGATGATATGGAGATGCTACAGGAGACTTTAGCAGCAGCTCAGGAAGATCCAGAATACACCGATCTCCTTTTGAAAAAAGCTACGGAATTCTTTGATTTCTAACAGAGAAAAAAAGGAGAAGTGAACCTTCCTCCTTTTTCTATAGGTGATTAGAATGGTAATTTTCCAGCGAAAGCACCTAGTTTTTTCTTAGTCGTTTCGTCGATTTGTTCTAGAGCAGCGTTAATCGCTTGAACGGTCATATCAGACAAGGTTTCTAGGTCTTCTGGATCTACAACTGCTGGACTGAAGTCAATACTAACAACTTTCTTATCTCCAGTTAAGGTCGCTTGGACAAGGTCCTGAGCAGATTTTCCGACAAATTGCATAGCAGCGAGTTCTGCTTGACTTTGTTCCATTTGTTTTTGAAGTTTTTGTGCTTGGCGCATCATGTTTTGCATATTCATCATAAGATTTTTAAGATTCCTTTCGTATCAAGACTTTGAGCCTTCTTTTATAAATTTTTTTGCCATTTTTAGCCCGAGAAGTTGTCAAAAGCATTGGCGACTTCTTTTTGTTGAGTTGGGAATAAATGCGAGTAGATGTTGATAGTTGTATTAATGCTACTATGTCCAAGTCATTTCATAAGTGAAAAAAATATATAATCTTTTCCCTCACCGTTTCTGAGTCCTTTTGAAACTAGAAACGCTGCATGTGAATACCGGAAATCGTGATTACGAATCATTTTTAATGACACAGGAATTCTTTTTTTCAATTTAATCGTTTGATTAGAAACCATTGGAGCAGTCAGTTGCAAAGGACTGTCTTGAAAGATTTGTAAGTCTTCTGTATGGTCCGTAAACTCTGCTAATAGGTGAGCTTGTTTTTCTTTCCATTCCGTTAGTTCTTGAACGAATGCCTTATGAATGTAAATTCGACGTATAAAAAGTACCACGATAATCTCCTTTTAAAATATCTTCTTACGTAGAAATCTCATAAAGATACTCAACAGATATTTTAAATGTTACTTGGTTCTATGCTTAGGTTCGCATTACTCGGACTCTACTCTTGTGAGGTTACCTCGCTTTCTATGACATATTCTCTCACCTGTCAGTTTACTAAAATCGTAGCTAATATAAACTCACTAGCTTTGGTTAGTTGAGACAATATCATGAAGTACATTGTTGATTATATCATTTTTGAACTCTATTGAAAAGCTAAATTTTCCCCCAATAGAACTTACTGCAATATGTCCAATACTTTTATTATTATAAATTATATAAAGCTTTACAAACTAGTTCGTTCATTCTTCCATTTGTAACAAGAACAAAACATGCATTTTGTCAATATTCTAAACACATTTTTGGAAAAATTTGAAGGTTAGTCATCTTTTGATGAAGAAGTTTAGGTAACTAAATAATTCAGCTTTGAAGTCTTTATACCCAATACTGTGATTGTTGTATAAAATGATTCAAAACTGTTATTATCGTGTGGAGAGTCTTTATCACCATTTGAATGTTGAATACGATGACTCACTAGCAAATTGTCCAAAATAGACTTTTTCTTCAATCTGAAATAACTGCTAAGTTATTCTCGTCTATTTTAATTTTGTATTAGCTAAATCTACCACAAAATTTTTGAATGCTGAATTATTGGTATCAACAAGTTGTAGCACTATTTATTTGATTTGAAGAGCAAGCAGTGATTTCACAGTTGATTTAAGATGATAAAATGTAACAATATAATTTGACAGCGGTTACAAAATTTTGTAATATCTATAATATAAGAAGATGTATTTTAATTCAGGGAGGAATGTAGGATGCAATTATTAATTGAACTGCAAAAAATTGATCAGTTTATCTTGCCAGTAAACTATAATTACCTTCTTCAATCGATAGTTTATAATTTATTGAAAAATAAGGAAGACTTATCTGCGCAACTTCATGAGAGGGGCTATCCGTTAGAGGATAAACATTTTAAGTTGTTTACATTTTCATTGTTGCAAGGTCAATATAAAATGCGAGGAAAACGAATAGAGTTTCTTGATAAGGTGAGGTTCGAAATTAGAATGATTGATCAATCCATTTTATTCACTATTGCAGAGGCTTTGTCAAATCTAGATGAATTGCGAATTGGTCGAAACCTTGTAAAAATTTTAAATGTAAAAATTGAACAGAAGAAATTAACGGGGACTTCTTATAAGATTCGGATGATTTCTCCCTTGGTGGTTCGTTCTACAGATGCTGACACCAAAAAAACATTGTATTACAATCCATTTGATATGGAATTTAAGAGCAGAATCATGGAGAATCTTGAGAGAAAATATCAAGCTTATTATCATAAAGTACCGACAGGTAGATTTGATATAGAGCCGATAAATTTTTCTTTAAAGAATAAATTTGTTACCAAATACAAAGACTATCTCATAACGGGTTGGAAAGGAGAATTTGAGATAAGAGGAGATGCGGAGGTATTGGATTTCCTCTATCAAGTTGGGCTTGGTGAGAAGAATTCGATGGGATTCGGAATGTTTGTGATTGAAGAATAGGAGGATAGAGTGGATATGGAGTTTAGAAATTGTAAGTTAGAACTTGACTTAAAATGTCATGCGCCAATTATTCATTTCCAGCCGGAAGAAGAAGGAGCCACTTTGCGTGCTAGTGAAGTCAAGCCAAAATTTGATCGGTACTTGATGAAGAAAGTTCCAAGTCTGAAAAAACGTTTCAAAAATCACTCTTTGGCTTATAAAATGAAATTTATTGACAATAGTCCTAGCATCATTTATAAGAGTAAAGAAAATGAAGATAAATTTGATAAAAAGACAAATAATAACGAAGGCAACTTCCAATTATATTTTGCCAGAGATGAGAAACGCAGAGTAGAAACAAATCCTACAATGACAATTACTTGTTTTGATCCGCTCCTTCAGAAATTGATAGTTGAACATATCAAAAACTTTTTTATAGTGACAAATTTTGGGGCTGCTCAAGGAAAAGGGTATGGTAGTTTTACTGTAATTGATGAGGAACAGAGTAAAATTGAAAGAATTCTAAGGGAAGAGTTTGGATTAAAGACTCTTTATAAAATGGATTTTAGGAAACAAGCTAATAATTTGGGGTTCTCAAAGAGGATAAAAGTGATTTTTGAGAATATTGAGCAGTTCTATAAAATAATTAAGAGTGGCTATAATTACAAAGATAAATATGCCAGAAGTGCTTTATTTATGTATATGCATGATAAAGAAAAAAATTTATTTAAAATAGATATAGGGAATGAAAAAGCTGCCTTAAAGGATAAAATAATAGAAAAACCTTTTGGAACTAGGCCCTACCACCTTAATCAACAGACACATAACGAAAAATATGTTCGAGCATTGCTGGGGCTATCTTCTTTCTTATCATTTACAGATATTAGAAAAAATACGAAAAAAGAAGAGAAAGATATTTCTGTGAATATTGATATTATGCATGAATCGAATAAGAATGAAGAAAATATTGAACGATTTCCTTCACCAGTAACTTTTAAAATAATAAACGATATTGTTTATATTATTCCTAAAAAAATTGATGAGCGGATATGGAAAAAAGAATTTGTTTTTACCTATGAACTTGATAAAAAAAGGGGGCACGCTCATGGTATTCAGCCAAAATCAAAGCCAGAGAAACTAAAATTAGATACCCCAGCATTAAATGACTTTTGTTTAGAAGATTTTCTAGATGAGGCTGTTGTTTACTATAATAAAGAAGTTAATAAAATCAAAGGTCCAAAAATAGTTAAATAGCATATCAAAGGAGATGAATAAATGAAATACGTAGGTATTACAATCGGTCCGATTTTTAAAACCATTGGAGAGGCGATCTCTCCGGCAGGTTTGTGGTTTGGCAGTTATTTTTTCTCAACGGTGACAAAGAAACTCTGTGAAAAACTTGTTGAGATTCCAAATGTCAAGATTTTTTCACCGTTTTATGACTCTAATAGTAATCAAAACCCACAAGAAGATGGTATTGGTCGTTACCATGATCGGATTTTGTTTTTAGATGTTGATAGTGGGGTAACTAATGAACAATTACAGGATATAATTTCAGCAGTGAAGAAGGAAATGGCTGGAAAGTTTGGAAAGTTTAATTCAGGGCAGATTGAGAATTTTATTAACAATTATCTGAGAATTGATTTTGTTATTCTTAATGAAAAAACTAAAATTATAGGAAAAAGTGAAAAAGATGGAAATAATATAGCTATAATACTGAATGATGCTTTGGATGCGCTGGAGCTAATGGCAGCAGGTAAGGGAAGAACAGATATGAACTTATTTGCTCCATTCTTTGCAGGCCAGAAAGGCAATCGGAATATCTATATTAAAGAAAGTAAGCTATTTACAGATACCAAACTAAATAGCCAGTTGGTTATAAGCTACTCAGACTACGCTTCTGAATTGAAATCAATAGAAGATATAGCTTCATCTCGAAAGAAAGAGGAAAGCTCCTCTGAAGAAGTCCCTGATGGTGAGGTAGCACCGACCAGAAGCGAATACTATGCAGTCGTTAATTCGGATGGGGATAAGGTCGGAACTCTTTTGAGAGATTTATGTAAAGATGTAGAAATCTCCCAACAGTCTGATAGGATAAATAGTTTTTCGAAGGCTTGTTTAGACTATGCTGGTGAAGCGGCTAAGCTTGTCGGAAAATATGGGGGGATGACTATTTATGCTGGTGGGGATGATTTACTATTTATTGCTCCTGTTCATTCTCTTTTCTCCTTATGTAGTGAATTGGACGAAATGTTCAAAAAAACCTTGAAAAAAGTAAATCTACCAGATGATGAAATCAATGTCAGCTTGTCCTTTGGTGTTGCTGTTCAGTATGTCAAATATCCTCTATATGAAGCGCTGGAAAGAGCTAGAGTCCAACTTTATAAGGCTAAAGAAAGTTACGGTAAACGTCCGAATGGTAGTAAAATCAGTGGAGGTAATCGTCTAGGGATAGAGTTGGTAAAACACAGCGGCAAAACCGTTCAATTGATGGTAGAAAACGATAAGTTAGAGATGATTGATAATCTGATAAACTATCGAGCAACTACGAACGATCAAGCACTGGAATCTGTTCTCTATAATCTACAGGATACAGAAATTATTTTTAAGTTGTTATTTGAGAAGACCGCACAGAATGAATTTGACTTTCAAAAATATAAAATGAGGTTTTTAAATAACTTTAACAATCCTAACCAGTTTGCCTATCATGACTACCTGGAAAAAATAGCTGAATTTTTCTATGACAACTATTTGAATATGGTAGATACGAAAGAAAAGGTTGATGGGGTTTGTGCAAAACGAAACATAAGTATAGGGGAATTCTATACTAAAGAGTTACAGGCTATTTTATTTTTGGTGAAGTTTTGGCAGGGAGGTAAGTGATGACAGAATATCTTGTGACTTTTAAACCGCTGGGAGACTATTCTTTTGGTTCAGACAGACGCTTTAGCTTTGTCGGGAGAAATAACTATTCGAAGGATGAGTATGCCCCCTATTTTATCCGTACTAATAGCGTTCCTGAGCAGTCCACAGTCTTTGGGATGATGCGCTATCTTATCTTAGTCAGTAATGGGATTCAGCTGAAGCAGGATTTTCAGTATGATGAGAATACGCGAGATAAAATCAAAGCTCTAATCGGAGAGAAGAGCTTTTCTCTAAATGGAGGTGTACAAAGTTTCGGAAAATTAGAAAAAATCTCTCCAATCTTTTTGCGTAAAAATAGTAAGGAAATTGTCATACCAAATCCGTTTAATAACAAGCAAGGCAGAGAAGGGAATAGTCAGTTTGCACCAATAATACTAGAGGAAGAAATTACACTGCCAACTAGTTTTGGTGAAATCGCTCTGCCCAAATCTAAGGAATATAATCCTAAAGAAGGGCATGGGGATGGCTATTACAATATTAACACAGGTCATTTAGAAGCAGCCGAAGATATATTTAGTACTAAGGTAGCGACTGGTGTAAGGCGTGTTACGCAGAATGATCTGGGAAAGCTGAAGCAAAATCTTCGAGAATTGTGTAAGTCGTTTGTGAATGAAGAAATGAAACAGGAAGTTTCTAATTTAGATAGGAACAGCAATCTTAGTTTAACCGAGTTTATAAATGATTTTATAGATTGGTTAGAAAAGTACAACAAAGGGGAAAAAACTCACTTTCAAGAAGAATTGGAAAAACTATCCCAAAATTTTGATGCTGATCGTCTATTTAAGCGAGAGGTACATCAGCTGCAGAAAGATTACGAATTTGCGGTTTATGTGACGGTGGAAAAGGGTGTTCAGTTGACGGACGGACTTGTTTCAATGGGACAGAAGGGTTCTCTTTTCAAGGTTTCTGTTCAAGAATCGGAAGATAATTTAGAAAGTGAAATCACAAAGCATTTCCAGAAACATACTCCAAAAGGGCAAACCTGGCATTACTGCCTCTCAGATGTGTGCCTCTTAAATGATGTGACAGCCTTTGCGATCTTAGAGGAAAAACTAGTTCGCCAGCTTCATACAGACCTTAGTAAAAATCGTCTAAAAGGACTTGATTTACAAGGATCTAGTCTTCTTTATAAGGCAGGGAGCGTCTTTTATGGTGATAATGCTATTTCGGTAAAAACTGGTTTAGAACCAGCAGGCTATAATACTATTTATAAGATTACAGGAAGTAAGGAGTAAAAAATGAAAGCAAAAATTTTTGTCATTGAATGTTTAACAAATTTGCATGTAGGAAATGGAGACGTTAATTTTAACATCATTGATAACGAAGTGGAGCGAGATGTTGTGACGGGATTTCCGACGATTAACTCCTCAGGTGTTAAAGGTGCTCTGAGGGCCTTCTTTGAAGAAAACGACTTGTCGAACATTGATGAAATATTCGGTTCGGAAAGTAGTAAGGTTACTACTTCAGGAGCATTAAAATTTCTTAGCGCGAATCTACTAGCCCTGCCAAGTCGCTCGATAAGTGGTGAGGACAAGCCGTATTCAATACACGCTCCGAAAACAACCTGTGAAGATTTTAACCAAATGATTGCAAATTTTCAATTAGAAGATGTTTCAATAGAAGATATAAAGGGCGGAGATGAGGAGATAACTCTGGACGTAGATAATTCTTGCTACGAAAAATATGGTTTACCAGTAATTGCTCGGAATAGTGTCGGAGAACAAACTAATTTGTGGTATGAGGAAGTTGTGCCCCACAAGTCGATTTTCTATTTTGCAGTGGTAGCTTCAACCAGTGAGTCAGAAAACCTTTTAGAGATTTTTACAGATTCGGTGAGAGAGGAAATCATCCAGTTTGGTGCAAATGCTTCCGTAGGTTATGGACTTTGCAAGGTTATTAAAGTAATTTCAGGAAATGAAGAAGGAGCAAACAATGGATAAGAACAGAATTAATCGGTTGCTTCCTATTGCTGTTGAGGTGATTGAAAAGGAGCTTACGGAGCCAATTCCAAATGAGTTTCGAGGCTATATCGCTTCTTTTGGAGCGGCGGTTACTATGGGAAGTCTCCCTGCAGCAGTTGCCTACTATTCGGCTGCATCAAAAAATGCCAAAGAAGATCGTACCAAGCTACCTGTTATGATTTTGGAAGTATTGAAGAAAGAAAACACAGCCATTACGGTAGACACCTTGTTTGAGTATGTGACATCGTTCAGAAATGATAATGAGAGTTTCGCTATTAAAGAGGATGTATTGCATGCAGCCATTGCGATCAAACTAGGGTTAAACTTGTTTGAAATTGAGTCAAAAGATCAAAAAGTCAAGGAAGACGAGAAAAATGGAGGGTAAGGATGATGTTTAGTTCAAAAAACATGTCTTATATCTACTATCATGAATATTTTGAAGGCTTAGAAGAGCGGAGAGAACAATCGGGTCTAGTTTATGAACTGGGTGGATCACCATCTAGTGAGGAGCAATTTCGTGATAGAAATATGGCTTTGCAGGATTTTAAATTTGACCTTTCTCTATCACCTCTGGAGCATTTGAAAAATGCTTCAAAAGGTGTAGCAAGTTTCCAAACCTTTTCTTTGCAAACTATTTATCCTGGTCTCATGATAGGAACTGGCAATCCCCATGATTTGAAATCAAAGGGTTCTATTTATTCTGGCTTTTCTTTTGATTATGTGACTGGACTGCCTTATATACCTGGCTCCTCTGTCAAAGGGGTACTGAAAAGCGTCTTTCCTAGGAAAGAAGATACCAAAGATGATATTAATCAGCAAAAGATGGAATATATTAAGTCACTTCTTAAACCAGGACTTTCTGATGAAGAAGTTTATGGCTTGAAAGATGATATTTTCGAAGATAATGATGTCTTTTTAGATGCTTATCCAACTTCTAAAAATAAAACGAAGCAACAGTGTTTAGCGTTGGAATTCATTACACCTCATAGTGATATAATCAAGAATCCTATTCCAATCAACTGTCTGAAAGTTAAGCCTGGGATCTCTTTTGAGTTTGGCTTTTATCTGAAAGATTGTCAGCTTTCAGACGGAGTTAAGGTTACGGTTAAACAAAAAATAGAGTTATTTAAAAGCATCTTGACTGATGTAGGCATTGGCGCCAAAACGAATGTTGGTTTCGGACAGTTAGAGTAGCAGAGCTCAATCGACAAGGGGATTTACAAATCGTATCTGAGGGACTCGCGCAACTCAGATAGCTCGAAAAGGTATAGAGGAGCTTGTTCATATTAAGGAGTCTGAATATAAGACAGCATTTACAAAGAGTTTAGAAACAAGTGAAGTCAGCTATCGTACAGGGATAGGAGTTCAATCTTAGTTGGCGAGAGCGATGGGTACAAAAAGATCGACCGACTTTTTTCATCGAAATCTTGAAAAAAGCCCTATTTTTTGATACAATCAATCTAGAAACAGCGAAAATACTGTTGTTATACCTTACCTATAAGGAATTGAGACGCAGCGGCTAGTAAAGTTTCTTTGACTTTTGCTGTGATAGTGTCGCGTTATACCTTACCTATAAGGAATTGAGACTAATTGTAGCCTCCCCAACGGACGCGAAAGACGTCGCCATCGTTCTACCTTACCTATAAGGAATTGAGACATTGTCTTTAAATCGACAAAATATCCTTTGGAAATATTCAGACTGTCAAGTTCTACCTTACCTATAAGGAATTGAGACCTGAATGCTTTTTTCATAAGGATAATTTCCTCCAATTTTTTTTTATTTTCGTTCTACCTTACCTATAAGGAATTGAGACTTCCATGAGGTGTGGATGACTCTCTTTGAATGTTGATTTGGTCAGTTCTACCTTACCTATAAGGAATTGAGACCATACTGTTCTTCAGTTAAATCTGAAACTTCCATTACAGCAGTGTCTAAATCTGTTATACCTTACCTATAAGGAATTGAGACCGGGTGCTTTTTGTTCTTCTTTTGAAATCCCATCTTTCCCTTTATCGTTATACCTTACCTATAAGGAATTGAGACACTTTTGAGGATATAGACTATTACGTATGTAGATTTTTTCCATTTAGTTATACCTTACCTATAAGGAATTGAGACGTTGATAGACTTAAGAGTTTTCATTAATATTTCTTCTTGTTATACCTTACCTATAAGGAATTGAGACTTTATATTTCGATCTCTCGAAATATTCATTAGCTTTTTCATGATCGTTATACCTTACCTATAAGGAATTGAGACATCTTTCCTCCTGCCTTGACCACTTTACCGTCTTTAAGCACTACATCATAAGGATTCTCCCTTATCTATAAGGAATTGGTTGCTTCAACTGAAAAAAACTTGCGAGAGCAAGTTTTTTGTGGTATATTGGAAGTGTTTTCATGAGGAGATATCTTACTCGGAGGTTGTTTATGTCTGAGAGTCAATCTGTATTTAGTCACCATATCTTTGTTTTGCCCTTTGCGGCCAAGGGGCTGGAGTCTTTTCCGAAGTCTTCCAATTGGAAGAAACTCAGCCAAGATACCAATGAACTCCCCTATCTAAACTTAGATGATGCTGAAAAAAGCGAGCGATTAAAGTACGCTTATCGCCGATATTTTAATAAAGAAGCAGAGGAGCTGATTTTCCGCAATCCTGATCTGGTCACAAACTATGCTTATACTGGCTTAGAAAAAGGTGATGTGTATCGGATTTCTTATTATAATCAAATCGACAAACTTGAGTGTTATGACCTGACACTTGACTATATCATGCTTCGTTATTTTCCAAATTTAAAAGCAGGTTTCCTGATTTTTTCAATGGAAAATCGTTACTATGATGAATTGGAAGATATTAAAAATATCAACCAGTATGGTCGTCATCTCTATGCTCCTTTTTTGCCTGCTCTTCGGAGTTATTCAGTCTCACCTAATAATATTGAGCTGATTAAGAGTGAAAAAATCAATGAGGCTCCACAGCCATCTGGCTTGATTTCTTCCTACGGAATCATGTTGGCTCCGAAAGAAATTTTGCAGGATTTCTTTGGTTTGCCTGAGGAAGCAATATTTCCAGAGGATATTTCGCAGTTTGAGTCTAAGCCTCATCTGGAAATCATCATTGATGACCGCATGTATGTGGTGAGCTACATGATGGTTCCTGAAGTAGAAGAGTTGATTTATAAAACAGCGAATTGGGCGAATTTTGATGATTCGGAGCAGAGTTTAGAGGAGATGAAGCTTCTTTTTAGTATTTTATACGTTGATAAGGGAGATTCAACATGTCTGAGTCGAGATATGCTAAAGGCAGAGCTGGAAAAGCTTCTCTATACGAGGTGGTCAGCTGAGGGAAGTCTTTATATGGCTAGTCAGCATTCGATGATTTTTATGAGTGGTTCTGATTTTCCAGAGTATTTCCTCAAAGGCTACTTTTTGTCGGAATATCTGGACTTGGCTTTGATTACGCTCAGTCAGAGGATTGGTATTTTGAAGTATTCCAAGGATGCGGGAGATAAGGTTAATGCTAGAGTTTCTGATAAACTGAAGCTGCAGAAGGCTTACACGACCTTTAAAAATCAATTTCTGCTTCCGGAACTTTGCCCGCAGGAGCAGGCGATTGAAATCTACGAATTGCTGCAAACCTCTCTCTATATCGAGAAGCATATCAATCTCCTAGATAGCCAAATCAGTGAACTGCATGATATCAGCCAGACGGAAGCAAGTAATAAATTGAATGACAGAGTATTAGTACTAACCGTTTTAAGTATTGCATTAGCAATCATTCCGAATATCAAAGAACTTCAGGAACACTGTCTGACGATTTGCAATCTGAGCCTGACGTATTCATCTTGGCTTACTTTGCTTATTCCTCTTTTGACAATTGCTTTCATCTATTTCAAAAAGCGAAAATAAATGTATATTATCTGGACATACGATGTTCATCGCAAGCGCGTGGCTAAGGTTTCGAAATCTTGAACAAAGCCCTATTTTTTGATACAATCAATCTAGAAACAGCGAAAATACTGTTGTTATACCTTACCTATAAGGAATTGAGACATAACGATAGGGTCATCAAATTTGCAATCCATGAATATATATAGTTATACCTTACCTATAAGGAATTGAGACTTTTCCTTAACGTAAGCCTTATGGTATTCAACTTCCAGCTGTTTTTGTTCTACCTTACCTATAAGGAATTGAGACGCGTTGAATGCTGCTGCAAAGGCTTGTGCATTCTTGTTACGTTGAGTATTCTACCTTACCTAAAAGGAATTGAGACTTGCCACTTTGAGTGATGTTAGCGCCAGTAGTGATTTTCGCTCCGGTTCTACCTTACCTATAAGGAATTGAGACTGTTCTGAATTTCTGCTTAATCGTTTCATGACCTACGTTTCGTTATACCTTACCTATAAGGAATTGAGACTTCAGAACCCACATATAGAACTCACCTTTTGGTGACAATCCTGCTTCTTGTTCTACCTTACCTATAAGGAATTGAGACGTACGTTCTTTTTCAGAAAGAACATGGTACATATTAAAGAGCGCTTTAACGTTATACCTTACCTAAAAGGAATTGAGACTATTTACAGTCCGCTGAATTACCAATTATTCTACCGGCCCTATTTTGTTATACCTTATCCATAAGGAATTGAGATTAGCAACAGCCCCAAGAACAACAGTAGAGATCAAAGCGATACCAAAGTTATACCTTACCTATAAGGAATTGAGACCTTGTCCATATCTGATATTTTAGTAATAGCTATTATCACGCCTGAGGCTGTGACTGTTCTACCTTACCTATAAGGAATTGAGACATGTGTTTCTACATCTTGCTCGATTTGTTCTGCGCTTAAATTTTTGTTATACCTTACCTATAAGGAATTGAGACGCCTTGTTTCTTTTTCTATTGCACTAAGTTCTTTTATGTTTTTTAGTACGTTATACCTTACCTATAAGGAATTGAGACCTATTAGAATATCATGGATTCTTGCTAAAATCGATGGCTCTTCTGGTTATACCTTACCTATAAGGAATTGAGACATTTAAGTCTTTTTAATAAAACCTTTTGCTGCTGAAATGAACAAACGTTATACCTTACCTATAAGGAATTGAGCCCCGGCCGCCGTCGTGCAGGAGATCCCGGCCGGCTCC
>ERZ773022.1584-NODE-1584-length-14935-cov-7.252285_pt1 | contig 14935 bp, 14 predicted proteins | sample MGYA00580839_ERZ773022 | MGnify/ENA primary metagenome ERZ773022 (study PRJEB29015, sample SAMEA2738020) | human oral metagenome | biome: human oral; feature: human-associated habitat; material: dental | place: China | collected 2044 ... | reverse complement strand
CTAAATCCTTTGCTTAAATTAATCGTCTAACTTTTTGGGGTCAGTACAAATTATCACATATGATAATTTTGCTCTTTTATAGTATTATTTTGCTCAAATAAATATCCACCGGCTTAGCCAGTGGATATTTATTGGTCTAATTAAAAAGAGACAGGCGAAATCGCCTGCCTCAAAATAGTGATTATTAAGCTTTTCCTGTTGAACCGAAGATGTCCATTGTTTCTTTTGTAACTTTAACAATAGCATCGAAACCAGGTTTGATAATTTTACGTGGGTCATAAACACCAGCGTCTGCATTTAATTTAGCACGAACTGCTGCTGTCCATTGTTGTTGTAATTCAGTGTTAACGTTGATTTTAGCATGTCCACGTTCGATTGCTTTTTTGATTTGGTATTCTGGGATACCTGATCCACCGTGTAATACTAATGGAGCACCTGTAGCTTCTGAGATTGCTAACATTTCATCGAAACCTAAAACTGGTTCGCCTGAGTAAGTTCCGTGAACTGAACCTAAAGCTGCTGCTAATGCATCAATTTTAGCTTCTTTAACCATACGTACACATTCGTTTAAGTCAGCGTAGTTGATTCCTCCAGTTACGCCATCTTCAGTACCACCTACAGTACCTACTTCAGCTTCAACTGAAACTCCTTTTGGATGTGCATACGCTACAACTTCTTTAGTTAATTCGATGTTTTCATCGATTGGGAAGTGAGAGTGGTCAAACATTACTGAGCTGAATCCTGCGTCGATGTATTGTTTACATACTTCTACTGAAGAACCGTGGTCTAAGTGTAATGCTACTGGAACAGTGATGTCCATTGAATCTAATAACGCATTTACCATAGCTGAAACAACTTTTGGTCCACCCATGTATTTACCAGCGCCTTCAGATACACCTAAGATAATTGGTGAGTTAGCTTCTTGAGCTGCTGTTAATACTGCTTGTGTCCATTCTAAGTTGTTGATATTGAATTGACCAACAGCGTATTTACCTTCTTTAGCTTTTTGTAACATTTCAGTCATGCTTACTAAACGACTCATGTTTTAGTTCCTCCTTGATGCTTACAGCATTTATTTTTAACGTTTTTATTATACCCTAATTTGTCGCTTTTTTCCACCCTTTATTGTTTTGTTACAGTTTCTTAAGGATTAGTACGTTTTGGTTGCGCTATCTTTTTTTCGAATCAATTTATACAGCACAAAGCCACCAACCGCTATACCAATAATCGCAATAGCAGACTCTCTCCATGGAATGACTACTCCGCTTGGACTTGCATTACCATTTTTTGAACCTATATGACGTTCCCTAGCAAACTCACGCACTACTTCCTTAGCCTCGTTAAATGGATAGAACTTATCTAGAGAAAGCTCGCCCTTTGTATTTGAGATACCTCCTTCTACTAAAGGAAATTCATGAAACAATACTTTATAAACTCCATCCACTTTTATAAGCACCACCGGAACTTGTAACTCTTTAGAAACGGCAAAAATAATCATTTCTACATTTAAGTTTTCTTTTGTAATCACTTCCTGAGCCACTTTTATAATTGAATGTGCATTCTTCTCATAAGTGCTCACATACGCAACTGTCCATTTCCCTTGTGACTGAATCAGTTTTTCTCCTTCTTCTTTTGTCAGATACCCCTGTTTTACTTTTTGCTCTATATCCTTTGCATCTGCCGGGCCTCCAATATAAAGGTGTGCCTCTTTCTCTAGTGTAGGATTCTTAATTGGAACTACCCATTTGTATTTACTATTAGTTACGATACGTTCAATCTCTTCATTATCTAGGTTCTTTTCCTCGTTAAACAGCAGCACGTCATAATACATCTTGACTGCATGGTCAAAGTCAACACTTTCTATACGTTCGTCCCCGTCTCGAGACATATTAAGAATCTCTTCTTCTAATTGAACAATCTCGTCCTTGCCAACTGGAGAATATATCATGTCTATCGTCTCACCATACACTTTTGCACCCCCAGACATTAGTAGTAAAAACAAACCTATAAAAAACTTTTTCTTTAGCATTTTAATCCCTCCTAATAAATAACAGAGTCATAATACCTGCCATACCCCGTAACAATTTGCTGTCCATTAATCATTCCACTGTATGAGAAAAAAGCAGTTCCACTATTTCCCCAAGGATCCATAATCCATATTCTTCGTTCATCTCTTTGATAACCGGCAATTACAACAGCGTGCCCACTATAAGTCACCGAATCAATCAACCAACCCACGACACTTCCGTCATTCGAAAGCCATTTAACATTCATCAAAATCGGTTTTTGCTGATCTATTCTCTCAACAATTTCATCAAATGTTAATATAGAAGATCGGTACGCATTTTTGTTCCACTCAGAAGCATACTGTATCGCTAACCCCTCTTCATTCGACGATCCACCTTCATTTACATATTGTCCTTTCACATACATAACGATACTTTCTTGTGTCCTACCAGTGTCATTCTTATATTTTGCAACAACCGCTGAACTTGCTGCCCAACACCAATTCGTATTTTCCTGTTGTTCACGGATGATATGTAGTCTCGTATCCACCAACTCTCCACTACCCCTAAATCTATAGGTAGCATTAGAATCAGAATATATATCTGTATTCATATCTCCAGAGGAAGTTAGTAAGTAATAATATCCTCCGGTAAAAATCCAACCCGTTTCCATCCAACCTTCAGAATCAAAGTGATACCATTTACCGTCAATATACTCCCAATCACTCACTGTATATGAACCATCACTATGCTTGTACCACCACTGATCCCCTGATCTTATCCAACTTCCTCCACTAGCAAACACCTTGTTATTCGTCAAAAACACCATAACAATAAAACTAAAAACAAATCTTATAACCTTCCTATATAACTTTCCCATTTTTAATCATCCTTCCCCTTGATTATTTTCTACAGCCCCCGGAAACTGTTTTCAATAAAATTATATAGCTATCAAAGTCACTTTTCAATAGGTTTTGTGATTTTTTTCATAAACTTAAGTATTCTAAAAAACTATTTAAAACCTATATATTTTGAGTTATAATACTATTATATAAGTATAGGAGGGTTTGTATGAGATATATTTCACAAAACGACAAAATCAAACGAATGGAGTTTTACGGGATTTGTATTTTATCCGTATTTACGATTGCAGCAGGTTTCCTTACGCGTCCCTCTGCGCAAGAAAGCATAGAGACCGTTCAAGCACTGAAGGCATCATCCAAACAAAATCAAGGGGCTGCTGTTACACCAAACAACCCTCAGTCGCCACCAACGAAAAAGCAAGTTGCTCGTATCACCGCAAGCGGAGATATGCTCTATCACGATATTGTTTATGGCAGCGCATTTGACGGGACACAATATGATTTCAAGAATGACTACGCACAAATCACTCCACTCGTATCTAACGCAGACCTTGCGATTGGGGATTTCGAAGGGACCATTAATCCAAACGAACCTCTTGCTGGATATCCACTTTTCAACGCGCCCGAAGAAGTCATTCAAAGCATTAAAGACGCCGGATACGATGTACTCGACTTAGCGCATAATCATATTCTCGATACAGGCATCGAAGGATTGAAATACACAGCCAATGCCTTCCGCAAAAATGGACTTGATATTTTCGGAGTTAAAGTAGACCCGACAGAAGGCATCCTTGTAAAAGAAGTCAACGGCATTAAAGTTGCTATCCTTGGATTTGCGTATGGATTCAACGGAATCGAAGCTACTCTCACCGACGAAGAATATAATAACCACTTATACGATTTAAATATGCAAAAGGTAAAACAACTCATCCAACGCGCTGAAGAAATTGCCGACTTTACGATTGTATTACCACAGATGGGAGAAGAATATCACCTTCATCCAACACAAGGGCAAGTAGATACGTATCATCAAATGATCGAATGGGGTGCCGATGTCATTTTCGGCGGACACCCACACGTGATTGAACCGACCGAAACCATCACAAAAGACGGCGAAAAGAAATTCATCATCTACTCGATGGGAAATCTCCTTTCGAATCAACGCGTCGAAACTTTGGAAAATATCTGGACCGAGCGTGGTGTGATTATGGACATCACCATCGAAAAGGAAAACGGGAAGACAACACTCACAAGCGTTAAAGCTCATCCAACATGGGTTTCACGGACCGAAATCAACCGCAGTTTTATGGGAGGTCCTGCTTACGACTATCAAGTCTTTCTCGCAGAAAACTATATGCCAGGCGGTCCTCTAGAACATACCGTAGACAAAGAAACCCTTAAGCGAATTCAATCCGCGTATACCGAAGTAAACGAACTATTAAATATTAAATTCTAAATACGCAAAAAGGCGCTTCCTACTCGATAGGAAGCGCCTTTTACGATTTCAAATTAAGCAACACGTTCTGAAACGTATTTAATAATTTTATTTGGAGTATCGATTTCTTCGTAAGTCACTTCTGTTGGAGCCACTTCGATACCGAACTCTTCTAAGCGAACAAGTAATTCAACGAATGCTAACGAATCCATTAACCCTTCTTCTTTTAAGTTGATGTCTTTATCTTCGTATACTACTTCATCTTCGCAAATTTCTTCTAAAATTTCTAAAATTCTTTCTTCCACGGAAATTCCTCCTATTGCATTGAAATTAATTTACTTATCCATGATAATGGTTTTCCTGAAAAAATCAAGAATCCAAACATCACTAGATGCATCGTGATGAGCCAACTTATGATTTTATACCATGTCTTATTCTTATTTTTCTTATAAAACTTCGATTTCTTTTGGTACCACTCAAACGATGCCATCAGCACCCCGTGATACATACCGTAGACGATGTACTCTAGTGTAACCCCATGCCAAAATCCCATGAAGGTCATATTGATCATATAGGCCACCATCGCCGTTGTCAATCTCTTTTTAAAGACTTTCTTACGCATAAAACGCATTACAACACGCGAGAACACAAAGTCTCTCAGCCATGTCGATAGCGTAATATGCCATCTGTTCCAGAAGTCTTTAATGTCGATACTGATAAACGGGAAATTAAAATTCATTGGCGTTTCAACCCCAAGAATATTACTTACCCCTACTGCCATTAAACTGTATCCAGCAAAGTCGAAGAATAAGTACGCCGTATAATAATACATATAAATAAGTAAATACCAAGAATCTCCGGGGTTTAGCATGCTCATATGTTGAAATACCATTCCGGATAATACCAGTTTATAAAATAATCCTAAAACTAATCTAAAAATACCAGTACCCGCTAGTTCTAAGTACTCCGCTCGGCTTCTTTGTTTGTGCCAATCGTCCATAAAGCGTCTGCTTCTGTCAATCGGCCCAGAACTAAGCGCCGGGAAGAATAACAAGAAATGTGTATAGTCAAGAACAGACAGTGGTTTTTCAATCAACCCGTCATACATCTCGATCATGATTTGAATCAGTTTAAAGGTCATATAAGAAATCCCTAAAAATCCAAATCCATTCACGTTAAATACAGGTAATACTTTCACCACAATTAACGGCAAACCCGCTAACAATACCATAATCGGCATCGTCTTCTTGCGGTCTTTCAACCTAGAGGTCAACTGCATCAAAATATACCCTAACACTACAAATCCCAGAAGTGCAAACAGTTGGTCTGGCGTTTTGATAAACACGAAATAGACCATCACTAGCGAGAATAGTAATGATAGATAATACGTAGATTTTTGAAAGACATTTAGTATGAAAGCTACGATTAAGATAAGTCCTAGGGTCATAAAGAAAGAGAGACCTTCAAAATAATGCATCGACTACACAAGCTCCTTCAATTGTTTTTTATCAATCTTGCCATTATTATTCAATGGCATTTCATCTAAGAAGACTATTTTCTTTGGAATCATATATTCTGGCACATGTTCCGCCAATTCTTTTTTTACGAGTTTAACTGTTTCAAAACGTTTTTCAATCGGTTCGTTATAGACTACAAACGACGTAATAGACTTCACCTTGCCATCTGCAAAAGAAGGCACGGTAGCCGCCTGACGAATTTTTGGATTCTTCAACAAGTTATTGTCGATATCTTCCAACTCGATACGGTGACCATGTAATTTGATTTGGAAATCGATCCGTCCTTCACAGAATAACAAATCTCCGTCAAAATGTCCCACATCTCCAGTACGATAAGCTCGCTCACCATCCACTTCAAAGAAATGTTTCGCATTCATTTCAGGATTTTCATAGTAACCTTTTGCTACTGTATTTCCGTAAATAATGATTTCGCCGCTTTCTGGGCCGTCAATGAGTACCGTTGTTCCAGGCTTAATCACACCCACAGGTAAATTATCTGGATACTTCTCTAACAATTCTCGTGTTAATGGCATCCATGTGACCATAACGGTTGATTCCGTTGGGCCATAGGTATTCACCACTTCCGCACGCGGGAATCGTTCCATTAACTTTTCAACGGTTGTACTGAATAACTTTTCCCCGCAGAAGACGAACTGCTCTAATTCAGGAAGTAATTCTTGATTAAAACTTGGATCCACTAAGCACATTTCCGCAAATGATGGCGTTGAAATCCATACCGTCGCTTTTGATTCTTCTAATGTTTTAAACAACACTTTGAAATCTTGCAAATGCTCTTTATCAATTTGAACAAGTGGCGCATGCATATAGAGCGCTGGCCAAAGTGACATCACCGATAAATCAAACGAGAATGGCGGATGCCCCAGAAAGACTTGTGGGCCTTTCTCTTTGTAATACCCTGTGTACCAATCCAAAAAGTTGTTCAAGTTATTGTAAGTAATAGAAACTCCTTTTGGCTTTCCTGTACTTCCAGAAGTAAAGATAATATAGAAAATATCTTCTCCTTGAACATAATGGTCTTTTGAAATACGTTCTGTCGTAGAAGCAATGACATCTTTCGCTTTTGGAACTGATAACGTTGGTGCTCCTAGTGAAATTTCTTCACTCACAAATACGATTGGGCTCTTAACGGTTGCAATAATATCTTCCACACGGTCAATCGGTGTGTTTACATCAACTGGACAATAGGCACGCCCAGATTTTACACACGCTAGAAAATACACCAACATAAATGGATGCTTATGCCCGTAAACAACGATTGGAGATTTATCTTCTTTATAGGTTTCACTCAAGTAAAACGCAAGCTTATCCGAGTATTCCCAGACAAGGTTCGCTGTCAATTCGTCTTCCGGCATTAAATCATGTCGGTACACCACTTTGTCTTGTTTACTATTTAATTCTAATTGCTCTAATAACTGTTTCATGGTTTCTCCCAAACACTTTTTAAAATCTCTTTTTGAAAAACAACTGTACTATTTTCAGGTACAAAAGGATTATAGCATACAGGTATATACTTGCATATGAAATTCCAGCAAAAAATAAAGAATTTTAACGATTTTTTTAACAAAAAAAGCCGGAAATGATTCCGACCCTTTTCACTCAACAATTATGCAAGTCTACTTAGGAAATACTCTACTTCAATTTCAACACCTAGCGCTAAAATACGCTCGTCGATGTCGAATTTTTCATGGTGATGGCCATAAGCTGTTTCTTCACCAGATTGGCTTCCTAACAAGCCATAAACACCTGGCTTATTCACTAAGTAATCCGCAAAGTCATCGGCACCCATTGACAAATCATAGTCTGTAATAAGGTTGTCAATCCCTTCCACTTTTGCAACCACCTTTTGGAATTCTTCTGCTAACTCTGGAGTATTGATGACTGGAGCTGCCGCATCATACCAATCAATTTCAAATTCACAACGGTTGAGTTCAGCAATCCCTTTTGCAATACGTGTGACAGCTTCTTTTAAGTGTGCACGTGTTTCATGGTTAAATGCACGAATCGTTCCCTCAATTTCGGCGTCGTTGGCAACGATATTATAGCGAGTTCCTGCATTTAATTTGCCTATTCCGACAACAGCACGGTCGATTGGGTTCACTTCGCGAGCGACAATCGTTTGCAACGCAACAACCACTTCACTAGCCGTTACAAGAGCATCATGTCCTAAATGAGGGCGACCTACGTGAGAGCTCTTTCCTGTAATTTTGATTTTGAAAATATCACATGAAGCATTCACCGGACCCCCTTGAACCGCAAACGATCCGACAGGTAGTCCTGAATTTACGTGAATCGCAAATGATTCATCGATGTTGTCAATTTTTCCAGAAGCAACAAATTGTTTTGCTCCCGCACCAATTTCTTCTGCAGGTTGAAATGCGATTAAGACGGTTCCTGCAAAGCTATCTTTCAACTCGTTCAAGACTCTAGCGGTTCCTAGCCCCATTGTCGTATGCGCATCATGTCCACATGCATGATTTAATCCTGGACGTTTAGATGCATAAGGCTTGCCAGTGCAGTCCGGAAGTTCTAATGCATCAATGTCCGCACGGAGTAATACCGTCTTTCCTTCCCCTTTTCCACCTTTAATAATGGCTAATGTTCCTGTTTCGCCCACTTTTTCAAATGGGATTCCGAATGAGGTTAATTCTTTTTGAATGTAGGCAGCAGTATCGTACTCTTTTAAGCTTGATTCTGGGTTTTCGTGAAGATGTCTTCTTGTAGCCACAAGGTATTCTTGTAAACCTTGTGCCTTTTCTCGAATTTCGCTCATCTTTTTTTCCTTCTTTCATTGAATAAAGAGGCATGCTAAACACGCCTCTCTAGTTTTATTGTCTGATTGTAACATATAAGTTACATTTTGCTTTTCTCACAACTTGATAGTTGAGCGCGATGTCTCGCATCCTGTGAAGTTGAGCTCACAATCGCAGAAATGGCGTGCGTTTCCTCAAACGTCCTCAGAACGTTTCACGTTCCTTTCGGCGTTCGAGTCCAACGTTCCATTTCTGAACGCGATGTCTCTCATCCTAGTTGTAGTTGAGTTCGAAAAAGCAGAGACTCAAGCCTTTCTCGCTTTGTCCGCACGACTTTCCAAGTCGCTTACGGCAAACCTCGAACCGTTATCGTCTCTTAACGCTTTTTCTCACATCCTAGTAGTTGAGCTCGGGCTCACAGGACCGACGTCCATTTCCTGATATGTCCGCACGACTCGTTCCGAGTCCCTTGCGTCATATCAGTCCAATGGTTCGGCCCTGAGCGTTCGCCCTCACATCCTAGTTGTTTAATTTAGCTTTTTCCCAAACTGGTACGCTAGCACCTTTTGTAACTTCTTCGATTTTCTTAGCAGTTTCTGGTGATTGGTAGTATTCTACAACTTTTTTGTAAACTTCGTTGTTTTCGTTACCTTCTTTAGCAGCGATTACGTTGTAGTAAGGTTGTGAAGAATCAGTAATTTGTTCAATGAAGATAGCATCTTTCGTTGGTTGGAACCCAGCTTCTACAGCGAAACCATTATTGATTAATGAAGCAGCAACATCATCTAAAGCACGAGCTGTTTGGCCAGCAGGTAATTCTTTGATTTGGATGTTTTTAGAATTTTCAACGATGTCATCTTTTGTTGCTAAAGTGTTGTTAGGATCTTTTAATTTAATAACACCAGCAGCGTGTAGTAAACGTAATGCACGTGAGTTGTTTGAAGTATCTTCAGGAATAGCAATTGTATCGCCATCTTTTAATTCACTTACGTTTTTAATTTTTTTAGAGTAAACACCCATTGGAGCAATTACAGTGTAGCCGATTGGTATGATGTGTGTTCCTTGTTCTTTGTTGAAACGCTCTAAATAAATGATTGTTTGGAAAGCGTTCAAGTCAACATTTCCATTTTCTAACGCTTGGTTAGGTTGTACGTAGTCAGTAAATTCTACTAACTCTACTTCAATACCTTCTTTTTCTTTCAAGCGAGCGATGATATCATCCCAAACTTCGTGGTTACCTGCGTTAACCCCGATTTTAACGTGTTTGTTTTCTTGCTTAGCTTCTGATGAAGCTGAGTTTCCTGAATTTGATGATTGAGCAGCTCCACATGCTGCTAAAGTTAATGCTGCCGCTGCAGCTACGAATAATTTTTTAATGTTCATTTTATTTTCCCCTTTTGAGTTAGTTTATTTTTTTGGGTGCGATTGGTTGCATCCTGTAGTTGAGCTCGCAATCGCAGAAATGGCGTGCGTTCGCTCACATCCTGTTGTAGTTGAGTTCGGAAAAGCAGAAACGACGTCCACTTCCCGAAACGTCCGCAGAACGTTTCACGTTCCTTCCGGCGTTTCGGTCCAGTGATTCGTTTCTAACCGCTTTTCCTCACATCCTGTTATTTCGTGGCTTTTTTCTCTAAATAGTCACCGATTGCTTGGGTGATAAATACTACGATGAGCATGATAAGTGTCGATACGACGATAACATCTCCTTGGAATCGATTGTATCCTCTGGAAATAGCTACGTTCCCGATTCCACCGGCACCAAAAGCTCCTGCCATAGTCGTTAATCCGATTAAGCTGATGATTGTTAATGACCCCGCACGAATTAAGCTCGGTAGCCCTTCTTTTAAGTACACTCTGAAAATAATTTCAAGTGGTGTACATCCCATCGCAACGCTCGCTTCAATAACCCCTTTATCTACTTCGGTTAATGCTAGTTGCACCTGACGAGAGAAGAATGGTACAGTCGCAACGACTAGAGGGACGATTGCCCCCGGAATACCAATGGTTGTTCCTATAATAAAGCGAGTGAATGGAATTAATAACATCGCTAAAATAATAAATGGTATCGAACGGAAAATATTCACGATTTTATCTAGTATTAAATAGACAAATTTGTTTCCAAGGATATTCCCCTCACGTGTTACTACTAATGTTACACCTAAGGCAATCCCTAAAATTCCAGCAATTAAACCAGAAATTCCTACCATTATTAATGTGTCCATCGTAGCTTTTAGAATTTCTTCCCAAACTTGGGCATTAATATTTGGAAACCATGCTTTAAAATCAATAAATTCTAATAGATTCATCTTAAGCACCTCCCTTTGACTCTTCTAATACATCAACTGAAACACCTTGTTCTTTGATGTAAGAAAGTGCATTTTCAATCCCATATTTTTCTCCAGATAGTCCCACTAAAAGCGTTCCTACTGGGGTATCCTGAATAATTTCAACATTGGCAAACAAGATGTTGGCTGCCACTTGGAATTGAGTCGATAGTTTTGTAATTAATGGCTCTCCTGTCGAAGCTCCTACAAAAGATATCTTCACTAAGTAGTCGCCTTCTTGTAGATTCAATAACTGTTCATGCGAAAGCACTGTTTCAATTCCTTGGTTAATATGAGTCGCTGTATCGATGAAGTCTTTTGTTAAATCACGTTCCGGGTTTGTAAAGATTTCAAGAACGCTTCCTTGTTCAATCACTTCGCCCTCTTCCATGACCGCTACTTTATTACAAATTTCTTTCACAACCTGCATTTCGTGCGTGATAATTACGATTGTAATACCTAATTGTACATTTACTTTCTGCAATAATTCTAAAATCGAATACGTAGTTTTTGGATCTAGCGCACTTGTAGCTTCATCACAAAGCAATACATCTGGGTCATTGGCTAACGCTCTAGCAATCGCGACACGTTGCTTTTGCCCCCCAGATAGCTGACGAGGATAACTATTCACCTTATCTTCTAACCCTACTAATTCTAATAGAGATAATACTTTTTCTTCAATTTCTGATTTGGTTTTCCCTGATTTTTTTAATGGAAAAGCCACATTATCAAATACTGATAAAGTATTCATCAAATTGAAATGTTGGAAAATCATCCCAATTTTCTTACGAGCTGCACGTAGTCCTTTTGGTTTCAACTGTAGTAAATCTACACCGTTTACTACCACATTCCCTTTGGTAGGGCGTTGGAGAAGATTAATCGTTCGCACTAGCGTACTTTTACCAGCACCACTATATCCGATAATCCCATAAATATCTCCTGGTTCCACATGCAAAGATACATTTTTTACTGCATTGACTACTTTTACCCCTTGTTTAAAAGTAACGTCAATGTTCTCTAATTTAATCATGTGTTCTCCTTTCTTTTAAGCAAACAAAAATCGCCCTTCTACTAACAGAAGTTAGCAAAGGACGAGTCAAATTCCCGTGTTACCACCTTTGTTCATAGCATTCTCACAAATCCTATCTCCATCTGTTAAACAGGTCTCCTGTTTAACGAGAAGCTGTATCGGGCTTTCCCGTAATCGTCTAATGATTCGACGATTATCACTCAAAGGCCATCTTCAAAGTTTCAACCAATATCTCTTTTCACCAAACCGAGACTCTCTACAAAGGATTCACTTCTACTCTCCTTATCACCGTGTGTTATAAGCATGAAACTAGGATAGCAATAATTCGTATTCTAGTCAATTATCACTTTTCTATCACTGGCTATAACTATTAGCTATAGCAGAAATCTCTTTAGTTTTTCAACTTCTCTTTTTTTAGTACAATAATCCTATCATCACTGAAAGGAGCCTTTTTATGAACCTCGATTTACTCCCTTATAAAACAATGCCTATTTGGACGAATAGTACTTTGCCAGAACCATTTCAAAAAATGCATAATACAAAAGTTGGAACTTGGGCACACTTAACCATTCTAGAGGGAGCCCTCACTTTTTATGAACTCGATGAAGAGGGGCATGTGCTTGCTGAGCATCTGTTTACAAAAGAGTCTGACATTCCTTTTGTTGAACCACAAGCTTGGCATAGGGTCTCTCCTGCTAGCGATGACTTGAGGTGCTATTTAACTTTCTATTGCACTCTAGAAGACTATTTTTCTAAAAAATACGACTTAACAAGAACCCATTCGGAAGTCATTGAAGCTGCACCAAAATTTGAAAAAGGACCAATCCTTGACCTTGGTAGTGGCCAAGGTAGAAACAGTCTCTATTTAGCCAAAAAAGGTTTTGACGTTACCGCATTAGATATTCAAACCATGAGTTTAGCTCATCTCCAACAAATTGCCGAGGAGGAAGGGCTAGCTATTCACGTGGAGCCTTATAATATTGAAAGTGCAGATATCCCTGGTGGTCTCTACAACGCCATTATTTCCACTGTGGTTTTGATGTTTCTAAATGCCGATAGCATTCCAGATGTCATTGAAAATATGCAATCTCATACGGCCCCTGGAGGATATAATCTCATTGTCGCAGCGATGTCTACCGAAGATGCCCCTTGTCCTGTGAATTTTCCAAAGACCTTTGCAGCTGGTGAACTCAAAGAGTATTACAAAGATTGGACTTTCCATAAATATAATGAAGACTTTGGGCAATTACATAAGTTGGATGAACATGGAAATCGGATTCGGATGCGCTTTGTAACGATGCTCGCTCAAAAACCAAAATAATCGTTTAACTTATACAAAAAAGAGCCTGGAATCTGATATGTACGCAGAATCCCAGTCTCTTTTTTTATTATTCAATATATAAAGTTTTGTCTTTCACTCTAAATTTTGTAGTTGCTGTAATGGTTTCACCTGTTAATACAAGGACGTCTTCTCCTTTTTTAGTTTCATCCACTACACGCCATTCACCATCTTTTTTCACCACTAAAACATTATAATTTTGTTGATGATCTTGGTCGTTTGTTGGAATTACAAAAGCCTCTGTTACGCCTGCTAATTCAACTGCTTGATCCAGATTGCTATCTTTAACAATTAAAAATTTGCCCTCTAATTTAACAATACTATATCCATTATTGATTTCTGTATTCATTTCAGCATTCTTTAGTTTCTCATTACTTTTAGCGATATCCCCTACTTTTTTAGCAGCGTCCTTTAATTGTTCACTAAGTTTATTTTTCGCATCCTCATCTATTTTTTTTGTTGCTTCTTGTACAGCTTTTGCATTTTCAACTTGCTGTTGTTGTACTCTATTTCTTTCTTGTTTTTGTTCATATCTTCTATAACGGCTGTAACCAATACCTATAACAATAATAATTGAAATAATAATTCCTAGCCATTTTCTTCCTTTTGATTCCATGTATTCTTCACTCCTAGTAAAAATATAATACAAGTATAGCATACCTAACTCTTTTTAGTAAATATATTCCTCAAAAAAGCACTTTACAAAATAAAGGATTCTATAAATTTTAGGGTTGATGGAAATTTTCTACCCACTCTATGTTAGAGTATACAAAAAGTATTAAGGAAAATATTTCACTAGAAAAGTTTTATAGTTACTTAAATCTTGAGAGTACAAAAACTCAAATTAAAAAATCGATTTTTGGTTCTCCAACTCATTATGAGTCGCAGAAGTACAATTGTCAATCTTCTAAAATGTATTCTGACAAAAGTCGAAGCGGTGATTCAATATAATCTCCAATAATATTGACAGATTCCACTAGATTCAGAAATAAAACTACACAACCTCCGATTATTATAAAATTTAACACATATAGATTCCCGTAGGTATTAGAATCTCTTAGGATTCTCTCTACAATTTGTTGATATCTGTTTTTCGAAATATACTCTTCCGGATTTTTTATCAAAAGTAGATATTTATTCGAACTCTCTTCTAGCAATCTTTCCAATATATTTAATAGAATTAAAAATTTACTTTCATTATCAATTAATTCATTAGAGACAACTACTCCATCCCGTTCAACTAATTGAAGCAGATGATTTTTTATGACTGTCTCTTTCATAAAATCGACAACATCCGTCTTATACAAAACATCTATTAATCCGACTATTTTGATACAATGACACTTTGCATCTGAACTCTGATACTTTACAACAATCCCATTCTACAATACTTTCATTCTTATAATTACTGGGGGCAAGAAAAGTTCTACTCTGTATCTTAAAGTTAGTTTCACATCCTATTTACTGCATAAAAAAGGAATTAAGCAATAACTATTGCTTAATTCCTTTTGAAGTTATTCATCAAATGTGTTACAAAATGTTCCACTATAATGAATATTTAATTTCAATCTAATTACGCCTTCTTAGTTTTTATGCTTAAAACTAAAACGGCACCAATCAATGCTAAGAATCCAATTACTGCTAGTGAAG
>ERZ773022.1583-NODE-1583-length-14937-cov-4.140707_pt1 | contig 14937 bp, 7 predicted proteins | sample MGYA00580839_ERZ773022 | MGnify/ENA primary metagenome ERZ773022 (study PRJEB29015, sample SAMEA2738020) | human oral metagenome | biome: human oral; feature: human-associated habitat; material: dental | place: China | collected 2044 ... | reverse complement strand
TTCGGACGAAAAATCTACGCCAATCTGACGGACTTCATTTTATCAGCGATTCCTTTATGATGTTTTTTATAGGCTCTACTTCAAAACTAGTGGAAAAGTTATTTTCAGAACAGAACAGGTGTAGCCAATTCCAGCTTTCCTGCAACCAAGTAGATCATTGCGGCATAGCCTTCAAAGGTATGAAAACCTCTTGCCTTGCGCTTCGCCGCTTGAATCATCGCGTTGATTCCTTCGCAAATCGCGTTCGTCAGACGCGTGTGGAAATAGTTCAATATTTCCTTGCCGTGATTCCTGAGCGTCAAGGCGGCATCCTTCATTGGTTTCAGTCGGCAGCGTCGCATCCATGAACACAGCTTATCCAGTCGCGCCTGCGCCTCCACCATGGAGGTCGACGCATAGAAGTCATCCAGAGACCGAACAATCCGAAAGGCACGCCCCGTCTTCTTGTACTGCTTGGAAAGTTCCGTTACCATTGTCCGTTGCTTGTCGGTCATGCGTCCTTGCGGCACCATGAACAGTTTGCGGCACAGGAACAGCTCCTTTTTCCTACCGGACTCTTTTTGCTCATCCTTACGCACCGCATCCAAGGCTTTGAGCAGCACCTGTTTGACATGAAATTTGTCGATGGTCTGTTTGGCGTTCGGAAACACTTCCCGGACGGCGGACAGGTAGCTTGCGGACATATCGCTGGTGACAGAATTGACGCTCTTCGTGTTGCCACCGTTCCTCTCAAGTTTTTCGCCCACGTTTTTGACCGCCGTTTTGTCGCGACCGGGTTCGACATCGAAGACACGGCGCCTTACTGCGTCGATGGCAACGGTGACGTATTTGTGCCCACGTCGAAAGGATGTCTCATACATGGCGATGGAGCAGATATCGGAAAGATCCATACGATTTACCGCGTCATGCACCCAATACGTAAGGATAGCGGCGAGCGACTTTTCGTCACAGCGAAGCAGACGGGAGGCTCTGGCACGAGGAACGTCTTGCAAGAGTAGCATGGCGTAGCCTTCGAACAGCAGGGTAAAGCGACTGTTCTTGCGCTCAAACGGCGCATTGACCTGCACTGTGCCGCATTTGTCGCAGAGAACACGGGGACGCTTGCAGTGGACATAACAGGGATAAAACAGGCAGTCCGCATGACGCCAGATACGTTCCTTCGGCTCGTAGCCGTACCGTTTGGTCGGCGCACCGCAGACAGGACAGCACAACGCAGCCGTCTTGTCTATGCCCACATGTATATGGATTGCCGGCTCTTCCTCGTTAAATTCTGCGCCTATGATATACCATGGATCCTCCAGCCGCAGTGATCCTGCGAGCATCTTGTCAAAATTCTCGACCATTTGTCATCACCCTGGACGATTATACCATTTCCACTACTTCGGGAGTAGAGCCAAGATTCTTGACCGCGAGCAGGAAGGGCATGCCCTTGCCGATTACTGCCGTCGCACATATCAGCGCAGTACGGAGTTCGCCGCGCAGATCGGGGATAAGCCCTCACTTCCTTCCTGCTTGGGCGCTACCCGCTCAGCTCCGCCGATGTCATATCGGCATTGACAGGATGGCTCAGACTTTCCTCGGAGCCGCAGAACGCCGCGCGCGTTGTGATGGAGCTACGCTTTCCGCGCATCATCGGCGCTGTGCTGATCGGCGTAGCCCTCTCCGTCTCCGGCGCCGCCTATCAGGTCATGTTCCGCAATCCGATGGTGTCCCCTGCCATCCTTGGCGTTTCCGCAGGGGCTGCATTTGGCGCGGCGCTTGCAATACTGTGGAGCGTTCCCGCCTTTTGGGTGCATGTGCTGACCTTTCTCGGCGGGCTCACAGCTGTGGCGATTACCTACACCATCGGGGTGAAGCTCTGCCGCGGCGGCAATACGACGCTCGCAATCATCCTCTCCGGGATCATCGTGAGCACGCTCTTTACATCCCTGCTGTCCATGAGCAAATATGCAGCCGATCCGTATGACAAGCTGCCCGTCATCGTCTATTGGCTGATGGGCAGCCTTGCCGCCATTACACTCGACAGCCTCTTTTTCCCTGCGCTCTTCATGCTGCTTGCATTCATTCCCCTCATGCTGCTACGGTGGCGGATCAATCTGCTCTCGTTTGGCGATGAGGAGGCGCAGACGCTTGGGATTCCCGTGGAACGGCTTCGCCTCATCGTCATTCTCTGCGCAACCCTTCTGACGGCGGCGGCTGTGTCCCTCTCGGGAATCATCGGTCTGATCGGCCTGATCGTCCCCCACCTTGTCCGCTTTCTCTTGGAGCCGGACTTCCGCTTTCTCCTGCCGGGCTCCGCGCTCTTGGGCGGGCTGTTCCTCCTGATTGCAGACAATATGGCGCGGACATTGTGGACGATGGAGATTCCGCTCGGGATTCTCACATCCTTGTTCGGCGTGCCGTTCTTTCTCTATCTGCTGATAAAATATCATCATGGCTGGGAGTGAGGGGGAAATATGCTGCTTGAACTGAAGAATGTTGCCTGTGGCTACGGGGACGTGCCGATCTTCCAAAATAGCTCCTTCTCGATCACAGCCGGGCAGACGGTCTGCCTGCTGGGGCCGAACGGCGTCGGAAAGACGACGCTCTTCAAGACGATTCTCGGTCTTCTTCCTACGCTCGCGGGTGATATTCTATTGTCGGGCGAGAGGATTTCCGCATGGTCGGTGGAGCAGCGAGCCCGCGCGATTGCATACGTCCCACAGGCACATACACCGCCCTTCTCTTTCACCGTTCGCGATGTTGTCGTGATGGGGCGCGACGGCAAATTTAGCATTGGTCGAACCGATGATGTCATGACAGAGAAGAATTTGGAAAATCTCTATGGGGTCACGGCAAAGATAGTCGGCTATGAGGGCATTCCGGAGAGCCGCACCTATGTCCCGATTCCACCGGTGAGTTGAAACACAAGGGCTGTTGCATGAGTCAAAAAATGACTTCGTGCAACACCCCTGTTTTTTATGCTTTTCACATCTTTACTGCTGTACCCGTATCGAGCAGGAAGAGATAGCGTTCCTTGACCGCCTTGTGCAGGATGGTCTCGACGGCATCGCAGTAGAGGTCGATCTGGAACTGATAGCGTCTGCGCGCAGCGACAGCGGAAATCCTGCGATCCGTCTTATAGTCGAGTAGGATGTAGTCGCCGTGCTCGTCCTCAAAGAGTACGTCGATGATGCCTTGCAGGAAGATCCGATCGGATGTATCTGTTGCCTCCTCATAGTAGCGCTGTGCAGGGAGCAGCCGCCCAAACGGCAGCTCACGGTAGACCGCCTTTGCCGTGCGCATACGCCGCCCAAGGGACGACGATGCAAATTTCCAGATCTTCGTGACATCGATGCTCCTGCGCTCCGCCTCCGTGAGAATGCCCTTCGTCAGGAGTTCATCTGCCTGCGCCGCGATGGCAGCGATATTCTCCGCATGATCGAGATCGAGCTGCTGCATGACGGTGTGCATTGCCGTGCCGCGCTCCATCGGTGTCAGCTGCTCCCGCTCCGCCGCGCGCAGGAAACGCGGCATTTCCCACTCCGGCTGCACTTCGGCAGCGCCGACGGCGGGCAGGAACGGTGCAGGCAGTTCTTCCTCTGCCGTCTGCTGCCGCTTCAGCTCGGTCACACTGGTCTTGGCGTGGATATGCGCTGTGCCGCGCAGGTCGTATGTCCAGTCCAGCACGGCTGCAACGCGCTCTGCCTCTCCGCCGCTCGGCAGCGGCTCATCCGCACGGACTGCGGAGAGGATGTCATCCGTCGCCTCCTGCGCCTCTGTCTGAGCGACACGGACACTCTCGTCCAGAATCCTCACATGGAAGCGTGCCTGCGGATGTGACGGCTGACGATGGACAATTTCGTCCTCATCTTCGAACAGCGGCGTGCCGTCGGGGTGACGCATAAGTGCGAGCGCAATCCAGTCGAGATAGCATTTCGCTGAGAGGACGGCAGATGCGGGAAACTGCTGCTCCTGCGTCTGTGCGTATCTCAGACAGAAGGAGCGCAGCTGCTCCAGTGCATCCCTGCCCGTGCGCGTGATGCTGAGCGTTCCCGTCAAGATTAGCTTTTCCTGTGCGCGCGTCATGGCGACGTAGAGGATGCGCATTTCCTCCGCGATGGACTCACGCTGAATGATGTTCCTGACCTTCCTCCTTGCCAAGGTATCATATTTCTGTCGCCCTGCTGCCGTATTCTCAGAGACGCGCAGTCCGATTCCCTCATGTGCGTGATAGAGGAGGTCGCCCTTCGTGTCCTGTGTGTTGAATGTGCCCGCAATATTGGCGAGGAAGACAACGGGGAACTCCAGCCCCTTGCTCCTGTGGATCGTCATGATGCGCACGACATCCTCACTCTCGCCGAGGGTTCGGGCAACGGAGAGGTCCGTGCTGCGGCGTTTCAGTGCGTCGATGTAGCGCAGGAAGCGGAACAATCCGCGCTCGTTCGTCCGCTCGAAGTCGGCGGCGCGGTCGATGAGCATGCGCAGATTCGCCTGACGCAGCGTGCCGCCGGGGAGCGTGCCGACATAGTCATAGTATCCCGTCTCGCGGTAGAGCGCCCAGAGCAGTTCGGGAACGCTGTGGGTCAGCGCATGGCGGCGCCAGCGGCGAATGCGCTCCAATGCGTTCTCGGCCGCTTCATCCCCCGCCGCGCCCGTGAGCATATCGTAGATGCTGCTGCTCGGCGTGCGCACGCGCAGCTCCGCCATCTGCGCCATCGTGAGACCGATCATCGGCGAGGTGAGCACAGCGGCGAGCGGGGTGTCCTGACGCGCATTGTCGAGGACGGCGAGGAGGGAGAGGATCATGCGGATCTCACTCGCCTCGAAGTAGCCCGCTGTATCATCCGCATAGGCGGGGATGTTCCGCGCGCGCAGTGCATCGAGCAAAAGCCCTGCGCGCCCCTTCGCCCCGCGCAGGAGGATCACGATGTCCCTGTTGCGGAGAGGCTCCCCGTTCTGCAGGACATAGCCCTCCGATTTTAGTTCGTCGATACGGCGCGCAATGAAATGCGCCTCGACCTCGAATGCCTCGCGCTCCTCCTCTGCCTCCTCATCCTCCGAGGCGGAGTAATCGGCACGGAGGAGGTCGATTTCAAGCGGCTCCGCGAGTGATTTCCCCTGCGTCAGATCATCGAATGTCCGACCGGGATTCAGCCGCGCATTCACATCGTAGACAATGTCAACGGCATCCTCGCTCATGATCTGGGAGAATATCTCGTTGATGGGTTCAAGCACCTCGGCACGGCTGCGGAAGTTCTCGGACATGGTGACGAGTGTCCCGTCCGCCCCATTCGTGCGATACTTCCGATAGGTCGCCTGAAAGAGGGCGGGATCGGCAAGGCGAAAGCGGTAGATGCTCTGCTTCACATCGCCGACGATGAAGCGGTTCGCGTCTCGTGCGATCTGACTCAGGATGCCCTCCTGCAAGCCGTTCGTATCCTGATATTCGTCCACCATGATTGCATCGTAATGTCTGCGCAGCTCCTCTGCAATCTCCGTCGGCATGGCGGTGGTCGGGTTCTCCTGCAGGAGCGCGGGCTGCGCGCAGAGGAGCGCAAGCGCTGTGTGTTCGAGGTCGCTGAAGTCGAGGATGCCGCGTTGCAGTTTTTCCTTTTGAAACGCCTTGTGAAATGCGCTTGTCAGGCGTGCGTATTGACGGATTGACGCGTTTGCGCGGTTTTCCGTCTCACAGAGTTCATCCGCCGTTGCGGGAAGCTGTCCGATCGCGCCGTCCCACGCGCCGTGAATTTTCTCCGTCAGCTTTTTTAGACGCGCGCCGACTGTGGCATCGTAGTCCTCGACTGCCTTGCGCGGAATACTTTTTCGCTGTTTCTTTGCTGCGGCTGCCTCCGTCAGAAATGTTTCCCACGCGCCTGCATCCTCTGCGTGCAGAAAGCGATCGAGTGAGGAACGGAGCGCCTCGTAAATCTTCCGATTGCCCGCGAGCACATCGATACATTTTGCAGCCGCCGCACGCAAATTTGCATCCCCTGCACAGAGGAGCGCTTCTGCCTCGGCATAGTCCGCGCACAGCTCCGAGAGAGCTTCTTTCAGTTCATCCGCAAGCATGGAAAAGCCGCTGCGCGCCCAATGCGGCGTGTCCGCACTCTCCTGCCCCTGTGCCCGCAGCCATGTCTCGGGTGAGGGCTGACTGAGCGAAAAGGCATGGAGGGAGAGAATGTCCCCTTGCAGCTGCTCGTCATCGCCCCTGACCCCACCATAGGCGTCGGAAAAGGCAAGAAATCCGTCCGCATCGCCGTTCTCGGCACGTTGATACTCCTCTTCGAGCAGATCTTCCACGACCTTGTTTTTCAGGAGGCTGATCTCCTGCTCGCTCGCAATGCGGAAGTTCGGCGGGATGTCAGTTGCGTCGATATGCGACTGGATCAGACGCTGACAGAAGGAGTGAAAGGTCGAGATGTCCGCCCCTGTGAGCAGGACGCGCTGGCGTTCAAGTGCGCCGATGCGCTGATGAAGCTCGGAGGCGGAGCCTCCTCCCACAGCCAGTGCGGCAATCTCCTCGTTCAGTGCCGCCTCGATGCGCTCCCGCATCTCTGATGCCGCCGCCTTGGTAAAGGTGAGGACGAGGATGCGCTCAAGCGAGAGCGTGCCGCTGCGCACCTGCGAGATGATGCGCTCCACGAGGACACGCGTCTTTCCGGAGCCTGCCGCCGCCGCCACGAGGATATTCTGTCCGTGGGTCTCAATCGCCTTTTTCTGATCTGCCGTAAATGTCATCTGTGCCATCGGATTTCACCTCCCCGCTTACGATCCGTGCGATTTCCTCCATCGCCGCCTGTCCATTGTCTGCAATATCGCGGTAGACATCGCCCCGCCCGAGTTCCGGCTCGAACGCGCAGACGGCACGATAGGTACAGAAGGTACAGGCATTGCGGTCGTTGAAGCGATAGGGTGCAACCTGTATGTTCCCCTGCAGTATCTCCTCGGCTGTCTCACATACGAGCTTCGGCAGATATGCGAGGAGTTGCTCGAACTCCTCCCGTGAGTGAATGTACTTCTCCGAGTTCTTGGAAAAGCTGCTGTCCTTGTTGAACGATATGCAGAGATGCTCGCCCATCGCGTCAATTTGCTTCACAATCTTTTCGTCTTTGATCAGGAGGCCTGTGAGCACCATTGCAGCCGCGATTTTCTTTTGCAGACTCTCGTCATCCAGACGTTTGTCGTTCGGAACAACGGGATTCACAGCAGGCACATAGAGCATGCCGGCAGGGATGCTGCTGCCATCGAGCAGAGAGCGCACGACGAAGAGATAGAGGAGCAGCTGCATTTTCAGCCCGTGCCGAATCTCGGGCAGGAGGAGCGATGTCCCGCCCGTCTTATAGTCGAGGACGAGGTAGTAGCCCATGTCCCGCGTCACGTCGAATCGGTCGATCTGACCGCGCAGGGACAGGGTCATCCCATTGGAGAGCGGAAAATCCGCCACCTTGACCCCGTCGCTGCGGCGTCCGAAGCTGAGTTCAAATCCGTGGGGATGAAAGGAGGATTCCCTCGCCCACGAGGTGAGATGGCGGATGACCTGCTGCGCGGTGCGCCGTATCCGCTCGACGCGGTGACGGTATCCTGCACTGCTCATGAGGACAGCGCTGCGTATCTTCGGCATGAAATCCTGCATGAGGGCATCAATCTGCGCCGCGCCGCCCGCCTCCGCTGCGACCCAGTCATTGTCATGCTCCGTGCGTACCCACTCGCCGTATCCGTGCAGAATCTCGTGCAGGAGCGTTCCGAAGTCGCTGCTCTGGAACTCATAGACATCGCGCTCTCGCAGACCAAGCCCATATCTCGCAAAGTGGCGAAACGGGCACTGACGGAAGGTCTCGAGTCGGGTCGTGCTGCCGCTGATCCTCCCGTTCCGCGCGTACAGCTCCGCTGCAATAGCGGCAGAAAGAAAGTCCTCGCGCGGCGCGGCAAACAGACCGCGTACCATCAGGCGAAGGAGGGGGTGCATGGCGGGATCGATGCGCATCCAGTTGTAGACATCCTGCCACAGGGGGCGCATTTCCCCCAGCTCCTTCTGCCCAAGCAATGCGCCCGAAAGCGACGAAAGCATCGGATGCGGCGCAGACAGGACGAGATCGTCCTGCCGCTGTACCATTGCAAGCGGTATCGAGAGCAGCTCCGAGGCTATCATGCGCAGACGTGCCACGAGCGGCGAAGGTGCGAGCGCAGTGCCGTCGACAGAGGAAAGCGCATAGGAGACCCACAGGTATTCCCGCGACTCCGTGAAGCCGCGATATAGCTGATAGCGTTCGAGAAACGTCTGCTCCTGTATGCCGCCGAAGATCATATACGGCGTATCGGCAAGCGATTCGCGTATGGACAGGCGGTCTGCGTCCGACAATACGCCCTGCGGTGCTGCGGCGCGTGGCATGATGCCTGCATTGGCGCCCACGATATAGACAGCACGGATGCCTGCGAGGCTGTTCTGATCGAAGGAGGCAAGCGTCACATGATCGAGCCCCGGGGGAATCAATGCGATTTCGAGCGCATCCAATCCGTCCCCCAGGAGCTCCTCGAAATCACGGGCGGAGATCTCCTCCTCACCGCTGACCTCGACAAGCTGCTCAAAGAGCGTCATGCAGGAAGCCCAGATCTGACGATGCGCCGCCGCATCCGCGAGACGCCCCTCCGCATCTGCCGCTGTCCGCCACGCGTCGAGTGTCTGCTGCGCCCCCAACTGATCGAGAAAGTCATAGAGTGCACGCGTGCGCTCATATGCCGTCCTCTGCTCGCTCGAAAGGTGCTGCGTCAGGATGGAGAGCGGTGCGGCAATGCGTCTGCGCATGGCGTCAAGGGTGATCTCTTCGGATATGCGCAGGGCGTTCTGCTCGGTTCCCATCTCCTCATCTGGGATTGCGCGGCGGACGAAGTTCCACTCGTCCGTCATCGTCCACTGACGCTCGGTACGGATGCCAAACGCAATGCAGTAGTTCTCGAGCCGATCCACGGCTTCCTGCCAGTCGCCGCAGTCAAAGAGTTCGTCTTCTTCCGCTGCGCTCTCCGCCGCGTCTGCGGTGACGGGAAAGAATCCTGTGCGCAGCGCACGGAATACGCTGTCATATCCCCAGCCGCGCCACGCAGTCTGTGCTGCAGCGCGCAGCAGTTCGGCAAGCGGGTGATGTGTACTGGGGCGTTTTGCGTCCAGATAGCATGGAATCCCGCAGTCCGTCAATGCCTGTGTCAGGAGTTCCCCGTAGGTATCTATATCGCGCACGAGTACTGCAATCTCGCGATAGCGGTACTCTTTTTCGCGTGCGAGGCGGAGGATGTCCGCCGCCACGGATTCCGCCTCAAGGCGCGGATTCGCAGCCTCCACGAGTCTCAGCGCATCGTCTGTGACAGGGGCAAGGCGCTCGTGACCGAACAGCTTCGCCTCGACCGCTCTGAGCGCGTCACTCTGCGCGCGGTGTTGTTCCTGCATCAGTCGGATGGTGGGAACGGCAGACGGCTCGAGCTCCGTGAGAGTATCCGTCAGCGCGTTCATGGTCTGATAGCTGCGTGCAAATAGCCCCGTGTCCAATGTGTTTTCGGGCAGGTTCGTGTGCACGCAGTCGCCCTCACGCCGTCCGTCCATCGTCAGGCTGATGTGAATCATGTCTGCCGTCTGAAAGAGTGCACGAAAGACAGCCAGCTCCTGCGGATTGAAGAAATCAAATCCGTCGACCCAGATTTCAGCACCGCGCAGAAAGGGCGCATCCGCAAGCTGCTGTGCAAGCCGCTCCATCCGATCTGTCTGATCGGTCAGCCGCCCCTCCATGCGCGCGGACAGTTCGTCCATGATGAGCGCAAGTTCCTTTAGTTTCTGAGGCAGCCGCCCCGCGCTGTCTCCGCTTTGATCGGCAGTATCGCGCAGAATCTCTGGGCTCAAGCGGTAGCGTCTGAGCTCGGCGATGGTGCGCGCCAATGTCTCTGTAAAGCCGCGCTTTGTGACGGAGCGCGCAAAGACAGAGAAATGATCCCTGTGCCTCAGCAGGATATCCTTCAGGAGGATGCGGCGTCCGATCTCGCTGATGCGCGGAAGATGCGCCCCACCAGTTTCTAGGAGAACCTGTCGCGCAAGGCGGCGAAAACCGAACACATAGGCCTGCAAAAAGCCCGCGCTGTCCGTCAGGGTCTCTGCCAATGCGCGCTCTGCTGCATAGGTCATATGCTCCGGCACGAGGAGGATGCGCTGTCTGCCGAGCGGCTCGCGCATCAAAGCCTCCGTCATCGCCGCAAGACAGGCGTGTGTCTTGCCCGTGCCCGCACGCCCGATGATGAACTCCAGTCCTGCCGTCATAATGCCTCCGCTCCGCCCTGTGTAAAGCGCGCCCTGCTGCCGTTTGCCGTGCGCATGACCTCAAGATGCACGGGAATGCGTGCGCGCAGCTCCTCTACGTGCGAGATGATGGCGACGAGTCGTCCCCCCTCCTGCTGCACCTCGAGCAGGGCGCGAATGGCGACATCCAGCGTCTCGCTGTCGAGCGAGCCGAAGCCCTCGTCGATGAAGATCATGTCGAGGTGCATGCCGCCCGCATAGTGCTGGACGACATCCGAAAGCCCGAGCGCAAGCGCCAAAGATGCGAGAAAGGTCTCCCCGCCGGATAGCGTGCGCGAGACGCGCGGAAGCCCAGTATACTCATCGAATACGTCGATTTCCAGTCCCCACCATTTATTTCTGTGACCGCCCTCGCCGTGTACGAGACGATAACGTCCGCGGCTCATCACGACGAGGCGTGCATTTGCCGCCTCGATGACATCGCTCAGAATCGAACGCAGGACGTAGGTCTGAAAATGTACCTGATAGGGCGCCTTTGCCGCCGCCACATTCGCAAGTCTGCCAATGACGCGGTATCGCTCTGCACGCGCCGCCCCCGCCTTCTCGAGCGCATCGATCTCGTTCATCATGCGCGTGAGTGCGTCCCGCTGCTCCGTGCGGATGCCCTGCTCCCGCGCCTGATCGCGCACCGCCTGATCGGCGGCTGCCTCTGCCGCCGTGAGCGCAGCCATATCGGGAGGCGTCAGCCCCTCTGCGGCCGCTTTTGCCGTATTCAGAAGCTCTGCTGCGGTCTTGTAGTCGGTCTCATAGGCGTTGATACGCTCTTGTACCGCTTTCAGATGCTTGCTGTCCGACCACTTACCCGCGATTGCCGCATGGTATTCCTCCTCGGAGGAAAATCCCGCCTGTGTGCGTGCAGCGGCATATTCACTCTGCGCCGTCTGCGCTGTCTGCATCGACTCTGTGTGGGCACGCTGTGCGGCAGTATGTGCGCTCTCCGCACCTGCACGGGCGGCCGCGGACTCCTTCTCCTTTTCCCGCGCGGTATCGTATGCGTGCTTTTGCTGCGTGACCTCCGCAGTCAGTCGCTGAATTTCGGGAGCGATCTTCGCGTAGTCACGATATTCCTCGGGCAGCTCTGCCTCGAGCGCCGCCTGCTCTCCCTCGCGTGTACGCAGAAGGTCGCGCTGCTTCTGTGCATCGGCAGTTTTCTTCTCCTGTTCCGCGCGCATGGATTCAAGCTGCGCCTGCTGCGCGACGCGCTGCGTCGTCCGCTCCGTATGCTCCTTTTCGGCGTGCCTTAACTGCGCATTGTGCTGCTCTGTCCGCTGTGCCATTCCCTCAATTGTATCAGAACCCAGAAGATCATCCAGAAGTTCCTGCTCCTGTGTGCGGCTCTGATTTGCGCGTGCATACTTCTCTTTTGCCGCTTCCAACTTCCGTGCGGCATTCTGTGCGTTCTGTTCGGCAGCGTCCACGGCCTTTGCACAGGACTCCACCTCCTGCTCGGAGGGGATGTCCTCCGCGTGCATCGCAGGGCTGGGATGAGACAGTGCGCCGCAGACAGGACACGGTGCGCCGTCCGCAAGCGTCTCGGCAAGGCGCGCCGCACTGCCGAGATCGTAGAGCGTCTGCATCTGGCGCAGCTTTGTCTTGACTTGCGCCAGCTGCTGCGCGGCGTCCTTCACTGTCTGTTGCGCCTCTTCCTGCTGCGTGCGGAGCTTAGATTCCTGTGCAGTCAGCGCAGTGATGCGGGCTGCGGCGCTCTGACAGCGTTTCAGGCGATCCTGTTCGTGCTGAAGCGCCTCCTTGCCTGCCAATATCTTTTCAAGTGCGGCAATGCGCTCCTCATTCTCCTTGCATTCAGCTGTCAGCTTTTCAATGGCATCTGCAGCCGTCTTTTTTTCCTCTTCGAGATGATCTGCGTGCGCGCGCAGCTTCTCTGCCGATGCGCGGCAGTCCCGAAGTTTTTGTGCACGCTCCGCATAGTTCGAGAGCAGCTGAATGCGCTCCGTTTTTTTCGTGCGCTCCGGCTCGGCTTCCTCTGCTGCTGTCAGCGCCTCCTTTGCCGTGTGGAGCGCCGTCTGTGCCGCAGTCAGACGCAGGGCGGCGTCCTTCAGCTCCCCCGCTCTCGTCTTCTCCTGCTCCGCTGCCTGTACGGCTGCGTGCTCCTTGTAGATGACGGGCTGGGCACGCTGCGCGCGTTCCAGACGCATGCGAAAATCCGCGACCGATTTTTCCTGTGCCTGCTTTTCCCCAAAGCGTTTCTGCGCCTCGGCAAGCTCCTGTAGTTTTTGCTGCGCCGCCGCCCCAGCCTCACGCGCGTGGCGTGCCGCGCGCTGCTTCTCCTCCAGTATCTTGATCTCTGCGGCATGGCTGTCAATCACCGCATTCAGTTCTGCGACGTGCGCGCGCAGGTCATCGAGGCTGTTCAGATTTTCCCCGTGCAGCATATGGTCGATGCGCGCACGCTCCTCGTTTGCAGCGCGCTCGAGCTGCAGAGACTCCTGCAGCAGAGCCTCCTCGATGCGTTGATAGCGCTCCGTGCGAAAGATGCGCTGCATGATGGCGCTGCGATCCTTGACCTCGGCGAGCAGGAATCGCTGAAACTGCCCCTGCGGGAGGAGGACGACCTGACGGAATTGATCGGCATCAAAGCCAATCAGCTCTCCGATGCGATTCGATACCTCTGTCACATTCGACGCGAGCAGAACTTCCTCTCCATCCTCCCCCTCGTCAGGGAGGCGGTAGAGCTGACCCGTCGGTGGACGGCGCGTCATCTTCCCGCGTGACATGCGCTCATATGTCGGTGAGCGCAGGACGCGATAGCGGCGGCGTCCGAGCGCAAAGACGTACTCCACCTCTGTCGTCCGCTCCGGCGGTGCAGTGGCAGAGCGCAGCGTTGTTCCCTCTCGGACATTGCCGCTGGATTCGCCGTATAGTGCAAATACAATAGCGTCGAGAATCGTGGTCTTTCCTGCTCCCGTTGCCCCATGAATGAGTACAAACGGAGCGTCTGCAAGCGCCGTCTCAAAATCCAGCACCTGATCCTCTACATAGGAGCCGAATGCCTGCAAGCGTAGTTTCAGCGGTCTCATTCTGCACGCGCTCCCTGTTCCAGCGAATCAATCACACGAACGAGCTCCCTGCGCTCCATGTCCGTCAGCTCATCTGAGGTCACCTCGGCAAAGAAGTCGGAAAAGAGGTGGAGATCGGACTTGCCGCGTTCATAGCTGCGCTCCGTGGAGGAAAGGCGATTGACGTTGATGTTCGGGCGCGTGATGGTGAAGAGATTCGGATAGATCCTGCGTAGCTTCTCATGCGCGGCAAGTACCGCATCCGTGTCGAGGAGCTCCACGCAGATATAGTCGTCATGCGGGAGCGGGTCGAAGTCCTCGCGCATGAGTTCATCCATCAGCCCGCTGACAATGCGTACATCGTGACGCGGCGTCAGTGGATAGAACATATGGGACGCTATTCCCTCGGCATCCAACTCGACGAGTTCCACACCTTTTTTTTGACAGGCTTCATCGAAGGAGTATTTCAGCAGAGAGCCGGAATATCGGATGTTCTCCGCTCCTGCCCGCTGAGGAGCATGCAGATGCCCAAGCGCCGTATAGGAATATGCTGTAAAATTCTCTGCGCTGACCTGATCGCTGCCGCCAACGGAGAGTGCATGCTCCGACTCCGAGACCTGCCCGCCAATGACAAAGGCGTGCGCCACCGCCACACTGCGTGCCGAGGGTGGAATCTGCGCGCGTGCCGCCGCGATCTGCACTGCGAGCGCCGTGTCGAACGAAAGTGCCTCCTCCACGGAGAATGCCGCGCGCACATGGGGCGGATCTCCATAGGGAATGAGAGAGAAATACACGGAACCGAATTCATCCGAGAAGACAACAGGCGCCTCATCGGCACGCACAGTCCCCGCCGGATAGATTCCGGACGCACGAAGAAGCTGTGCGCCAAAATGAAGGCGCACAGCGCTGTCGTGATTCCCTGCGATGAAGAGCACCTTGATCCCCTGCTCTGCCAGCCGCGTCAATATTTCGTTGAAGAGTTCCACTGCCTCGGGCGGCGGGATGGCACGATCATAGACATCCCCTGCAATGACGAGCGCATCAGGACGCACATCTCTGCACAGCGCGAGCAGTTCCTCCAGCACATATGCCTGATCCTCCGTCATATGCCGCTGCCCGAAGAGTTTTCCCAAATGCCAGTCTGCCGTATGGATAAACCGCATTTCATTCCCTCATCTCGTATATGAATATATTTCTTTAATTAGACTTCCCGCATCGGGTGCGCCGCAGATTTCAATGCAAGCAAATCTCTGAGGTCTGCCTCGTCCAAAATCGGAATCCCCAGTTCCTCTGCCTTTTGCAGCTTGCTTCCTGCGGCTTCTCCCGCGACCAGATAATCGGTCTTTTTCGATACCGATCCCTTAACGACACCGCCATGCGCGGTAATCAGTGCCGCGCATTCCTCGCGCGAGAGCGTCGGCAGCGTTCCCGTAATGACAAAACTCTTTCCCGCAAGCGTCGTTCCTGCGCGGACAATGGGGGCACTCTCAAAGTTCACGCCCGCAGCGCGGAATTTGTCGAGCAGTGCTTGCCCCGATTCCGATGCAAAGAATTCCGTGAGCTTCTGTACGCTGATCTCTCCCATATCGGGAACGGCGCGAA
>ERZ773022.1574-NODE-1574-length-15041-cov-5.961564_pt1 | contig 15041 bp, 15 predicted proteins | sample MGYA00580839_ERZ773022 | MGnify/ENA primary metagenome ERZ773022 (study PRJEB29015, sample SAMEA2738020) | human oral metagenome | biome: human oral; feature: human-associated habitat; material: dental | place: China | collected 2044 ... | reverse complement strand
CTGACTGTTAATCAGAGGGCCGCTGGTTCGAGCCCAGCCGGGGACGCCATTTTTTATTGAATAAAAAAATACCAACTCTTGGCTCCTCAGAATTGGTAAAGGAGTACTTTTATTTATTTTAGTGTATTTTACTTTATTCTTATGAGATGTTAGATTCTTATAACACTGTTTACTTGAAAAAATTTTTTAATTATGATATGATAAGATTAAAATGGTCAAAAATTTAATAGAAATTTTATATGAAATAAATAATGAAGAGAAAGAAGGTAAATTATGAAAACAATTTTAGTTCCAGGAGGAGCGGGATATATTGGTTCACATACAGTATTAGATTTGTTGAAAAAAGGATATACTCCGATAATTGTAGATAATTTTAGTAATTCTACTGAAGGAGTTATTGGTATTTTAGAGGAGTTATCTGAACAAAAAATAAAATATTATGAACTGGATGTTAGAAATAAAGATGGATTGAGAAAAATATTTCAAGATAATAAAATTGATGCAGTGATTAATTTTGCTGGATCGAAAGCAGTGGGAGAATCTGTGGAAAAGCCTTTGATGTACTATGATAATAATTTGTTTGGAATGATAACTATTTTGGAAGTTATGAAGGAATTTGATGTGAAAAGAATTGTGTTCAGTTCATCGGCGACTGTTTATGGTAATCCTGAAAAAATGCCACTTGTAGAGGAAGATCCGACCGGTGATGTGACAAATCCATATGGAAGGACGAAAGTGATAATTGAAGATATATTAAAAGATTTGGCATTTTCGGACAAATCTTGGAGTATAATTGCACTTCGTTATTTTAATCCTTTAGGTGCACATGAAAGTGGACGAATTGGGGAAGATCCAAATGGGATTCCTAATAATTTAGCGCCTTATATTACACAAGTTGCAGTTGGAAAGTTAGAAAAATTGCATGTTTTTGGAAATGATTATAATACGCCTGATGGGACTTGTATCAGAGATTTTATTCATGTGAAAGATTTGGCAGAAGGGCATTCTGCAGCATTAAATTATTTGTTTAATAACGAAAATCTTGGGTTTGATGCGATAAATTTGGGAAGTGAGAAAGGTTACAGCGTACTTGAAATTGTGAAAAATTTTGAGAAAGCGGTTGGAAAAAAAATTCCGTATGTCATAGATGGCAGAAGAGCAGGAGATGTTCCAGTTTGTTATGCTGATGCTTCTAAAGCTAAAAGACTTTTGAACTGGAGTGCAAAATATTCGATAGAAGATATGTGCCGTGATTCTTGGAATTGGCAAAGACAAAATCCAAATGGTTATAAAAAATAAAAATTTTTTTAAATAAATTAGACTTTTTGATAAAAAAATTTTGAGAGGACAAGAAATGAAAAATTTTGAAGAAAAATTAGATAAATATGCCGAGATTATTGTAAAAATCGGGGCAAATGTACAATCTGGGCAGAAAGTTTGGATAAACTGTACAACGGATTCATTACTTTTGGTTTATAAAGTTACGGAGTTGGCATATAAAATGGGAGCAAGTGAAGTTAACGTTAAACTTTCGGACGACAAACTTACTAGATTACATGCTGAATATCAGTCTAAAGAAGTGTATTCAAACGTTTCTAAATGGGCTGTTGATGAAAGAAATGACTATTTGGACAACAATGTTGTGTTTATACATATTTTGAGCAGTTCTCCAAATCTTCTTGCGGGAATTGACCCAAAGAAAATAGGTGCTCATACTAAAAATGTGGGAGAAGCTTTTAAATATTATCGTTCAAGAATTATGAATGACATAAATTCATGGACGATAGCAAGTTATCCTTCAGCGGATTGGGCAAAACTTGTATTTCCAAATGAAACAGATACCGATGTTGCGCAGGAAAAATTGCTTGATGCAATATTGAAAACTGTAAGAGTTGATAAAGATAATCCAGTTAAGGCTTGGGAAGAACATAGAAAGAATTTGAATGAAAAAGCTGAATTTTTGAATAGCAAAAATTTCGTGGCACTTCATTATACTTCAAAAGGAACTGATTTGACAGTGGGACTTCCTAAAAATCATATTTGGGTGGCAGCTGGTAGTAAAAATACAAAAGGCACAGAATTTTTGCCAAATATGCCGACTGAAGAAGTGTTTACGGCAGGGGATAAATATCGTGTGGATGGCTATGTTTCAAATAAAAAACCACTTTCTTACAGAGGAAATATAATTGACAATTTCAAATTGACCTTTAAAGATGGAAAAGTTGTGGATTTTGAAGCGGAAGAAGGGTATGAAATTTTAAAACAATTGCTTGAAACAGATGAAGGTTCCAAAAGAATAGGAGAAGTGGCACTAGTTCCCAATGATTCTCCAATTTCAAATTCAGGATTACTGTATTATCAGACATTGTTTGACGAAAATGCGGCAAATCATCTGGCACTTGGAGCAGCATATCCGACAAATGTTAAAAATGGAATTAATATGAGTGAAGAGGAGCTGGAAGAAGCTCATATTAATCAGTCAATTTCGCATGTTGATTTTATGATTGGTGATGCTGAAATGGATATTGATGGAATTTTGGAAGATGGGACAAAAGAGCCAGTATTTAGAAATGGAAACTGGGCGTTCTAAATTTAATTTTAAAATTTTGGAGATGATATTATGAAATGTGACAATTTGGAAGAAGTGAGAGAAAATATTGATAATATAGACGATAAAATTATAAAATTAATTGCACAGCGTTCAGATTATGTAAAACAGGCTGCTTATTTTAAAAAGTCAAAAACAGATGTAAAAGCAGCTGATAGAGTTGAGAAAATAATAAAAAAGGTCAGGGAAAAGGCTAAAATTTATGATTGCAGTCCAGATGTTGTGGAATTGATTTACAGAGATATGATAAATTATTTCATTGGTGAAGAAATAAAAACTTTTGAAAAAAATAAATAGTCAATAAAAAAAGAAACTACTTTAAATTTAAGAGTTTCTTTTTTTTATAAATTTTTATCTAAAATTATTTAACACATCTTCATAATATTTCTTATATTTAGCTCCAATAATTTTTAAATCTCTTTCACAAGCTATATTATATGCATTTTTTACAATATCATCCAAATTTTCAACTTTATTTTCCACAATATTTTTTATTTTTTGACAAAATTCTTCGTTATCTTTAGCTTTAAAACAGCTCTTGCCGTCTTCAATCCAATCGTTGTAAACGGGGATGTCCCTTACTACTAATGGAAGTTCTGCTGAAAAAGTTTCAAGTACGACAATTCCTTCATTTTCTTCATAAGTTGTGAATAAAAATACTTTTGCTGCACTAAAAGCACCAATTAAAATATCTTTTTCTACATATCCTGGAAAAATTAAATTTTTGGGCGGATTTTCAATTATATCTTGAATTCTCTTTGGAAGCATTGATTTTACGCTTGACGAGCCAAACCACAAAAACTGATAATTGCTGCATTTATTTACGATTTTTACAAAATCTCTTATTCCTTTTCGCTCAAAAGGTAGACCTGCTGTGATTATAAGTGGTTTTTTTATGTCGTAAATATTTTTATATTCGTCTAAAAATTTTTTCTTTAATTCTTCACTTTTTTTAAATTTTTTTGTATTTACACCATTTGAAATAACTCTTATTTCTTTGTCTTCTTCTAAATATTTGGACTTTATCAAATTTTTGGTATATTCTGACGGAGAAATTAAGTAATCGGCAGCATTGTATAATTTTTTTGCCCAAAATTTTATTATTGGCGACAGAAAATAACTTCCTTTTATGCTTCCGCGAAAATCTTCGTAAGTTGTATGTGTATGAAAAATAACAGGCTTCTTTAATTTTTTTGCTTCTTTTAACATCTCATAAGACTTTATTCCAATTGTATTTATATGAACTAAATCATAGCTGTCCTCTTTATTTAATGTAACTTCGACATCATTTTCTCCAAGGGCTTCTATCTGATGATTTAGGGCTTGCCCAACGCCTGATTTGCTGAATGAATTTTTCCCCTCTGAATAAAGTAAAACTTTCACTACTATCATACTCCTCTATCGTTTTTTTATAAAGTGCTTCCACACGGTTCCCAAAATTTTCGGCTGTGTAATCCATAGAAACTGTAAAAGCTTTTTCTATCATTTTTTTTCTAAATTCTGTATCTTCTTTTAATTTTTTTATATTTTTAATAAATTCTTCTTCATTTCTGTAAACAAGCCCAGCTTCGTTTTCCACAAGTAAATCTTCCAAATTTAAGTCGTATCTTGCATTGACAGGTACTTTTGCAACCATAGCTTCGACAAATGTAAGTCCCTGCGTTTCTGAAACACTCGCATTTAAAAAGACTTCTCCAATTTGGTAATAAATTGCAACTTTTTCATGCGGAACTTCTCCCACGAAGATAACCCTGTCTGAGATTCCAAGTTTTTTGGCCTGTTCTTTTAATTTATCGCCTGTATCTCCGTAACTTTTTCCAACGATCATAAATTTACATTTTGGGTCGGTAATTTTAGAAAACATGTCGATTAGCACATCAATACTTTTTTCTTGCGCCACTCTTCCGACATAGACACACAAAAAGTCGTCTTTTTCAACTCCAAAACTTTCTCTTATAAATTCTCTGTCTTCGTCAGTGTAATTTTCACGATAAAATTTATCGACATAAATTCCAGTTGGAATTATATTTGGCTCTTTTTTTATTCCATAAGATTTAAGTATTACAGCAACTTTTCTTGTTGGAACAATTAATTCGTTACATCTTTCACAGTAAAATTTACTTATCGCAGCTGCCACTTTCTTTCGTTGATTTTTTAAGTGATTTCCAAAAATGTAATGTCCGTAATATTCATACAAGGTGTGATAAGTGTGAATTAATGGAATTTCAAGTTTTGTTGCAACAAATCTTGCAAATGTTCCAACTCCCCATTCTGTTTGGCAATGAATTACATCAAGATCCAATTTACTTATTTTTTTTATAATCTTTGCGGAATAGACAAGTCCTAATCTATATTGTGGCGCAGGTTTAAACTCTATGCTTGGGATTCTTAAAACATTGGGTTCAACCGCTTTTGCATCAGGATCAGTTGTCGTTATGATGTAAACTTTGTGTCCTTTTTTTCTAAGTTCTTTTTCTAACGTTGTAATCGAACTTACAACTCCGTTGACTTGCGGTCTGTATGTGTCAGTAAATATACCTACTCTCATAAACTTTACTCCTTTTATTTTTTATTTTTTAAATAAAAATTTAAAATTCTTCCAAGAAAAATTTTCCAATTTTTCCCATTCGATAATCTTTTAAAAGTCGCTTAGAAACAATGCTATAATCGTGCTCATCAGCTTTTGAAATTCCAAGCCTAGTTTCAAGAATACTTAAAATCTTGTGATTATCCAGCTCATAAATATTACTGTTTTCAAAATATTTTTCCAAATTATACGACTTTATCAAATTTTCAATTTTATTTAATTTTTTTAATTTTTCCAAAAATTTTAATGTAACTTGCTCTATTGGAAGCACATTATCTTTAATTGAACCAGTAATTGCAAGATTGTAAGCCACATTTTCATCTTCAAATTTTGGCCACAAAACTCCTGGCGTATCCAAAAGTTCCAATTTTTCGTCAATTCTTATCCATTGTTTTCCACGAGTAAAACCTGGAGTATTTCCGACACGAGCTTTGTTTTTATTTACAAATTTATTTATAAATCGTGATTTCCCGACATTTGGAATTCCAACTATCATCGCTCGAACAACAGTTTTTCTGAGTCCCTTTTTTTTCATCTTTTCAAGTTTAGCTTCATAAATTTTATTAATAATTTTTCTCAGTTCGCCAAAATTTGTCCCTTTTTCGCAGCTCAAAGCTACAAAATATTCTGAAAGGTCATTAGAAATAAAATAGTTTTCCCACTTTTTTAATTCTTTTGCATCAATCAAATCGACTTTGTTTAAAATAATAATCTTTTCTTTATTTTTAGCAAGTTTTGAAATATCAGGATTTTTACTGGCGATAGGAATTCTTGCGTCCAAAATTTCTATTACAATATCAATTAGTTTAAGATTTTCCACTATCAAATCTTTCGTTTTTTTCATATGTCCTGGATACCAGTTTATATTCATTTTTTTCTCCAATTTTTAAATTTATATAATAAAATTATTTAAAGCAAAATAAATAATTTTATTATATACTCAAAAGCAGATTTGAGCATATATGAAAAAGTAAAATGTAAAAAAATTTTAAAATTTGTATTTAATTTTTATTTCTCTTTATTTTTAAAATAAATTCCGTCATCGTTAATCGCTCGAATAAACAAGACAATTTCACCTTTTATTGGCTTTTTTTCTAATTTTTCAATAATTTGTGAAACATTTCCTCTGGTAATTTCTTCATAAATTTTTGTAAGTTCTCTTGTTATGACAACATATCTTTCACCTAAATATTCTCTAACATCTTTTAATGTCTTTAAAATCCTATTTGGTGATTCTAAAATGACAATTGTCCGCTCTTCATCTTTTAATTTGTTAAAAAGCGTCTGTCTCCCTTTTTTTTTCGGTAAAAATCCTTCATAAGCCATTCTTCTCATATCAAGGCCCGAAATACTTGCTCCCGTTATAATTGAAGAAGCTCCTGGAATTCCCACAACTTTTAAGTTATTTTTTAAAATTTCATTTACTAACTCAAAACCAGGGTCTGAAATGCAAGGAGTTCCAGCATCAGTAACTAATGCGATATTTTTATTGCCTTTCAATAAATTTATCACATTTTGAATTTGGTGTAACTTGTTATGTTCATGATATTGGTACACCGTTTTTTCTATTTCATAATGTGAAAGCAGTCTTTTTGTAACTCTCGTATCTTCAGCAAAGATGTAATCGACGTCTTCTAACACTTTTTTAGCTCGAAAAGTCAAATCTTCTAAATTTCCAATTGGTGTACCAACAACATAAAACATAATTTTTACTTCCTTTTTTCTTTTTTTCTTTTTAAATATTTATTTTGTTTTTTCTCTATTTTTTAATTTTTTTATTCATTTCTTCAATTGCTCTTTTTAATTGAACGTCTCCAGCTGAAATTATTTTTTTAGCTTCAGCGTCACCTTTGTCTTTTTTAATTATTTCTTCGATTTCTTTTTCACGATTTTTTTTCGCTTGATCACTTTCGTTTGTGTATCCTTTTAATGTAAGCAGTTCTTCCATTTCAATTTTTATATCAGGTTCAATTCCTTTTTCGTGAATGTAATTTCCTTTTGGTGTAAAATATTGAGCAATAGTAAGTTTAATTGCATCGTTTGTTGCTGGAAGCGGTATAACCTGCTGTACGATTCCTTTTCCAAAAGTTTTATCTCCGATAATTGTAGCTCGTTTGTAATCTTTTAATGCACCTGTAACAATTTCTGAAGCAGAAGCACTATTTTTATTTGTAAGTACAATTAGTGGAAAATCTCCTAAATAGTTCAATGTTCTGTTGTAATTCTTTTGAGAACCATTTTTATCTTTTAGATATACAATTAAGTTTTCTTTTACAAAAAGTGAAGAAATATCTTGAGCTTCAGTCAAACTTCCACCTGGATTAGATCTCAAGTCAAAAATTAAACCTTTCATTCCTTGACTTTGTAAATTTTTGATAGCTTTTTCAACTTCGTGTCCGACATTGTTTCCAAATCTGATTAAACTCACATAACCAATTTTATTTTCAAGCATTTTGCTCTCAACCATTTCAAGTTTGATTTTAGATCTTGTCATAGTAACTTTAAATGGCTCTTTTCTTCCAGCTCTTGTCACTTCAACTTCGACTTTTGAATTTTCTTTTCCTTTTAGTAATTTCACTGTTTCATTTGCAGTCAGTGGCAAAATATCTTTTCCGTCAACTTTTGTAATTTTATCTTTTGGTTTCATTCCAACTTTTTCAGCTGGACTTCCTATAAATGGATCGACAACTTCTAGCGCTTCTCCTTTTTTCTTGCTGATAGTCATTCCAACTCCAACATATTCTCCGTCCATATCTTCAGAAAAATCTTTTAAGTCATCAGATGACAAATATTCAGAATAAGGATCGTTTAATTTTCCGATAATTCCAGCAACTGCACCTTCGTAAAGGTCTTTTTTGCTAGGTGTAGCTTCTTTTCCGACGAATCTTTTTTCGACGATGTTTATGACATCTACAATTCTATTTAGCTCTGTCTGGTCTTTTGCGATGCTTGCATCATTTGATCTGTCTATCTGACCAGTTTTAATCGCAGTGGCAGCAGCTAGTGGTAAACTTACAAGTGCCACTCCAAAAATTACTTTCAATATTTTATTTTTTTTCATTTTTCCTCCTAAAATTTTTTAATATAAAAAATTAAATTTATAAACTAGTTAGTTTTTTTACAGTTTTTTAAATAAATCAAAAATTCTTTATTTCCTTTTGTCCCTTTTATTGGAGAATCTTCGACTCCAACCAATGTATACCCACATTCTTTAGAAAAAGAAATTATTTTTTTTATTGCTTCGTCGTGATATTCTTCATTTTCCACAACACCATTTTTTCCAATTTTCTCTCTTCCAACTTCGAATTGTGGTTTTATAAGCATAATAATTTTTCCATCTTCTTTGAGAAATTTTTTAAAATACGGTATGACTTTTGTTAGCGAAATAAATGACACATCAATTACAATAAAATCAACTTTCTCGCCTTTTAAATCATTTTCCTTCAAATCTTTTATGTGCATCTCTTCCATTGAGACAACTTTTTCGTTATTTCTTAATTTCCAGTCCAGCTGATTCTTTCCAACATCCACGCTAAATACAAGTTTTGCACCATTTTGTAAGGAGCAGTCGGTAAATCCGCCAGTTGAAGCCCCGATGTCCAGAACAAGTTTGTCCTTAAAGTCCAAATTCCATATTTTTATGGCTTTTTCTAATTTTAATCCACCACGGCTGACATATTTTAGTTTGTCTTTAATTCTTATATTTAACTCGTCGGTATCTTTAAACATCATTCCAGCTTTTGTCACAGCCTGTTCATTGACAATGACATTTCCTGCCATAATTTCTCTTTTGGCTTTTTCTCTTGTCTCAAAAAATTTTTTTTCCACAAGCAATAAATCCAGTCTTTTTTTCATTTTTATCCCTTTTGTTAAGATTATTTTGCTAAAAATAAAATATTTGAAACAATAATCATTATATAATAAAATATTTTCCTTAATTTTTTATTTATTTTATATTATTGTAAGATTATTGAAAATGACAACAAATTTTGCAAAAATGAGCATAAAAAATATTTTAAAACTTCTAGCTAATTAAAGCATTATAACATATTTTTGCATATTTTTGAAGTTTTTTGAAAAAATTTGAATTAAATAAAAAAAATTGTTATAATTGAATTAAGAGAAATATTTATATAATATTAGAAATTTAGGAGGAAAAATGTTATCGGTTATTTTGGCAGCTGGAAAAGGGACACGGATGAAATCTTCAATTCCGAAAGTTTTACACAAAGTAAACGGGAAGCCAATGTTAAAATTGGTTACTGAAGTGATTGAAAATGTAGGAATTACAAAAAATATCTTTATTTTGGGACACAAAAAAGAAGTTGTACTTGAAGAAATGAAAAATATAGAATATGTAACCCAAGAAGAACAGCTTGGAACAGGTCATGCAATTTTAATAGCAAAAGATAAAATTGGAAAATACAAGGAAGATATTTTAATAACTTGTGGTGATACACCACTGTTAAAAGAAGAAACACTAAAAAATTTGAAAAAGGCGTTTGAAGAAAAAAAATTGGACTGTATCGTTCTTTCATGCAAAGTAAAAAATCCATTTGGATACGGAAGAATTATTAAAGAAAATGGAAAGATTACGAATATTGTGGAAGAAAAAGAAGCTACAAATGAAGAAAAATTAATAGATGAAATAAATACAGGAGTCTATATTTTCAAATATGAAAGTTTAATTTATGCAATTCAAAAAATTGATAATAATAATTCCAAAGGTGAATATTATTTGACAGATGCTATAAAAATCTTGACAAGTGAAAACTACAATGTGGATAGTTATCAAATAGACGATGAAAGTGAAATTTTAGGAGTAAATTCAAAAGTTCAACTTGCACAGGCAAATGAAATTTTAAAAATGAGAAAAAATGTTGAGCTGATGGATAGCGGAGTAATTTTAATTGATCCAAAAACAACATATATTGAGCAGGAAGTACAAATAGGTGAAGATACTGTAATTTATCCGAACGTTGTAATTCAAGGAAATACAAAAATTGGAAAAAATTGTGAAATTTTGTCAAATACAAGAATTGAAAACTCTTCAATTGGAGATAATGTGAGAATAGAAAGTTCAGTTATCGAAAGCGCAGTAGTTGAAAAAAGTGCAACAATTGGTCCTTTTGCACATCTAAGACCAAAAGCGCACTTAAAAGAAACAGTTCATGTCGGAAATTTTGTAGAAATTAAAAATGCGACACTTGAAAAAGGAGTAAAATCTGGACATTTAACTTATATCGGAGATGCACAAGTCGGAGAAGATACAAATATTGGCGCAGGAACAATAACTTGCAATTATGATGGAAAAAATAAACATAAGACAATTATTGGAAGTGGTTCATTTATTGGAAGTAATTCGATAATTGTAGCACCTGTTACAATGGGAAATGAGGTATTCACAGCAGCAGGTTCGGTAATTACAAAAGATGTTCCAAATAAAATGTTGGCATTTGGAAGAGCAAGACAAGTAAATAAAGAAAAAAAATAATTTTATAGCAAGAGAAAGAAGGAAAAAAATGATGTCATTATCAGCAAAAGACAAAGAAAAAATGAGAATATTTGCAGGTTCTTCGAGTAAAAAACTGGCTGAAAAAATAGCAAATTATTTGGATATGAAGTTATCTTCAGTTCAAATCGTAAAATTTGCAGATGGAGAAACCTTTGTAAAATCAGATGAAAGTGTGAGAGGTTGTAAAGTGTTCATTGTACAGTCGACTTCTAAACCAGTAAATGAAAGCTTGATGGAACTTCTGATATTTATTGATGCGCTAAAAAGAGCTTCAGCTAGAGAAATTATAGCAGTTATGCCTTATTACGGATATGCTAGACAAGATAGAAAAGCAAGTCCAAGAGAGCCAATTACATCAAAATTAGTGGCAAATCTACTTACAGTTGCAGGAGCGACAAGAGTAATCACAATGGATTTACATGCAAGACAAATTCAAGGATTTTTTGACATTCCAGTTGACCATATGGAAGCACTTCCAATTTTGGCAAAACATTTTATAAAGTACGGATTTAGTCCAGAGGATACAGTTGTAGTTTCACCTGATGTGGGAGGAGTGAAAAGGGCGAGAGGTCTTGCAAACTGGCTGCACACGCCGCTTGCAATAATTGACAAAAGAAGAGCAAAAGCAAATGTCTCAGAAGTTATGAACATAATTGGAGATGTAAAAGGTAAAAAAGCGATTTTAATTGATGATATGATTGATACGGCTGGAACAATTTGTAATGCGGCTCAAGCCTTGATAGATAAAGGAGCGACAGAAGTTTATGGATGTGCGACACATGCGGTATTTTCAGGACCTGCAGTTGAAAGATTGAAAGAGTCAGCATTTACAGAAGTTGTAATAACAGATAGTATCGAACTTCCTGAAGATAAGAAATTTAAAAAGTTAAGAATACTTACAACAAGTAAAATGTTTGCAGAAACAATAAAAAGAATAGCAACAAGTAAAGCAATCAGTGATTTATTTGAAATGCCAGTGGAATCTGTGGAAAAAAAATAGACTATGGAAAAAATAAAAAAAAATAAAAAAAGCATAATACAGGAAAATATTATAAAAGTTATAAAAAGTGGAGGTGTTGTCGTATTTCCAACGGACACAGTCTATGGAATCGGTGCGCTTCCGCAAAAAGAACCTGTTGCAAAAATTTATAAAATTAAAAAAAGAGATTTTAGTAAAAAAATAATTGCACTAATAAGTGACAAAAAAATATTAAAAGATTTGGTGCAAGAGTCTTGTGAAAATATGTTAAAAATAGATAGAATATTGGAAAAATATTGGCCAGGAGAACTGACGGTTATTTTTCGTGCAAATAAAAATTTTACACATAAATTTGATGCACAAATGGAAACTATTGGCATAAGAATTCCTAAAAATAAACTGGCTTTGGAATTAATTGAAAAAGCTGGAGGAATTTTACTTACAACAAGTGCAAATATTTCTGGGAAAAATGCGGTTTCTCGAATTTCAGATTTAGATTTAAAAATACAAAGAAAATCAGATGCGGTAGTTTTTGATGAAAAAAATGAAAATTTGACAGGAAAGCCGTCGACAATTGTAAAATATGAAGATGGGAAATTGACTTTGCTTAGGCAAGGAAATATTTTATTTGAAGAAATAGAAAAAAATTTTGACTGTTAATTAAAGTTTTAAATTAGAATTTTAATAAAATAAAAGGAGAGAATATGGCAAAAGTGATGAATCCTAATTCTGTGAGCAACATGGATTTGATTAATCAAAAAGCACAATTTAAAATGCAGCAATTAGTTCAAAAAATTGGAAAAGGGAAAAGAAGAGTGACAGTAACTTTTTCAAAAATGTCGAGAGGTTATGTCGCAAAAATGATTGAAGAAATGAAAAAGGCGATGGCACAATATGAAAGACAGCTGCCAAATCTTTTTAGTTTTTTTAATTATTTGGAAAAAGAAGTAAAAATTACAAAAGAAAATAAAAAAGAAAAGACAAAAGATGTAAAATTTTCTTATGAGGAAATAGATTTTTTTAAGTTGCAGTTAAATGAAACAATAAAAGGAATTGACACACAAGTTGCAACGTTAAAATGGTACAATTTAATAAAAAAAGGATTATTTAAGACACTGAAAAAACAGACTGAAACTGTTTTGGAAGAAGTTAAAAACGGAAAAGCAGTTAAGAAGAAATAAAAAAATAAAAAAAGAAATATATTAATAAAAGGGTTTGGGGGAACTTTAATGGAAAATAAAAATAATATTATTTCAAAAAGTGTAATTTCATATGTGAACGAAATTTTAAAGATAGGAATTTTTGAAAATGCAAGTGATATTCACATAAAATATGACAATGTTGAGGGAATGGAAATAAAATACCGAAAAGACGGCTATCTTATAGAAAGCTCAAATTTATACAAAAATATAAACAAAAATTTGTTGGAAAAGAATATTGTGGAAATAATTTCCAGAATAAAAATATTGTCACAGATGAATGTTGCGGAAAAGAGAAAGCCACAAGATGGCAGTTTTTCAATTTCACTAAAAGACAAGAGATATGATATAAGAGCGGCGTATATGCCAACCTTTTATGGAGAGAGTATTGTCCTTAGAATTTTAGAAAATTATTTAGATAATGTGAAATTGGAAACTTTGGGATTTCTTCCAGAAAGTATAAAACTTTTAAAAAAAATTTTGAAAAGAAAACACGGACTTGTTTTAGTGAGTGGTCCGACTGGTTCTGGAAAATCGACTACACTTCAATCAATGATAAATAAAATCAATGATGGGAAGAGAAAAATAATAACTGTGGAAGATCCTGTAGAAATTAAAATAAATGGAATAGTGCAAGTTCAAATAAACAACGAAATAGGTGTAACTTTTTCAGAAATTCTAAAGGCAACTTTAAGAAATGACCCAGATGTCATAGTCATCTCAGAAATTCGGGACGAGGTGACAGCAGAAATTGCAGTGAGAGCTGCGTTAACTGGACATTTAGTTATTTCAACAATTCATACAAATGACGCTGTTTCAACAATTGTGAGATTAGTGGACATGGGGATTCCCAAATATTTAATTTTAGATTCTTTAATAGGCGTGGTTGGTCAGAGATTGGTGCAAAAAAAATGTCAAAAATGCGGTGGTATTGGATGTGGCGGTTGTAATAACGGACATAGCGGAAGAATTTCGATAAACGAAGTACTTTTGATAAATGATGGCGTAAAAGATATTTTGAAAAACAATAATTTGGGGATAGAATGCAAAAATAAGTTAAGAGAATTAAACGAAAAAAATAATTTAAATAATTTTGAAAAGTGTTTCATAAATTTTTATGAGGATATGAAAAATAAAATAGAAAAGAATTTGATTTTAGAAACGGATAATTTAGATATTTTATTTTAAAAAATAAAGAATAACCTTAAATAACCTTGAAATTTATTTTTAAGGTTATTTATTTTTAAAAAATTTTAAATCAGTCGAGGAAAAATATATGGAAACAGTTTTAATAACGGGTGCAAGTAGTGGAATCGGATGCGAGTTGGCAAAAGTTTATGCGAAAAATAATTACGATTTGGTTTTAGTAGCTAGAAGAATTGAAAGATTAAAGCAATTAAAAAGTGAAATAAAAAAAAGTAATCCCAAAATTCAAGTAAAAGTTATAGAAATAGACCTTTCTAAAAGCAAATCACCAGAAGACTTATTTCTTTTGTTGAAAAAGGAAAATATAAAAATAGATATTTTAATAAATAATGCAGGAATGGGAGTTTACGGAAATTTTTTGGAATTATCGAAAGAAGAGATGAAAAAGATAGAAAAAATGCTAAATTTAAATATGATAGCAATTGTTAAACTCACAAAAATATTTTTGAATAAAATGAAAACACATAAAAAAGGTGCAATTTTAAACGTTGCCTCAACAGCAGCATTTCAACCAGGTGGGCCTTTAATGGCAACCTATTATGCAAGTAAAAGTTTTGTGCTATCTTTTAGCGAAGGAATCAGATATGAATTAAAAGATACAGGTATAAAAGTTTCTGCACTTTGCCCGGGACCAACAATTACAGAATTTGAAAAAATGTCAGAAATAAAAAATTGGAGAGATAAAATAAAGGTTATGTCTGCTAAAAAAGTTGCAAAAATAGCTTTTAGAGATTTTAAAAAAGGGAAAAAAATTATAGTTCCAGGATATTTAAATAAATTCTCAATTTTAGCAAGTAAAATATTCCCAAGAGAATTACTTTTAAAAATAATAAAAAAAATTCAGCAAAAGAAATAAAAAAAAATCTAAAAAAAACAGAAAAGAAGTTTTCAAAAATAAGAAATTAAAAAAGTAAAAAAAATCAAAAAAAAGAGTTGACAACGGAAAT
>ERZ773022.1571-NODE-1571-length-15053-cov-5.103747_pt1 | contig 15053 bp, 13 predicted proteins | sample MGYA00580839_ERZ773022 | MGnify/ENA primary metagenome ERZ773022 (study PRJEB29015, sample SAMEA2738020) | human oral metagenome | biome: human oral; feature: human-associated habitat; material: dental | place: China | collected 2044 ... | reverse complement strand
CCCGAGAGGGGGGACAAGGTCGTCGCCACGGCGGCCATGAGGGCCGTCTTCGCCGAGCGCGACCCACGGCCCGTCCGCGCCGCCTGCCGCCAGGCCACCGAGCGGATGACCCGGCTTAAGCCCCGCGCCGGCGAGCCGCCCGGGGACGCCGGGGCGAATGCCCTGGCCTACCTCGACCTCCCCCACGGGCACCACATCCGCCTGCGCACGAGCGACGCGCGGGAACGCGCCAGCGAGGAGACGAGGCGCGGGGCCAGGGTCGTCAACGTCTTCCCGTCGGTCGGGACGACGGCGCGCCTCGTGGGCTCGGTGCCCATGGACGCCGACGAGGGGTGGCTGGGGACGGGCCTCGTCGACGCGACCTCGCCCGAGGGCGCCGCCAGGTCCCAGGGGGAGCCGCAGCCCATCTCCGACGACGTCATGGAGAGGGCGAGGATATGCGTCATGACAGCGACAGGCAAGAGGCCCGGGAAGGCAGCGTGATGCCGATGGCGTGGGATGTAGCCGATTCCAGGTGATGCCCTGCCCGCCCGGGCGGGCAGGGCAGTGACACCAACAATCGGCACACAACCATGGGTTCGAGCAATATGAGCGCCTGGGTGTCGAAATGGGTCAAGAAAAACGGCTCTTCGGGGTTTCTGGTGGGTAGCACAAGCTAGTGGTCAGTTAATCACTATATCTCGGATATAGGTGCTTGAGCCTGACCCGTGCGTCCGCAGTCGCGAGCTGCCAGTCGACGGTCCGGGCGCGAGCGTTGCGGTCCGCCTCCCACGCGGCGACCATCTGCCCCGTCCTCTCGCAGGTGCCAGCCCTCTCGGGGAGCCCGCAGCGCATGAGGCAGCCTATCTCGATCTCGGTCATGTCCAGCTAGCTGCCGTGCCTCGGGGTGTGGCGGGCCTCGGATGTATTTAGTCAAGCCTGCGTTTCGGAATTCATCCCGCCTTCTTTCGGGTTTTAGCCCGAAAGTTTCGGCTCTTCGGGGTTTCTGGTGGGTAGCACGGGCTAGGTCGGCCGGTCCCGAGAACCCCGAGCGGCGTCTTGGGCTACCATTCTGTGGTCATGCCGTGACGGACCATGGGGGTTGCGTATGCGTCAGGACGCGAGGATGCTCGCCGCGCTCCTCGAGCGCTCGATGGGGCTGGGCGAGGCGTGGGAGGTCTCGGGGACCTGGTCCGGGGAGGTCGAGGGGGGTCCCGGCGAGCCCCGCGCCGGGGTCGCCAGGAGGCGGGGCCACGCGGTCCCCTGCCCGGAGTGCGGCGTCCCCTGCGGCGCGCGCGACGCCCGCGAGCGCACCTGGCGCCACCTCGACATCTGGCAGTTCCGCACCTACGCGCGCTGCGCCGTGCCGAGGACGGACTGCCCCGAGCACGGCGCGGGGACCGTGCCCGTGCCCTGGGAGGTTCGCCCGAACTCGCACTTCACGGCCCTCTTCGAGGCCCAGGTGCTCGCGGCCCGCGTGCGGGGCCAGGCCGCCGAGGCGGCGGACGGGGCGCCCGTCGGGGACGACCACGGGCCCAGGGACATGCTCGGGCGCGCGGTCGCGCAGGCCAGGGGGTCGGCCGACCACTCGGACGCCGGGCGCGTCGGCACAGGCGAGACCAGCCGGGCGAAGGGCCACACCCACACACCCGCCATGCCCGGCCCCGGCGGCAGGAGGTGCGCACGGCGCGGCCGACGGCAGCGATTGGGCACCGCGCCCCGCACATGCGGCCGGACCTGAGGCCCACGGCGGCGACGGGGCGGCGATCGCCGAGGCCGCCCGCGACATGTCGGGGTCCCTCTCCTCCGGCGTCCCGGGGGAGATGCCGCAGGCGGCGCAGACCGCAGGCCGCTCCCGCGTGATGCAGCTCTTCCCGGGGGCGACCGACAGGGTGAGGTGCAACGAGAGGCGCGAGAGTGACGAGAGGCGCGAGGCGCCCGAGCGCACCAGGTACGTGTGGCCCGAGCGCGAGGGGAGCCCGGCGGGGCGCCAGCGGGAGGTGCGCGAGGGGACCTGCCCCCGACAGGAGCCACCTCAAGGGCGCGAGGGCCTGCCAGACGGCCGAGGCGATGCGCGACGCCTGCGACTGCGAGACGGCGGAGGAGGCGGAGCCCATGCTCGACAGGCTCCCCGGCTGGACGGCGCACCCCGACGTCCCCGAGACGGGGAAGGTCGCCAAGACGGTCCAGGAGAAAGACGGTCCAGGAGAACAGGGAGGGGATACCCGGCCACCTCGGCAGCAGGCCCGCCAACGCCTACCTTGAGGGCGCCAACTCGCTCACACGGTCCATCAAGAGGGCGGCCAGGGGATTCCGCAACGTGGAGTACCTCGCCACCGCGATCCTCCCCGGGCTGGGAGGGCTGTCGTTCGACGCGCTCGCTTGCGCTCAGTCCTAACCCGTGCTACCCACCAGAAATCCCGAAGAGCCCGAATTTCCGCCATGGCGCGCCGCTATATGCCGTACACGCGCCGGAGCAAATCGACGCCCTCCTCGAGCGTCAGGGGAATCCCCATCTGCTTCAGGGGCACGCTTTCGACCAGCACCCTCTCGCAGAACTCGGCCATGTCCGAGCGGACGGACTCCGGCAGAGAGGACGACGTGCTCGGGGTGAAGAGCTGGGCCAGCCTGAAGACATCCTTCTTGTGCTTCTTGATGTCGCTCGAACCCACCTTCTCGCTGGCGGCCTTGCGCCTCAACAGGTCGAGGTACGCCTTCGCCTTGAAGGGCACGAGGTGCACCTCGTCGAGTACCGCGACGCCTCCGACGACCTTGCGGCCGGACCTCATGTAGGCGTAGTGGTCGTCGTCGAGCAGTATCGCCGACAGGCACGAGATCTCGTCTCCCGCAGGCAGGGGTACGATGGTAAGCCCCTCGGGTTCCTCGATGAACGACGGGGCCTTGCTGAAAAGCTCGATCATGCTCGGGAAGCCGGCGGCGCTCGGTTTGGTGAAGCGGTAGAAGTTCACGCTCTCCGAGCTCCTCCGTCCGCAGTCGTAGCCGCCGTCCCTGACCATACGCCAGACCGCCGATGCGACTTCCGGCAAACGGTTCTCGATGAGCAGAATGACGTCGATGTCTTTCGTCGCCCTGAAGTCGAGGTCCGCCTCGCTCATGATGATGTCGCAGGCCGTGCCCCCGATGACCGCGTAGCAGTCCTCGAGACCCTCCATGTACTCCGAGAAACGGTCCAGCCCGTATACCTCGCTCACTGCCATAGTTCCTCCTCAAACAACGCGTTCAGCTGGCCGATGATGCGCTCGTCTCCCTCCTCTACGAGCGTCAGCGCGAGCGACACGTCGTCGACTGCCCTTCCTCCCGCGACGAGGGGCTTGTACGACCAGACCTGGATTTGGACTGTCTCCTTGTCGGGAAGCTCCCCGAGCTGCACCTCTTCGAAGTTGTGTTCCTCGAGAGTCCTCTTCGACACGGCGCGCTGATCCGTTTTCGGGGCCGTGAGCATGCTGCGCTCGGCAAGCGCGCTCTCTCCCGCGAGCGGCAGAAGGGATGTCCGTTCGTCCCTCCTCGCGTAGATGACCCGCGCCGCCGGGTTGCGCAGGCATCCCATCGCGCTCTTGACCAGCCCGTTCCTGTTCTCGTCGTGGTCGATGATTACCTCGCGCCCTTCCTTGGACTTCTCCACGAGGGCCCTCCGGGCGAGGTCGTCGAGGGATCTCGAGACGCTGGAGGACGGCATGCCGGTCACCTTCATCAGATCCTCTGACGTGCGGATCCCTGGGTTTGCGATCAGCGTGACCAGGATGGCCTGGGCGCCGGGTGCCAGAAGCGTCGAGAGAGGTGGCGGCTCATGTCCTGAGCTCGCCGTGAATCCGAGCATGGGGAGGAAAGCCTGCCTGCCGGGAACGACGAAGGGAATTCCCTGGGATACGAGGGCCTTGCGCTGCCTCGCGTCGATCTGAGCGACGAGCGCGACCGGCATGCCGGCCCTCGTCGACACTTGGGAGGCTATTCTCTTGAGCTCGGGAAGGGATGCCTCTTGGTCGACCATCGCGGCAACGAAGCTCACGCCGTTGCAGGCGCACATGAGGTATCTCGCCGCCTTGGCCAGGAATAGAGGGAGGTCGGCTGCGCCGTCCCATTTGCAGTCGGCGACGGCAAGTCCCATCTCCTCCTTCAGGTATGATTTGAAATCGTTCAATTCCAACCTCTTTTGCATATTTCCATTAATATTGGGATTATACAATTTTATTGGGAATATTACTAGAGCGGCATGGTTACGCGATGGTGTATCGGTAAAATCCGCATGCCGTCGCAGAGGATGGGCCGATGTGGCAAGAACGGGGCCGGATGGCCCCGTTCCCACATTCTGATTGATTTCCTCGCGCGGCTAGGCGTCTTCGTCTTCAGCGTCCTCGTTTTTCCCGTCGCTCTTCCGGCGCTTGGAGAGCGCGATGACGCCCGAGGCGCATCCCGCTGCCGCAGCCAGGCAGGCCAGCGCGATCAGCGGCATGTCGTCGCCCGTCTTGGGCAGGCCGTTGCCGGGCTTGCCGGGTTCTCCGGGCTTGCCGGGCTCTATCAGCTTGACGGTCTGGCCCTCGTCGTCGATGTCCGTGTGGACCGCGACCTCGATGCCGCGCTCGCGCACGGACTCGAACACGACGACCTTCTCGCCGGCGATCAGGCTGGTGTCGAACTCGAAGACAACCTCGACGGTGCCGTCGGCCCTCTCGGGCGTGAACGTCGTGGAGGCCGTGACGGGAGCTCCGCTGGCGTCCTTAAGGGGCTCTCCGGTGGACTTGTCCATGAGGGTGCCGGAAACCGTGTGCTCAACGCCGGGGTTGAGGCCAGCGTAGGAGACCAGGTCGACGACCTTGGCGCGGATGTCGGAGGCGACGCTCTTGTCGCCGTCCTCACCATCGGTAGCCTTGGTGCCGATCTTCTTCTCGGGCTCGTCGTGATCGTCGATGTCGAGCCATGCGGCCTTGGCGGCGGTGGAGTCGCGCTCGATCCAGAAGGTCTTCTAGACGAGCTGCAGGCCCGCGTTGGCGTCGCAGCGCAGCTCGGTCAGCCTGTACTCGCCGTAGGGCATCGCGGCCAGGGAATCGTCGACCTCGGCGTCGCTCCCGTCCTCGCCGTAGCTCTTGCTGATCGCGTCGAGCATCTTGAGCGTGGTCGTCACGGTCACGGAGTAGCCCGATTCCAGGAACGCCCTGGCGATGGCGCACGCCTCAGCCGTCTTCCCCGAGCCGCATCGCCCGAAGAGGTAGAGCCCGCGCCCCTCGACCTCCCCGAAGTGCTCGATGTACGCCGCGGACTGCGCCATGCACACGCGTGTCCGGTGGTAGCGTCTCGGTATCCCAGAGCGCTCCATGGCCGAGGCGAGGGCCCTTAGGCTTGCCTTGAGCTGCTCCTCGCGCTCGCGTTCGAGCTCGGTGTCGCGCTCCGCCTTCGACCCCTCGCAGCCGCAGGGGGAGCACATGACCCAGCGCACGGTGCCGTCGGACGAGAGGATGTCCACGTCCTCGAGCGCCTCCCCGCAATGTGGACAGGTCGAGCCCGTCTCGGATTCGTGCGCGAGGCCGGCCTCCTCCGCCTCCTCGGTGGTGTAGAAGCGGAAATCGCGTTTCATATGTATGGCCTTTCGTCTCCGAAGTGCCTGTTATCTCTCTTTCTTATCGGGTGAAGGCCGTTCACCCCTGATGGTGAAAGGCCTTCACACCCCCGGGCTCCTGGCGGTGAAGAATCTTCATCGGCGGGGCGATCCTCATGTGAAGGCGGCTCACCTGGTGAAGAATCTTCATATGCAGGCTCTTCACACCCCGCGAGCCTGATCCCCAGCCGGCCGAGGGCGCCCCCACACGGCCGGTAGCACCTGCTCCCGATGCGCGCCGCCTCCTCGCAGGGCGCCGTCTCCTCGATGAGCCCCCGCTCCTTCAGGCGGCGCGTGGCGTCGAACACCGCGCGCCTTGTCAGCCCGAAGAACTCGGCGGTGCTCTGCTTGCTCTCGAAGAACGGCTTTCCGTATCGCGCGAACCCGAAGATGCGCGCGTACACGAGAAGCTCCGCGCCCTTGAGGCCGAGGTCCGCGCCCATGAAGTCGTAGACCGTCACGAAGCGCCTGTCTTTGAGCCCCGTCTCGTCTCCACCGACGGCAGCGATGTCGCGCCGGTCCATGTGCGGCTCCTAGACGCCGTGGTACTGGGTGGACGAGGTGAGCATGTCCTCGATGTTCTTCCTTGTGAAGCGCAGGGACTGGCCGACCTTGATGCCGGATAGGCTGCCGTCTCGGATGAGCCGGTACACCGTCGAGTTGCTCACCTGCAGGTAGTTGGCGACATCGGACACCGTGAAGAGCGCGGGCATCGCCTCGCCCTCGTCGGCGCGCTTGGCGTTCGGTTCGTATTCGGGTTCCATGGTCATCTCCTAGTCTTTCGCTTGCGTGGTCGTTTCGCGGGGGGGCGCTAGCCGTCCTCGTCGGGAGACCTCCCGTAAAGCTGCGTGAAGTCGCGCAGTCAGTCGATGAGCTCGTCTCGCAGCACGAACGAGCCTCGGGCCCCGTTGGGCCACCTCCTCAGCGGCAGTGGGTTGTCCTTCCTGCTGGCGTAGTGGTAGACGCGCTTCTTGCTGATGGAGAGGAGCTTGGCAACCTCGTTCGGGGAGTAGACGTCCTGAGGGAGGACCGGCTCGTGGACGAGCCTCATGACGAAGAACGCGTTTCAGGCATCCCCCGCGCGCTTTTGGTTGGTCGCCGACATGCTCTGCCTTCTGTGGCGCTCATCGTTCCTCCTCGCCCTGCCACGGCCTGCAGCGCATGGGCCTCCAATGGCCTGCGTTGCGACGCGGCGTCCGTACGAGGGTTATTTACCGCCTTTTTCCTGCGCCTTCAAACCGGGAAAAGACTTCAAGGCACGCTAAGGCACTGCAAGGTACTCTAGGAAAAAAGAACTTTTTCGTCATCCGCGACCGTCGCTCGAGGCGTCAGCATTTCTCGTCATGCGCGGTGGTAGAATGTTTCATAACAATTATGACTAATACCGTTTGAGAAGGACGGATGCGGGGAGGTCGAGGCTGCGTGGACATTTCACTCGAGTCTGTTGAGAGCGTTTCGACGATTGCTGCAACGATCATCGCAGTAATTGCCCTGCTCGTATCAGTGGGGCAAATCACCGTCAGCAACAGGCAGAGCCTCTATTCGCACCGGATCGACTGGATCATGCACGTGGCCGACCTTGTCTCCCTTTACGAGACAAATCGAAGCCAGGTCCTTGAACTCGATCGCTCCGAGCCGCATTTGGCCGCAGATCTCATGCTCGTGTTCCTGACGAACGATGTATGGCTCGAGAAAATAGGCGCCGAGATGTCTGGCGCATCAGGCGAGCGTGGCAAGCAGGAAGCGCTGGCAACGCTAGAAGACATGAAGAAGACGGCGATGGAGTCCGAGATGCTTTTCAGGGAGAAGGTGTCGAAGCCAGGCGCCAGATTCATCTATGCCCATGAAGCGCTTTTGGAAGAGATGCGCCGTTACGCCCTCATCGTCCAGAGGATGACCGAGTACAACGAGCGAAGAATCGGCGGACCAACGAGCTTGGAGGAAGCCTCTTCCGAAATAGGAGAGCCCAGATACCGCAACGATCTTCATGCGGCTATCGAGGCCGTTGAATCCGCATATCAGGACATCTCGAAATCGGGAACCCTCGACGAGGCGAAGAGGGCGGCGAGGATCTTTCGACTCCGATAATGCCCATGAGATCGGAAAACTGCATTCGGGATGGTGAAGAATGCTAGAATTGTTTCATAAATCTTATGCACTGATGTGATGGAAGGCTGATCGCATGGACGACATCGAATTCAGAAAGACGATGCTTAGCGGGAAGAAGACCGAGAGGATCATCTTCGCCGCTACTCCAGAGCTCAAGAAGGCCATCGAAGAGGCTGCGGCTGAGCAGTGCATCAGCGCATCGGCGTACATTTCCCAGGCTGTCGTCTCAAAGCTTTCCGAGCGCCCCGATAACGGAGAGGCATAGCCCATGGAGTACCTGTCCAACACCGGCAGAGAACGACTCGGCGATGCCCTGCGCGAGTCGATCGACGACGACGCGAGGCTCTCCATCATCGCGTCTTACTTCACCGTGTTCGCGTATGGCGAGCTCAAAGACGAGCTCTCGAAGGTCGACGAGCTCCGCTTCATCTTCGACGAGCCGACGTTCGCAAGGCAAATGGAATCGGAGAAGAACCCGCGCGAATTCGTGGTGAACCGCCGTTCACGCGAGAAGGGCGTCGGCGGAACGGGCCTCGAGCTGACGTTGCGCAACAACCTGAACCAGCGCGCCCTCGCCCGCAAGTGCGCCGAGTGGGCCCGCGAGCGCGCGACGTTCAAGTCCGACAAGCGCCGTGGAATGATCGCCACCACCGGAAGCTACCACGTCGAGAACGCGGGGTCGGAGAACCACGCCCTCATGGGCAGCGCAGCAAACGCCTTCAGCCTCGAGGGCCTGGATTACGAGAGGAAGCCAGGCGTCGTCACCGGGGTGAGCCATTTTCAGACGAGTGCCGAGGCCATGGGCCTCAAGGCCATGTTCGACGGCATCTGGGGCAACCCGGAGCTCGTCGAGGACGTTACCGCCCAGGTCATCGACCAGGTTGGAACCTTGTACCGCGAGAACCCTCCCGAGTTCGTGTACTCCCTCACGCTCTACCACCTCTTCCGCGACTTCATGGAGGACGGCGAGAACGACCCCATCCGCCCGGGTCTCAAGTTCGAGGAGTCCGTCGTCTGGAACAAGCTCTACGACTTCCAAAGGGATGCGGTAGTTGGCGCCATCCGCAAGCTCGAGAAGTACAAGGGCTGCATCATCGCGGACAGCGTCGGCCTCGGAAAGACCTACGAGGCGCTCGCGGTGATCAAGTACTACGAGGAGCGCAACGGCCGCGTGCTCGTGCTGTGCCCCAAGCGACTGCGCGAGAACTGGACGCTCTGGACCCGCACCAACGACGATCGCAACCCGCTCGCGGACGACCGCCTCTCCTTCAATGTGCTGAACCACACCGACCTGTCCCGCTACCATGGGATGAGCGGAGACATCGACCTGGAGCACCTCCGCTGGGGCAACTACGATCTCGTCGTGATCGATGAGTCGCACAACTTCCGCAACAAGAGCACGGACGCCGAGAAGAAGGACCGCTACACGCGCCTCATCGAGGACGTGATTAAGGCCGGCGTCCGCACGAAGGTGCTCATGCTCTCCGCAACCCCCGTCAACAACAAGCTGCTCGACCTGCGCAACCAGATAGAGCTCATCACCGAGGGCGATGACGCGTATCTGGCGGAAACCGACGGGATTCCCTCCATCACTCAGGTTACCAAGACCGCGCAGGCACGCTTCAACGAGTGGAGCAAGCTCGACGACTCGGAGCGCACCACCGAGAGCTTCGTCAATGCCGTGAACGCCGACTACTTCAAGCTCCTCGACGTGCTCACCATCGCGCGCTCGCGAAAGCACATCACGAAGTACTACGGGGCCGATTCCGGCACCTTCCCGACGAGACGCGCGCCCCTGGCGTTCAACGCGCCCATCGACGCCGCAGGCGAGCTGCCGCCAATCGCCGAGCCCAACGACATGATCGCCCAGCTCACCTTCGCCCAGTACCAGGTGCTCTCCTACGTTCGCCACGACCGGCGCTCCAAGTACGAGGCGCGCTACGGGGACTCGTGGGGCAAGGACTTCGAGAGCCAGGTGCATCGCACCACCGCGGTGGCGAACCTCATGCGCGTGAACGTCCTCAAGCGCATGGAGTCCAGCGTCAACAGCTTCCGCATCACGCTTCAGAGGATCCTCGACGGGTGCCTTGACCTGCGCGGGCGGCTCGACAACGTCGGGGCGAGCGTCCGATACGATGCGAGGGCCGAGCTCGGCGACTTCGATGACGATGACGACGCCGAGGAGTTCGCCGCAGGCGGCAAGGTAGCCGTCGACCTGCGCGACGTGGACATCCCGAAGATCGCCGGGGACCTCGACTTCGACATCACCGTGCTGAGGCGCCTGCTCGAATACGCGGCCGCCGTGACTCCCGAGCGCGACGCCAAGCTCATCAAGCTCAGGGAGTTCATCACCGAGAAGGCCTTGAACCCGTACAATCCCGGCAACAGGAAGGTGCTCGTGTTCAGCGCCTTCGCCGACACGACCGACTACCTGTTCAATCAGCTGGCAAAGTCCCTCAAGGACGAGCTCGGGCTTGAGTGCGCCGAGGTCAACGGCGGCACGAACCGCACATACTCCCTGAAGCTCAGGCATGCGTCCTTCGAGAACATCCTCGCGCACTTCTCGCCGGTCTCGAAGGAGCTCCCGGATTCAGAGGCCGTCCGAGGAGAGATCGACGTGGTGTTCGCCACGGACTGCATCTCCGAGGGCCAGAACCTCCAGGACTGCGACTGCCTGGTGAACTACGACATCCACTGGAACCCGGTGCGCATCATCCAGCGATTCGGCCGCATCGACCGCCTGGGCTCGCGCAACTCCCAGATCCAGCTGGTCAACTTCTGGCCCGACATCGCCCTCGACGAGTACATCCAGCTCGAGGGCCGCGTGAAGGGGCGCATGGCCCTCATGGACGGCTATGCCCGCCTCGTGTCAGAAGAGGACCTCAACGGGGCGTACGTGCGCCTCGAGTCGACGAACGCGAAGAACAACTCCGTCAAGCTCACCATCGACGTGCGCCAGAAGGACGGCTCGCAGAAGCGCAGGGCCGTGACCGCGAAGGTCGGAAGCAGCCTCTACGACCTGTCCAACGAGAACAGCGACTACGAGGCCGGCTGGATCGTCTCGAACTTCTCGACCGCCGAGGGCGAGGAGTTCGTCGAGTTCCAGAACGGCGAGGTGCTCGAGATCGGTGCAGCCGTGGGAGACGTGGCCGACGCCGAGGTGAAGCGCGCCCAGATCCGCCACACCATCGAGGACCACTTCCAGCGCCAATTCGAGCTCTACCCCCGCGGCATCAAGGTGCTGTCCCTCTTCTTCATCGACCAGGTCGAGCGTTACCGCGTCTACGAGCCCGAGGAGTATGGCGGGCTCTACGCCGAGATGTTCGAGCAGGAGTACGCCGACGTCCTGAGGTCGCGCGCCGCGTTCTCCGCGCGCAAGGCGTGCGGGCTGCCGCCGAGCGCCTCGTGGCAGGAGTGCTTCGAGCACATCGGGCACAAGGTCGAGCAGGAGCCCTCAGCGGTGCACGACGGCTACTTCTCGAGGGACGGCAAGGGCCGCCTGAAGGACACCAAGGGCACGACGACCGCAGACGTTTCGACCTACGAGCTCATCATGAGGAAGAAGGAGACACTCATCAGCTTCCCGGCCAAGGGAGAGAGCGACGAGGAGAACGCGGGACGCCGCGTCTCCTTCATCTTCAGCCACTCCGCGCTGAAGGAGGGCTGGGACAACCCCAACGTCTTCCAGATATGCACGCTCGTGGACACCAAGGACGAGCTCACGAAGCGCCAGAAGATTGGCCGCGGCCTGCGCCTGTGCGTGGACCAGAGCGGCGAGCGCTGCCACGACCCGGAGGTGAACGTCCTGACCGTCATCGCAAACGAGTCGTACGAAGACTTCGCCAGGGGGCTGCAGTCCGAGCTCGAGGCCGACGGGGCGCGCTTTGGCGTGCTCACGCCCGAGTCGTTCACCCGTGTCGTCATCGAGGACGAGAGCGGCAACGAGGAGAAGCTCGGGTACGCCAAGTCCAAGCAGATCTACGACGGGTTCGTCGAGTCGGGCCTGGTCGATGCGAAGGGCAAGATCACCCAGGAGCTCAAGACGGCGGCGGAGAACGAGTCCGTGGCTTTGCCGGAAGAGCTCGCCCCCGCGAAGGAGCAGGTGCAGGCGATCATCCTCCACAAGGCGCAGAAGCTCCAGATCAGGGACAAGAGGAAGGAGGTCTCCGTCGAGTTGCAGAAGGACGTGACCCTGAGCCCCGCCTTCCAGAAGCTGTGGGAGAAGATCCGCCAGCGCACTCGCTTCGAGGTCGACGTGGACTCGGAGAGGATCGTCGCCGCAGCCATCAAGGGCATCCAGCAGATGCCGAAGGTGCGCGCGCCGCAGGTCACCAGCTCGCGCGCGGACCTCAACGTTGCCGAGGCCGGGGTTGCTGCCGAGGGCACCGGAAACTCGCAGGTGAATGTCTCCGAGAGGCGCATCTACGACCTTCCCGATCCGATTGCGGAGATCCAAGATGCCGTGGGACTCACGCGTCGAACGATCAAGGCGATTCTCGAAGGCTGTGGTCGGTACGACGAGTTCGCGGTCAACCTGGCAGTGTTCCTAGCCCAGGTTTCAGCGAAAATCATCAAGGCGAAGAACGACGAGGTGTCCCGCGGCATCAAGTACGTGAAACTGCCCGAGAGCGAGTGGTACACGATGAAGGACCTCGAGCTCGAGGACTACACCGCTTACCTCGACCAGAACGCCTGGAAGCCCAACCACGGCGACAAGAGCGCCTACAACTATGTCGTGTTCGACTCGGCGGGCGTCGAGCAGTCCTACGCCAAGGCTCTCGACGCTCAGGACGAGGTGCTTGTGTATGCCAAGCTGCCGTCGAAGTTCAAGATCGACACCCCGCTCGGAACCTACAACCCTGACTGGGCATGCGTCGAGGAAGTCAACGGCGAGCGTCGCGTCTACTTCGTTACCGAGACGAAGGGCGAAAAGAACGGCGAGCCCGCACTGCGCGACACCGAGCGCATGAAGATCGAATGCGCCCAGGAGTACTTCGCCACCCTCGAGCTCGGCGATGACTTCGTCTACGACGTGAAGACGACGTACGAGGCGGTGAGTGTTTAGCGATGGCGATATCAGCACCAAAATCAAATGACACGAATCTATCTGATTTGCTTGCGAGCATCTATAGAGGAGAGACCCAGCTCCCTGATTTCCAGAGGAAATGGACGTGGGATGACGGGCGCATCAGAAGCCTTCTGGCAAGCCTTTCCCAGGGATATCCGATGGGTGCCCTCATGCAGCTCGAATACGGCAACTCCGAGGTCCGCTTCAAGTACCGTCCCATCGAGGGGGCGCCAACGGTTGGGTCGGAGCCCCGATATCTCGTCATGGACGGCCAGCAGAGACTGACCTCCATGTACAGGTCCCTCTACGGCAAAGAAGCCGTTGCCACCACCAACGACAAGCACACGCCCATATCGCGCTTCTACTACCTCGACATGAACGCCTGCCTCGATCCCAGCGTCGACAGGTCCGACGCCATCGTCTCCGTCCCGGAGGACCGAAAGGTCAAGGAGAACTTCGACCGCGACGTGAAGCTCGATCTCTCGACTCGCGAGCAGGAGTACGAGAACGAGATGTATCCCGCAAACATCCTTTTTGATTCCAGCGGGGGGACCAAGTGGCTCATGGGGTACATGTCCCATTTCCAATCTTCCCCAGACGCAATGACGAAGTTCACGAGATTTCAGTCAGAAGTCATAGAGACCATAACTTCATACAGGCTTCCCGTTATCACGATGGACAAGACCACGCCCAAGGAGGCGGTCTGCAAGGTCTTCGAGAACGTGAACACCGGAGGCGTCTCGCTCACCGTGTTCGAGCTCGTCACCGCGACGTTCGCAACCTACGAGTTCGACCTTCGAGGTGACTGGGAGAAGAGCAAGCGGCGAATCCATGCTCTGGACAAGGACATCCGCACCGACCTCACCGAGAGCGTCGACGAGACCGCCTACCTGACGGCCATAACCCTGTACACGAGCTACAAGCGCAAGCGAGAGGGCTTGGGTGCGGCCGTGAGCTGCAAGAAGAAGGACGTGCTCGATCTCAGCTTCGACGACTACCAAGCCAACAAGGAGGCGGTTATCGAAGGGTTCGAGCTTGCCCGGGAGTTCCTTCTCGCGCAATCCGTGTTCAGAAAGCGCGACCTGCCCTACACCACCCAGCTGGTGCCCCTTGCCGCCATCGCAGGGTACGTCGGCAAGAAGGCGTTCAACGACCCTCAGAGCCAGGGCATCGTCTCCAGGTGGTTCTGGTGCGGGGTCTTCGGCGAGATGTACGGAGGGTCGAACGAGACGCGCTACTGCTACGACATCGAAGACGTTGTAGCGGCCATCGAGGGTCTTCCCTCGAAGCAGAGGACCATCAACGACTCCCACTTCCAGTCCACGAGGCTCCTCGGCCTCCAAACGAGGCAGTCGGCCGCATACAAGGGAATCATGGCCCTCCTGTACAAGGGAAAGGGCCTCGACTTCATGAGGGGCATCTCCATCGACATCGTCAACAGCATGGAGACCGCCCCCGACATCCACCATATCTTCCCTCAGAGCTATTGCGAGAAATCGGGCCTTCCGCGGCAGAAATGGAATTCGGTGGTCAACAAGACGCCGCTTTTGCCTGAATCGAACAGGGAGATTGGCGGTTCGGCCCCAAGCGTTTATGCCGAGAAAATCAAGAGCAAGGCGAAGATTGCCGACGAGGAGCTTCGCCGGCGAGTGGAGTCAAACCTGGTCAAATGGGACGCCTTCGCAGCCGACGATTTCGACGGGTTCTTCATCGCAAGAGCCGTCTCGCTGCTCGACGCCATCGAAGCGGCGACCGGCAAGGCAATCGCGGACCGAAGCTCGGAAGAGACTATCGAGCGCTTTGGACATTCATTGATATGCGAAAGCGAGAAGCTCTAATGCTGGACAACCTCGAACAATACAGAGAAGGCAACCGCCTTGAGGCGAAGGAGGCCAAGGGCGGGCTGCCCAAAAGCCTGTGGGAGACGTAATCTGCGTTCGCGAACACCTCCGGCGGGGTCATCCTGCTCGGCGTGGCAGAGGGCCCCGACGGGACTCTGCACGCTGTGGGCGTCAAGGACACTCCTAAGATGCGCGGCGACTTCTGGAACGCTGCCAACAACCCGCAGAAGGTGAGCGCCAACGTGCTGGTGGACGGCGACGTCTCCGTCGTCGACGTCGACGGCGCTCAGGTGATCCGCATCGACGTTCCCCGCGTTAACCGCCGCGAGAAGTTCGTGAGCAAATACGATGAAAACCAAAACAATTGAATCAGATTCAATTAAGCCCTACTTCCGGGGGGTAATTTCTAAGCACACCCGCTCGTCACCTAGGGCTTCGCGGCGGC
>ERZ773022.1569-NODE-1569-length-15081-cov-3.873619_pt1 | contig 15081 bp, 13 predicted proteins | sample MGYA00580839_ERZ773022 | MGnify/ENA primary metagenome ERZ773022 (study PRJEB29015, sample SAMEA2738020) | human oral metagenome | biome: human oral; feature: human-associated habitat; material: dental | place: China | collected 2044 ... | reverse complement strand
CAGACCTGCTCATTCATCAAGGAGAACAGTTGATATTACGCGTAATAGAAATTACCTCTCTATTATAGCACGCCAGACGCTATGCTGTCAACGAAACTAAGGTCGATCTTCTGGGGAATCTGACTTTAGATAGACAGTTGCTAAATCTGCGCCAATAGCATATGGTTTGTTCATCCTTGTCATATGAGCGCCGACTAGTATTGCTGCTTCTGTTGAATCTGCCTCATATTTTTCCGATAAATAATCAAGCACATTCAAGCCGCTTGGATAGCATAAATCCGGGAAAGCTTGGTGTAATTCTGCAATAGTTCCTTTGATAAGCTCAATTTTTTCTCTAGATTGAGCAAAGCTCGCCGTAGTTGCTAATACGTGGCCGTCCTGCTGTAGCGATTCTGCCCAAGTTTCAAGCCGTTCAACAGCTCCTTTTGCATTATTTCCAAACATTCTCTCGTCAGCAGCAGCTTTCTCTTGCTTCTTTCTGTCCGCTCGTCTTACTCTAATTGCATCCTTGGCGTTATCAAGCATCTGTTCTAACTGTTCTTCCTGCTCCTCTTCCGTTAGATCAAAGAACCTCTTGCTTTCTCGAACTTTTCTATTGTATGTATCTTTACTTCCAAATACAATAGAACCTTTGATATTTTCTTCATTAAGACTAAGAGCCTCTAATATAGCAATTCTAGCTAAAGCTGAACTTCCCGACTGGAGGAACTCGTATAGCGGGTCGTCCTTTGGCAAAGTATCGTTAAGTATTTGATCGCTTATGACAGAACTCGACGCTCTACATAATTCCGTATATTCCTCTACTGTGTTTTCTACATCTTCTGAAGGTATTCTTCCTAATTTAACTTCCGTATCCACTACCTTTCTTGCCACCCCTCTTTTCCAGTCCTTAATAGACGCCTCTATCAATAAACGTGACGTGGCAAGAGTAGCTTCATACCCAGGATCTGCCCGCAATTCGTCCGCTTTATCAAAAACAGCCAGTGCCTCCTGTGCATGCGGGCTGAGCTGATCTCTTGGCGGAAGTATAGGCCAGACGTACGGGCGAGATTCTTCAAAATAGGCTCTAACTTCTGGATCTGGCGTAGACCACGGTTCAATTGCGATGAGTTCCGGGTAAACACTAACACCTGCTAATGGATTTGATAAAGATGGGGGGGGTAGATTCAATATTTTTCATGTTTTAGACTGTAACTAAAAATGGTTAAAATGTCAAATATACGTTACGGCATCCGCTTTTTCCAAGGTTTCTTTTAACCATCTCAACTACAAATATCAATCAAATCATCACGCCCACCGGTGTAAACGAGGTTAAAATTGCCATTAAGATGAGGGTGACGTACCAAATTTTTCGGTTAAATTGGTATTTTTCGATTTTTAAGACTAAGAGCAGTGCGATCAGCAAGCCGGCTGGCACAGCCTGCACGGAAAAGACCCCTATTTCAATAGGATTTTTCAGTCTAACCCATAAGGCGCTAAGGATCACAAAAGCCACTAATTTAGTAAAAAATGCGCTATCGTTTTCGTAAATTTTCTCGCGACCTTTGCGGTTAAATAGCTCGCTGGATTTTGAACGGTTGCGTGCGTAGGTGTGCGGTCTTTTTTGTTTTGCCATAAACTTGATAGGATTATAGCATAAAAAATCCGCCCCGTTCAAGAGGCGGAAGTTTCTGACGTAGTAAAATTACATACGAATTTCAGCATCAACGCCAGCTGGCAAGTTCAAATTCTGCAAGCTGTCGATAGTCTTTGGCGTGGCGTTAGTGATGTCGATCAAACGTTTGTGGACGCGGCGCTCATAAGTCTCGCCGCCTGTTTTGTAAACGTGCGGACTTTTTACCACCGTGTAGGTGCTGCGGCGAGTTGGCAGCGGCACTGGGCCAGCAACGTTCGCGCCAGTACGAATTGCGGTGTCAATGATTTGCTTCGCTGATTGGTCGATAACCTTATGGTCGTACGCCTTCAACCGAATGCGGATTTTAATTCCTGTGTCTTGAGCCATGGCTCCTCCTTTGTGCGACCCCGTAACCTCTGCTCGCATCGCGGATATTATTTCCTAACGGCTGGCCGAGTTCTCGGGGCAATTTAATAATACTTGGTGATTATAACAATTTTTTTGCGGTTAATCAAGACTACGAATGGCTTCGCCGACGACTTCGGCTGAGTGCGCCAACAGTTCTTTTTCACGGTCGGTTAGCGGATAACCGGCCAGAATCTTCACGCCGTCTGACGAAATAGCGGATGGCAAGCCCAGTACGACATTGTCCAAACCATATTCACCTTCAGCCAGCGAACAAACCGGATACACGGTGTGGGCTGAATGGCGCAGTGCCGAGACAATCTTAGAAATAACGAAACCAATAGCGAAATATGTCGATTTTTTCGTGTCAATCACGCGGTAGGCGCGGTCGCGGATTTTTTGCTCAATATTATCCACCAACTCATCAGTAAAACCTGGATACTCCCTGATTGGCACTTCGCCGACTTGCGCCGTCTCGATGGTTGAAAACGAAGAGTCGCCGTGCTCGCCGAGAATGTAGACATCAACCGCCTTACTGTCAACATTCAACGCATCCGCCAAATACGATTTCAGCCGCGAGGTGTCAAGCGTCGTTCCCGTACCAAACACTCTAGTTTTTGGCAATCCCGATTCTTTCAACGCTACATAGGTTAACACGTCAACTGGGTTGCTAACGACGACCAGATACGGTTTGGCACCGCCCGCCATAATGTTTTTTATAATATCACGCATGATGTTAGCATTGACGCCAACCAATTCCAGCCGCGTCTGCCCTGGCTGCTGTGGTGCTCCAGCGGTAATCACCACGATGTCGTCAGTAGCGATATCGCTATAATCGCCAGCGCGCACCTCGACATTACGGTCAAGCCCCATGGCATCGTTAATATCTGCTGCCTGGCCCCAAACCAAATCCGCATTACGGTCAATCAGCACGATCTCCTCAACCACACTGCGCAGCGCACACGCATACGCCGCTGTTGCACCAACCATTCCGCCGCCACCAATAATCACCAATTTTTGTTTATTCACCAAAATCTCCTTTTGATTTTTATGATATTCGCTAATTTATTTTGGCATAAGCTGTAACGAATTGTCAAGATTTTTACTTTTTTACAAATAGTGTATAATCTGGGGTAACTAGACTGAGGTGGTCTAGAGAACATCATAATTGTCCGACAGCGGACGAAGGGAGTAATATTATGGCAAACGGTGAACATCTTTCACGAGGAGGTAACTTCTTAAAAGAATTTAGAAGAGGTCCGTTAGCTAGGATGGCTGGCGCAGCGGCGATGGTTGCATCAGCTGCCGGCTTGGCAGCTGGCTGCGAAAGCACTGCTGCTGGCGGAGGCTCGGGCTCGCGATCTGTCAATAATGTTATTGAACAATCAACGACTGGCAGCCCGGAGGACGGCTGGGTCGGACATTGCAACCTTGACGAAGACGGAATGGGGCGCTGCTATGTAAGCGTTTGCGATGGAAGCACGCTTGTTAGTTTTGAAAGCGGTTATACAGCTAGATACAGCAAAAGTGATACTGATGAAGAACTCATTAACAGCGAACTTATCGGTGATTCGTTTACTCAAGATAGCAAAATACCAGACTCTAATGAATGTTTAAAACCAACATACGAATTTAAAGTAACGAGAGAAGCCAATCTATTAGACGAAAGCCAGCTAGTATTAAATGATTTAACCTGGGTCGATGATAGGTTCGTTATTAAAAAGCAAGACTATAAGGAAGAAGATTTCTCTACTTCTTATATAATTTACCCCGAAAGCCGAGTAAACTAAAACCCGCCTAAAAGCAGCATTGACCATAACTACATTTTGGCTGTCCGCAAAGTAATAAACTTACCTCCCCATTAAAAATCCCCCGGCATAATCCGGGGGATTTCATTAGGTTTGCGGCGCGAGATTACTTATCAATCTTCGTCACAACACCAGCACCAACAGTGCGGCCGCCTTCACGTATGGCAAAGTTCAAACCTTGCTCCATAGCGATTGGGGCGAGCAATTTAACCTTGAAGGTTACAGTGTCGCCTGGCATAACCATTTCTTTGTCAGCTGGCAATTCAACCTCGCCAGTCACGTCCGTGGTGCGGAAGTAGAACTGCGGCTTGTAGCCCTTGGAGAATGGAGTGTGGCGACCGCCTTCTTCCTTCTTCAAGATGTAAACCTCAGCCTCAAACTCTGTGTGCGGGGTAATAGTGCCTGGCTTACACAGAACCTGACCGCGCTCAATGTCAGTACGTTCAATACCACGTAGCAAGACACCTGCGTTGTCGCCTGCTTGACCTTGATCTAGAGATTTCTTAAACGCCTCAATACCAGTCACCACTGATTTCTGAGTTGGCTTCAAACCGACGATTTCAACTTCGTCGTTCAGCTTGACAACGCCCTGCTCGATACGACCAGTTGCCACAGTACCACGACCCTTGATTGAGAAGACATCCTCAATTGGCATCAAGAATGGCTTGTCCAGGTCACGCTTTGGCTCTGGGATATATTCGTCCATAGCCTCGACTAGTTCCATGATGGAATCTTCGTACTTCTCATCGCCTTCCAACGCCTTAAGAGCCGAACCCTTGATAATTGGAGCGTTCTCGTCAAAGCCGTTCTTGGCAAGCAGCTCGCGGACTTCTTCTTCGATCAGCTCGACCATGTCTGCGTCAGCCATGTCCATCTTGTTAAGGAAGACGACGATCTTTGGCACGCCAACCTGCTTTGCTAGCAGCACGTGCTCACGGGTTTGCGGCATTGGGCCGTCGGTTGCAGCAATCACCAAGATTGCGCCGTCAACCTGGGCAGCACCAGTGATCATATTCTTGACGTAGTCAGCGTGGCCTGGCATGTCAACATGCGCATAGTGGCGCTTTGGCGACTCGTATTCTTGGTGCGAAGCAGCGATCGTAATACCGCGCTGGCGCTCCTCCGGAGCATTGTCAATCTGATTGTACGCAACGGGTTTGTTAACTGCGCTTGGGAGGCGCTTTGCCAACACTGCGGTAATCGCAGCAGTCAGCGTCGTCTTACCGTGGTCAACGTGGCCCATTGTACCCACGTTAACGTGCGGTTTGCTTCGGTCAAATGCATCTGCCATTTGTAGAAGTTCTCCTTTATTTAATTATATTTTCACGCGATAAGCCCCATAAAAAAGACCGCACGGCGTATGCGCCCTATTATACCGGGTTTGCCAGTGCTTGTAAACAGCTGCGTCTCTCCCGCGAAATGCTCATGATTTCGAGGCTACACCGAGCCGTTTCTTATACCGTTGCTGCACTATACCCATGATCAGCCACAAGCCACAGGCAATCGCACCGACCGCCAGCCCAAACCAAACATGCCCCGTCGTATAGCCATCACGTGTGACGCAGGCCGTCAGCAGCTTGATTGCGATGACGTCACCAAGCAGCGTAAACATATTCAGCGCGGAGAGGAGCGTCGCTTTATACGTATGCTGCAACTCGCTGAGAATCTTTGACTGCAAAACAATCGGTCGCACCCGCGTATATGCAGTAAATAGCACAACAGCAATGACCGCGATAATCGGGCTTGGCGTTACGCCCATCAAGACAATACACAGCGCCATAATCCACGCATCGACCCAATAAAATGCCAGTGGCCGCAGGCGGTCAAACCAATGCACATACCAGCCCAGTAACGCTCCACCCAAGCTCCCAACCGCCGCAATCACCCCAAACCACTCCACAGCGATACCGACATGCTGAAACAACAACTCTCGGTACTCTAACCCCTTATTTGAGACGCCGGCCAAAAATCCAGCAAATACAAACAGGGCAACATTCTGTGCGGTCATGACAAGCTTGGTTGCCTGCATCGGGCGGGCTGCTGCCGAGGTTTGCCGTGGCGGATGAGCAAATCGAAGCGATAGCCACACAGTGATAGCCAGCGACAAGAAGCCTATCAAAAAAGGAAGCGAGTGGTGAACTCGATAAGTAAGCGGCACCAAAATGATCAGCACCGTATTGCCGATCAATCCGTAGGTCTGGGCTTGACCCATCACCTTGGTATAATCGTGAGCTCTGCCGAGTGCCACCAGCGTGTCGTGCATGAAGGCCTCTACCGCACCAGACTGAAACGAATATCCGCCAAAGAATAGCAGTGACGCAATCAGCCCACCCCAGAAGTTTGGCATCACCGCGTAAAATAGTGGCGATGTCACCGCAATGCTGGCGCCAAGGATAATAGCCCGACGATTACCAATTTTATCTGCTAAATAGCCAGCCGGTATCTGCAGCAGTGCTTGGACAATTGACGAAATCACTACGATCAGCGCCAGCTCATCAAGCGATACTTTCCCGACATTGACTAACTGTACGGTGATCAGGGGCAAGTACACCCGCTTGGTAAATATCTTGAACCAGGAGTATTTGACGATATTACGGCCTAGCGCCTGACGATCCACCACATCCAGCATATCTATATAAGCATACACTGGGGGTTGATGTCTTGCAAATTATCTGACAGTGGATATAATATCAATATGGTTATGTTTAAAAAATCATCCCCCGAATCGCCTCACCCGAGCGGCATCTATCCGTCTCGTCTATCCTACCATGAGCAGCAGCGCCGCCAAGCACTCTACGAGCAGCGCCGCCGCGCCCATCTCCCCCACGCACCGTCTTTGACTATCGGACTGCTGCTAAGTGCTGGCGCTATGCTACCCTATGGGTTGCTTCAGCTGTGGCTGGCGCTATCCGCCCAGCTCGGTAGTAGCGTACTTTTTGCGACATTCTTTTTTGCGATCATCATCGTCGTATGCTACAGTCTGATTTACTTTTATATTACCCGTATTCTCAATGCCTACGGTGTTGGCAGTCATGCTTTTTTGGCGAGTTACCTATTTGGCCTGTTGATCGTCGCGGCATTGATTCACCAACTCGCACTACCAGTCGATCAACTGATGACGCTTGATGCGACCACCCTTGGGTTAATGCTGGTCGCACACCTGATAAGCGTCATGCTGCTGAGTTGGCTGGCTATCCGACGTAACCGATCGTAGCAGGCGATCACGCGTAATATCGTGCCAAAAAGTCATCACGAAATAGATGAAAGCTTCCATCCTGCAGGCTCGCCCGAATATCATCAACCAGCTTGACGATAAAACGCTCGTTGTGGATCGACAGCAAAGTGCCTGCCAATGATTCACGAGCATGCAAGAGGTGGCAGAGATAGGCAGCAGTATAGTGGTGGCAGGTATAGCAGTCGCAGCCTTCCACAATCGGCTCAAACATTTCGCGGTACTTTCGGCCACGCACATTCACTCGACCATCCGGCGTATAGGCCGCACCATTCCGCGCAACGCGGGTCGGGCTGACACAGTCAAAGGTGTCAATCCCCTGTTCGATCGCGGCAAAAATATCGTCCGGCTCAGAGATACCTAGCAAATGCCGCGGTTTATGCTCAGGCAAAATCTGATTAACCCAGCGGATTATCTGAGCCATTGTCTCCTTTTCCAGCGCGCCGCCAATACCGTAGCCGTCAAAATCCATCGCACCTAAAAACTCGGCGGTTTGCGTGCGCAGATCTTCATAATTCGCACCCTGCAACACACCAAATAGCGCTTGATACGGCTTGTCGGGGTGAGCTTGACGCAGCCGCACGACCTCTGCCAGCGAACGCTCCGCCCAGGCGTGTGTCCGTGCCAAAGCTTCCACTTGGTAGTCATACGGGTCAATTAGTGAGGTCAGCTCGTCAAAGGCAAAGGTAATATCGGCGCCAATACCGGCTTGAATTTGCATAGACAGCTCTGGCGTAAATTTGTGGTATGAGCCATCCAGATGCGATTTAAACATCACGCCGTGTTCATCCACCCAGGCATGGCGCGATGATTTTTTGGCGATCGCGATCTCTTCATCGACATCAGTGCTCATCGCCAGCACCTTCTTAAAGCCCGAACCCAAGCTCAGCACCTGAAAACCACCACTATCGGTGAATGTCGGCCCCTGCCAGTGCATAAATTTACCTAGATAACCAGCCTTCGCAATAAGCTCATGGCCTGGCTGTAAATATAAATGATAGGCATTTGCCAGCACTGCCTGCGCACCGACACCTGCCACCATCTCTGGGGTCATCGCCTTGACATTGGCTTTGGTACCGACCACGATAAAAGCTGGCGTCTTGATATCGCCATGTGGCGTATGGATCACCCCAGTACGCGCTAACGTATCAGCGTATCTTGTCTGTACTTCAAAATAAAAAGGGTGACCGTTCGCTTGACTGTGCTCCATGCCGCTATTATAGCAAACTCCCTATCGACCGGGTCGCCCAGACGATCCACGCTGTGCTACCGTATACGCTATAATAAATTATATGACAAAAAGTTTGATCGACCTAGATCAACAGCTCCAGCCCTATCAGTCGGTCATTTCCCGGCGCGAACGGTATATTGAATCACGAATCAGCCACCTGCTCGGTGGTATGACCGCCGCTGAGTTTGCGCTGGGGTTCCACCACTTTGGCCTGCACCGTACCACAACTGGCTGGGTGTTTCGTGAATGGGCACCATCTGCTAGCAAGATAGTATTGGTTGGCGACTTTTCGGGCTGGCGAGAAGAGCCGACATACACACTCCAGAGAGGTCATCACGGTCAGTGGCACATCACTATCCCCGCTGACCTACTACACCACGGTGACCATTACAAACTACGAGTCTATTGGCCAGGTGGCAGCGGCTGGCGGTTACCGTCATACACCACATACGCGGTCCAAGACCAGCACTCACTTGATTTTTCAGCAGTCGTCTGGCAGCCAGCTACACCATATTCCTGGCAGGCTCCAGTACCCGATAAACCCACTGTACCGCTCATCTACGAGGCGCATGTCGGTATGAGTAGCGAGGCTGAGCAGGTGGCGAGTTTTGACTACTTCACCAATCATATCCTGCCACGAATTGCCCGTGCGGGCTACAACACGGTGCAACTGATGGCTTTGGCCGAACATCCCTATTACGCCAGTTTTGGCTACCATGTCAGTAATTTTTTCGCGGTATCGTCACGCTTTGGCACCCCAGATGATCTGAAGCGGCTGGTCGACACCGCTCACCAGCTTGGGCTCCGTGTGATCATTGATCTCGTCCATTCCCACATGGTAAAGAACGAGGCCGAGGGCCTCGGTAACTTCGCCGGCGACCAGACGCAATACTGCACCCCACAGATTCACCCCACCTGGGATTCCCGCTTGTTCGACTATGCCAAACCCGAAGTGCTCCACTTTCTGGCGAGCAATTGCCGTTGGTGGCTTGATGAATACCGGGTTGACGGCTTTCGTTTCGACGGCGTCACCAGTATGCTATATACTGATCACGGCCTGGCGCGGCCATTCACCACATACGACGATTATTTTGGTGACAATATCGATCGAGATGCCATGGCCTACCTTCGCTTGGCAAATACAGTTATTCACCAAGTCAGACCCGACGCCGTGACTATCGCCGAAGAGATGAGCGGTTTGCCCGGTGTCGCTGCACCAATCGCTCATGGCGGCCTCGGGTTTGACTACCGCCTCCAGATGGGAGCGCCCGATGTCTGGGCTACCACGATAAGCCAACAGCCAGACGATAGCTCCTGGGATCTGGCCAAGATTGTCAACGTGCTGACCTCACATCGGCCAGGAGAGCCCGCGATCAGCTATGTCGAGAGCCACGACCAAGCCCTAGTCGGTGATCAGACACTGCTTTTTCGACTGATTGGCCAGGAGATATACGACGGTATGGACAAGGCTGACCCAAATATGGTAGTGAGGCGTGGCGTTGCCCTGCATAAATTGATCCGCCTATTGACCGCCGGGCTTCACCAGGGCGGCTACCTCAATTTTATGGGGAACGAATTTGGCCACCCAGAATGGATCGACTTCCCACGGGCTGGCAACGCCTGGTCGTACCGTTATGCGCGGCGCCAGTGGAGCTTGGCCGACAATGGCTTTTTGCAGTATCAGTGGTTGGCTCGGTTTGACCACGCACTAATGGCTCTCCTGCCATCTGTACCGGCAGCACCAACCAATGTGGTGATTCGCCAGGTAGATCGAGTCATCAGTTTCACTCGTGGCACGACAGTCTGGATCGTCAATTTTTCGCCACACGCCTTCTACACCGATTATCGAATAGACGTAGATGCTGGCACCTACCGTATCCAGCTGAGCAGTGACGAGCAGCAATTTGGCGGTCAGGGCCGCACCACCACGACACAACGGCGCTCGACACGCCCAGACGATCAGCACCAGCACTATATCGAAACCAGCCTGCCTGCACGGACTGGCATAATTCTGCAAAAGATTGGCTAATTTTTCTTTTTCACTGAGGTAGAGCTAGGCTATTTTACTTTTCACGATAACTTGTTACACTGAGGTCATGAAAGAAACAACCAGCGAACTGCTTCATAAGTTTCGTCGCTCAATTAGACATATCCTCACGCTTCCTCCCTCCACTAAAGCAGCCGAATTAGAGAAAATTGATGAAAGCTTGACCCCAAACATGCGAGCCCTCCGCTTGGTCATGACGATGGCCGAACAACTCTTATCAATGGGGGTGGCCGCACGAGATGTGGTCCAGCTGGCGCTTGGCGTCACCGACACCTACTGCACTCGCCGAGTCCACATCGATATTAGTTACACTCTTATCACCGTCTCACAAGACCGCGGCAATGATCGTGAGCCACTGACTCTGGTGCGGACTATTGTGCTTGATGATGTTAATTATCGGGTCATCCAGGCAATCCAATCTCTCGCTTTGACGATCCGAGATACTCACCTCCCGCTCGATGAAGCCGAGCGGATGATTGATGAGATCGTCTACCAACCCAAGCACAACTCCCGCTGGGTGATCTATACCGCCGGTGGTGTAGTGAGCGCCGGTGTTGTACTACTCTATAACGGCTCACCGCTAATGATCGGCATGTCGTTTATCACTGGCTTCTTAGCAACTGGTATGCTGCGGTGGATGGCGCGGGTCGGTTTATCGACCTTTTATTCGCAAATCGCCGCCGCACTCTGTATCACGCTTGTTGCGGTCATTATGGTACGGTTAAATGCGCTGCTCCACCTGGCGATCAACCCGACGCTATTTGTTATCGGCGGTATCGTCTTGTTGGTGGCTGGCATGATGACCGTCGGGGCCTTCCAAGACGCTATCGATGAATATTACGTGACTGCCAACGCGCGTATTCTGAAGGTTATCATGGCGACGGGCGGTATCGTGATCGGTGTCATTACTGGCTTATATATCGCTGCTCGGTTTTCGATCAGGTTTCCGGCCACCCCAGATCAATTGGTGCTCGCGAGCCCACATACCCAATATCTAGGGGCGTTGATCATCGCAGCAGCTTTTGCAGCTCGCAACCACGCCGCAGTCTTCGGCACGATCGTCTCTGGTGGCGTTGGCATGCTTGGCTGGTGGATATCACGCCTTGTCTTAGCGACTGGTCTTGGCACCACTATTGCCAGCGGCGTCGCTGCTGCAACCATCGGGTTGATGGCAACCTTTGTCTCGCGGTTTTGGCGATTCCCGTCTCTAGCAATTATTGGCGCCGGCATTGTCCCGCTCGTGCCTGGACTGTCTCTCTATAATGGCCTCCTCGGTGTGGCAACCCGCTCTCCTGGTAACCCAGAGTTTATGGCTGCGATCGCTGTCTTGCTGCAAGCATTTATGATTGCCCTGGCAGTCGCATCCGGAGCGACACTCGGTAATATGATCGGTCGGCCAATCCGGCGGCGAGTCATCCGCTTCTACAGCAGCGCATTTCCTCGGCGCCATAGTCAGTAGGCTCACAGTAGTAGCCTAATATCGCGCCACGCAAAATTACCACCGCCCTATCTACGCGAGCGGTGGTAATTGCATTTACAACAAGAGGCTTATTATTTATTTGTTGCGCTTCTCGATGATTTCTTGGGCTACATTTGGTGGTACTTCCTCGTACTGCGCCAGCTCCATGGTCGACGCCGCGCGACCCTGCGACATTGAACGAATATCGCCAGTATAACCAAACATATTAGCGAGCGGCACAAAGGCTTTGATCAGCTTGGCGCCACCCATCAAATCCTCCATGGCATCGATACGGCCACGGCGTGAGTTCAAGTCACCAATAATATCACCCATGAACTCTTCTGGTGTCGTCACCTCGACCTTCATAACTGGCTCGAGCAAGATTGGGGTCGCCTGCTTAATACCCTCACGTGCTGCCAACGAACCAGCCAATGAGAAGGCCAGCTCCGAAGAGTCGACATCATGGTACGAACCATCGTACAGTGTCGCCTTGACATCAACCACCGGATAGCCAGCAATCACACCGCCACTCAGGGTGTCGCGAATACCTTTCATGACTGCTGGGCGATACTCTTGCGGCACCACACCACCCTTGATCTCATCGAAGAACTCGAAGCCCTTACCTGGCTCATTCGGCTCAAAGCGCACCCACACGTCACCGTACTGGCCACGACCACCCGACTGCTTCGCGTGCTTACCTTGGACCTCGCTGCGACCCTTGATGCTTTCGCGGAAGGCAACTTGTGGCTCACCAATATTTGCCTCGACCTTAAATTCACGCTTCATCCGATCAATCAAGATATCTAGGTGCAGCTCACCCATACCCGACATGATGGTCTGGCCAGTCTCTTCGTCGGTATGAATACGGAAGGTTGGGTCTTCCTCTGCCAAGCGCTGCAGTGCCAACGCCATCTTCTCCTGGTCGGCCTTTGACTTTGGCTCAACCGCAATCGACACTGGCGGCTCTGGGAACTCGATTGACTCAAGAGCAATCGGGTGGGCTGGATCGGCCAGAGTATTACCAGTACTGGTCGATTTCAGGCCAACCACGGCCGCGATATCGCCAGCACTGATCTTATCAATCTCCTCGCGCTTATCAGCAAACATCCGAACGACACGGCCAATACGCTCCTTTTCACCGGTGGTAGTATTAAGCACATAGCTACCGGAGTTCAACACGCCAGAATACACCCGCACAAAGATCAGCTTACCAACAAACGGATCAGCTGCAATCTTAAAGGCCAGAGCCGAAAGTGGCTCCTTCTCATCTGGCTTACGGCTCACTTCGTCGCCAGTTTTTGGATTCTTACCCCAAATTTCATCAACATCCAGCGGGCTCGGCAAGAAATCAACCATCAGATCAAGTAATTTCTCGACAATCACGCCCCGACCATCACCACCGGTCACCAGGTAAAAGTCACCCTCGAGCACTCGCGTTCGCAATGCTGCTTTCAGCTCATCCTTGGTGATTGCTTCTTCGCCCTGGTCAAGGAATTTCATCATCAGCTCATCGTCCGCTTCAACAGCATTTTCGACGAGCAGCGCCCGAGCATTCTTGGCCTTCTCGAGCATGTCAGCCGGGATCTCGCCTTCAACCAGCTGATGGTCAGCGTAATCAGTGTAGGTGTAGGCTTTCATCTCGATCAGATCGACCACACCATTGATAGTCTTCTCAAAGCCAATTGGCAGATGCACAGGAAAGGCCTGCTTGCTCAAGCGATTATGGATTGACTCCAGCGACTTATAAAAATCACCACCGGTTTGGTTAATCTTGTTGATAAAGCAGATACGTGGCACACCGTACTTATTGGCCTGGCGCCAGACGGTCTCAGACTGCGCTTCCACACCCATTTTACCGTCAAACACCGTCACTGCACCGTCGAGCACCCGTAAACTACGCTCCACCTCAGCGGTAAAATCAATATGCCCTGGGGTATCGATGATGTTAATCTTGTGATCTTTCCAAAAGCAAGTCACCGCTGCCGAGGTAATGGTGATACCGCGCTCTTTCTCTTGGGCCATCCAGTCAGTGGTGGCACCATCGCCCTCGCCGCGCACCTCACCGATCTTGTGCGTCAAGCCGGTCCGATACAAAATACCTTCGGTTGTGGTGGTCTTCCCTGCGTCAATATGGGCAATAATACCGATATTTCTAAAGTTTTTTAATGGGACATGTGCTGCCATTATCGTTCCTCTATTACGTTATTTATCGAGATTTTTGGACACCAAAAAACTACTCTTGGGCTCTATTATAGCAAACGGGGCGCAATTTGTGAATGACAACAGGGTCACCACCTGCACCCCCGATGGGCTGTCAGATTTCGCTCAGGTTTCCGCAGTGTTTCGTGGACTCACTACGACTCACCAGTCACGTCGCCTATCGTGAAGTTGCCTTTTTTCACGTATTCGAGTGCCTCGGCAATTTGCTGATTGTCTTGTTTCGCTACATTTGTGAGCACCAGCAGAAGCCCCACCTGGCCATACAGCTCATATGAAGAATCTGGCGCCTCCGGATCTGGCGAGGCCAACTCAGTGATCCATTCATCAAGCACTGGCATGGCGTTGAGTACACCGTGATAGCCGATCGCATTTTTGGCAGCAACACCTAGGCGTTGAGCCGGATCAACATCGCTCTGCGAGGCTATTTTCTCAGCATTACCACTCACGTCAAACAGCTGAGCAGCCCGCTCATCCTCTAGTCGGCGGGCCGGCACATCAGCAATTAGCATGCCAAGAAAGGCTGCTCTCGTGAAGGCCTGTGTCGCGCGCTCATACTGTAAGCCCTTTTCTCGTAGCTCCTGATCTTCCGGCGAAATGATTGCTCGCGCCGCTTGCTCGGCCTGCCCATATAGCCGAAACGCTTTTTCGTTATACGTATGGGCTTCTTTGACAAACCGGTCAATCGACACCCCGGCCGCTAAGAGAATAGCCTGTATCTCTTTGGCTGACCGCCGAAATAGCTCTTTGTTGTCTAGGTGTTTTGGTTTTGGTCGTTCAAAAAATCCTGCTATATAGTCTCGTGGATTATCGTTCATCATAACCATTGCCTCCTTTGTACCTATTATATCAAACTGTTTGCTTGTCAAGAAACACCACCCTACTGCCGAGACGGTAGGGTGGTGTGCGCCGTGGACTAGATATAAGACTAGCCGCGAGCAAAGTGGGCAAAGGCACGGTTGGCCTCGGCCATCTTGTGGGTATCTTCCTTCTTCTTGAAGGCAGCACCAGCTTCGTTGTAGGCGTCAACAATCTCTAGCGCCAAACGCTGTGAGTATGGCATCCCA
>ERZ773022.1568-NODE-1568-length-15084-cov-23.289307_pt1 | contig 15084 bp, 21 predicted proteins | sample MGYA00580839_ERZ773022 | MGnify/ENA primary metagenome ERZ773022 (study PRJEB29015, sample SAMEA2738020) | human oral metagenome | biome: human oral; feature: human-associated habitat; material: dental | place: China | collected 2044 ... | reverse complement strand
TATTTTTTTTCTATTCATTTTTAAGAACTTCTCTTTTTCTAGAATTTTTAAATTTTGGTAAAATAAAATAGCCAAGAAAAGCAATCGTATAAATTGCAATTCTTGACCATTTATATATCTAAATTTGAAGTAATAATAAGGGTGTAGCATATCACCATTTCAATCGTGTCACTATTTTTCAAGCGTGCTAACACACGTATTGGCATATTATTTTGTTCAAATTGATACCTATTTAATAACTTAGAATATTCATTAACATATTTTTACATTGTAAGTTTTTAAATCTAAAACACCCCATTTCAAAATATTGTTTCATTAGTGATAATAATCTATCATTATTTTTTAACATAACATAGTTTATTTCGTGGTCATCAGTAGTCGCTGTTATTTTATATGGATATGTTTCATCTATTTTATTATCACAATAAATCAAACCTTGTTCTGCATACTCACGTATTGCATATTGTTTACCCATATATTTTATTGTAGCAATGTATGTATTTTTACCTTGTGGCTTCTCAATAAAACATCTATTGTCATTAAGATACACACCCTGCGACGCATACACTGTATAATCATTTTTTGCAAATGCTTTATTAAAAGCACTTTTTGATTGTGCTAGTTTAGCGTTTTCATTAAAGTTTTGTTCTAATACCCAACCATTCCCACGCAGAAATTTTGTGTTATTTCTCAATCTATCTGTTATTCTTAATTCACAGAAGTAAGGATTCAACAGAGTAACATTATTACTTAACATATATACAGGCAAATATTTTGATTGTTCACCATCACCCCTTGCAAGTGAAGTATGAATGGATATAAATTTTTTTATTTCATCTGCACAGTATCTACCTGTTTCACTTTGAAATTCATCAAATAACATATGTGACACATCAGACATCATCTGTGAATGTTTCTTAATACCATCTGCATTATTCAATGAAACAGCGTAACCACATTTTATATCATTTAGGTATAAATCAGAGTACACACCATTACCACGTTTACGTGCCGAGAATGTTTGACCTTGATAGAAAAGTCTTTCTATTCCATTAAAAAATTTGTCCGCTATATCGTCTAACTCATAATTATATCTGTAAATTAAACAAAATTTTTCACCTTTATTTTTAAACTTTTCTATAACATATTTGTTAAAAAAAGTTGTTTTCCCTCCCGTACGGTTACCTGTAACAATGTATATTTCAGGTTTGTTACCGTCTAGGTCTTGCATATTAAGCAATTTGTTTCCATTATAGTACATTTCATTATTCATATTCATACCTTATTTTAACATATTTTTCATCTTTTTGCAATAGGTATATTGACTTTTTTACTAATTTTTGATAAAATTATAGGTAGAAAGGGGGTATTGAAAATGGCAATAGATATCATTACTAAGCTATATATACCAATGATAATTGTGCCATGTTTGGTTGTTGGATATATACTAAAAAAGTGGATTAAAGATGTTGACAATAAATGGATTCCTACAATTCTAACATTTCTAGGTTTAGCATTAGGTGTTTTATATCTTGGAACAACAATTGAGAATGCTATCAAAGGGATGGTATCAGGTCTAGCGTCTATTGGTTTTTACGAGTTCTTTCGAAATATCATAGAAAGAAAAGGTGAAAAGTAGTATGCACACAGTGGATATAGTTATAAGTGTTATTGGTGTAATTATAGCATTGGTCACAGCAATTTTTAAAATGGTGAAAGAAATAATAAAACTTAATACATCAATAACATTATTAAATGCAACACTGAAAACAACAGCGTTAGAACTCAAAGAAATTAAAGAGCTAGTGTATGAACATGAAAAAGATATTGTAAAATTAAAAAGTAGGTGAGAAATTGAAAATAAACATACATGCAGGCCACAATTCTATTGTGCCAGGGGCAAGTAAGTATCTTGATGAGGTCAAGGAAGATAGAATTGTAACACAAAAGTTAGTTGATATATTATCTGCTGATGGTTACACTGTTTACAACACAACAGACAATAAGGGAAGAACACAAAATGAAAACCTAAAAAACATAGTAAGAAATTGTAACTTACACAATGTTAATCTTGACATATCAATACACCTAAACAGTGGTGGTGGCACAGGTGTTGAAGTTTATCAGTACAACAATAACACCGATAGAATATCATATAAAATATGTGAAAAAATATCATCAAGATTAGGAATACGTAACAGAGGTGTAAAGAACGGTTCACATCTATATGTGTTGAAATACACAAAGGCACCAGCAATCCTGATAGAGTGTTGCTTTGTTGACAATGAAATTGATTACAACGAGTGGGGCGGAACCATTTGTGCCGAAGCAATAGCCGAAGCAATAAAAAGTGTTTATCCTCTAGATGACACTAATCTAGATTATAACAAAATTGCAAGACAAGTCATAGAGGGGTATTATGGAAACGGCAGACGAAGACGTGAAACTCTTAGACGTATGGGATACGACCCAGACAAGGTACAAAGAATTGTAAATGAAATGTTGAGATAAGATATGAGTTTTACACCGAGATTATCAAAAGCTGGGATGTGGGGAAATAAGTATTGGCACAGTAACGGAAATCCGTTGACACGTGCAGGATACGGCTTACCAAATTGTACATGTTACTGCTGGGGTAGATGGTGGGAGATATCAGGAGTAAAACCCCATCTACCAACCAGTAACGCTGGTAAATGGTATAATTCTACAAGTTATAGCAAAGGTTCAACACCACAACTTGGTGCAGTTATTTGTTTTTCATCTGGTAAAGGTGGTGTTGGACATGTAGCAATCGTAGAAAAAATACTTCCAAACGGTGACATTGTAACAAGCAATTCAGGTTATAGCAGACCATCCAGTTATAACAATAAATTATACTTTTGGACTGAAACACTCAAAAAGTCCAATGGTTACTTGCAAGGTTGGGAAAAAAAATACGGGTATCGTGTTCAAGGATTTATATATAATCCTGAACAACCCAAACCGCCATCACCAGATGACCCGCCAACACCAGACCCCGAAGACCCTGGAACGCCAGAGAAAAATAAAAAACACAGATATAAAGTATGGTTATTTCACAAATTATAGAAAGGAGTAATATATGGCGATAAAGAAAAGTGATGAACTTTTAAAGAATTTTTCTGACATTGTAGGTGAAAACAACGAGGATAATGTTATATCATTTATTGAAGACCTGACAGACACCTTAAACAATATTGACACGGAAAACTGGAAAGAAAAGTTTGAAACAAACGACGCTGAATGGAGAAAAAAATACCGTGAAAGGTTTTTAGACGTTAAACCTGAACCAGAACCCGAACCAGAACCCGAAGATGGTATACAACCAAAAGACTTTAAAGATTTATTCGAGGAAGTAGGAAAGGAGAATAAATAATGCCAAGAAAAATAGCAAATAACAGGCTTAATGCAACTACATATGATATAGTAAATATCATAAGACAAAACGCCTCACCAGAATATCAGGATAAGGTGCCTAAGGCAACAGACATAAAATCATTACAAAAAGTAGGTGAAGTAATTGTTGGAAATGCAGGTTTTTCTAACCAATTCTTAAACCAGTTAATGAATAGGATTGCACTTGTTAGAATGAATAGTGCAATTTTTAATAATACATTTGCACCACTTAAAAAGGGTTATCTTGAATTCGGAGAAACAGTGGAAGAGATTTTCATCAATTTGGCTAAAGTTAGACATTTTGATACTGAAAAAGGTGTGGAGCGTGAATTAAGGAGAACAGTGCCTGACGTTAGAACAGCTTTTCACAAGATGAATTTTAAGGTTCAATATCCTATCACAATTGAGGATATGGAACTTAGACGTGCATTTTTATCAGTAAACGGTGTACAGGATTTAATCACTAAATTGATTGATGTTGTTTACACGTCGGCGGAATATGACGAGTATTTATTGTTTAAATATTTACTTATAAAAGCAACAGTTAAAGGTGCCATAAGGGAGATAAAAGTTAATAATGACCTTAAAAAAATAGCTTCGACATTCAGAGGATATTCAAATAAACTTCAATTCGTGTCAAGTGAGTATAATTCAATGGGGGTAAAAACAGCCACACCAAAAGAAAAACAGTACATATTTATGAGTGCGGAGTTTAACGCACAATTTGATGTTGAAGTGTTAGCGTCCGCTTTTAACATGGATAAAGCGGAGTTTATTGGTTCACTTATTTTGATTGACGACTTTAATACATTTGATAGTGATAGATTCTCAGAACTTAAGAAACACACAGACATGATTGAAGACGTAGGAACTGATGAACTATTGTTGATGAAAGACGTTAAAGCCATACTGGTAGATGAAGAGTTTTTCCAAGTTTACGACAATTTATCAAGAATGACTGACACATATGTAGCCTCTGGTATGTACTGGAACTATTTTTATAATACATGGAAGACAATCTCATATTCCCCATATTCAAATGCAGTTGCTTTTACAACAAGAGAAATTTTAAAAATTGAAAATCTTAGATATAAAGTTTTTCAAGTTGAAAATGACAATAATATTATATTAACATTCATCCCACAGAATAACGATTTACCTGATAGAGAAATTCATGTTCAATCTAAGTGGGCAACGTTGAATGGAATTGCTGTACAACCATATGGTGTTTATATTGTACCTAAGGACAAGAAAAGTTTTTTAACAACAGCACCAGAATTTTATGTAAGTTTAGATGGTGTTATGTACAAGTCAACCGAAACAGACTTAACAAAGGTTGTAACATTTACAAAGGTATAATTTTATGTTTATTGAAGATAAAAAAAGTAGAGTATATTTACTAAAAAATTGTCCTTTAGATACAACATATGAACACACCATCCAATTTGATAGTAGAGAACAGCAGGCGGAGTATTTTTCTTCGCTTGCTAAGTATCGAGAGGTTGAAATGTCATATGTAAGACACACAGAAAACAAGGTTTACGTGGAATTACTTGCCGATAATATATACGATTGTAATTATATCATGTTTCAAAATTCCAACTTTGGCAATAAATGGTTCTATTACTTTGTTACCAATGTTGAGTATGTAAACAATAATACATCAATGTTAACATTGGCTTGCGATGTTATGCAAACATGGTATTTTGACTACGAACTTGGACAATGTTTTGTTGAAAGAGAACATTCAAAAACCGATAAAATAGGTGACAACATAGTGGATGAAAATTTAGATTGTGGTGATTATGTGGTTGATGGTGTAAAATGGGCAGACTTTGAAGAGCGAGTTAATGTGTTAGCAACAGCCAATGCAAATGGTGGCGATGGTGAAGTAGTTAAAGTTTATGGTGGTTTGTACAGTGGTTGTTATTATCAAGTTTTTGAAAATACTGAAAAAGGTGCTACACTGCTGAGTAGAGAAATAAACAGGTTGGTTGAAGATAATAAAAAAGATGAAATAGTTGCGATTTTTACTATGCCTAAAAAATTTGTTCAACATTTAAAACCACAAGGGATAAACACTTATCCTGAAAACTACGAGGAAACTGTTTCAAAAAATTATAATAAATTAGATGGTTATACACCACGTAACAACAAGTTGTATATTTATCCCTATAATTTTTTAATGGTTTCAAATAATTTAGGAGAACAAATTGAACTTAGATATGAATTTTTTAATTCTAATTATTGTCATTTTGAAATTGCAGGTTCAATGTGCGTTGCACCAGAAATTAAATGTATACCTAAACATTATAAGGGTAGAAATAGAGCCTTTGATGATGGCTCAACAATTAACGGTTATCCTCAATTATCCTATTCAACAGACACTTTTACAGCTTGGTACGCACAGAACATTGGAACTGGTAAATTTGCTTTTGACGCAATAGGTGGTGCATTATCAACGTTTAAGGGTACAGGTAGTGGTATGGCAGCTGCTGATACAGCTATGTTAAGTGTGTTTAATACTGCTTCTGAGGGGTTGCAGTATAGCACAAAAGGGCAGCAGAATCATGGTAATAATAACGGTTCTTTAATTACATCAATGAACGCTTTAAGATTCACATTTTTACAAAAAACTATAACATATGAATACGCTAAAACCATAGATAACTTTTTCACCATGTATGGGTATGCGACAAAAAAGCTAAAAAAACCAAACATAAAAGTTAGGAAGAATTTTACTTACACAAAAGTAAAAACTTGTGTATTAAAAGGTTCTGTTCCAGCTAATGATTTAAAAGCTATATCTTCAATTTATAAAAAAGGTATAACCTTTTGGGTATGGCCATCAAAAATAGGTGATTATTCAGTTGACAATTCACCGTTATAGAAAGGAAAAAAAATGGGTAGAAAGAGAAGAACTCAATTAGATTCTGCTGTAATATCAACCGTTGCAACATATGATCAGTATGTACGTAGATTGTCAGAACTTACAATGTCAATGTTTGAATGGACAGGTTTACCTGATTCAATTGATAAAAGATTTTTAGAGTGGGTACTCATGATGAATGGTCAAGCTCTATTCTTTTATGATGAAGAATTAGGAGAGTTTTTAGCAATGCAAAATACGTCGCAAGGTTCATTTGATTATTACAATAATCCCACCAAACGCAGGGCGTATGCTGTTAATGGTTATAACAGAGAGCTTGATGACACCAATTCGGTTTTAATATGGAATAATGAAATTAGAACAAACACAATTCTTGATATTCAAATGTATTCACAACGGCTAACAAACATTGAAAAAGCAATTGACATAAATATCAACGGGCAAAAAACACCGTTAATAATAGTATGTAAAGAGAATGAACGTCTTTCATTAAATCAGCTATATGAACAATACGAGGGTAACACTCCAATAATTTTTGCCAAGAAAAATTTTGACGAGTTGCTATCTTGCATTAGAACAGACACTCCATATTTAGCTGATAGGTTGCACTCAATAAAAACCGAAACATGGAATGAAGCTTTGACACATCTTGGCATTTCAAATGTCAATATTGCGAAAAAAGAAAGATTAATATCTGATGAAGTTAAACGTAATACAGGTGGAATAATAGCGAGTAGATACGGAAGACTTAATGCAAGGCAAAAGGCTTGTAAGGAAATAAATAAAAAATATGGTTTAAATGTTTGGTGCGAGTTTAAGTCTGATAACGTAATTGAAACAATAGATGAAGAGGTGGTTGGCGATGAGTAAATACACCACAGAGGTGCGATTTATATGTGAAAACTTTGCTGGACTTGAAAAATCTATTTCATATAAAAGAACCCTTGAAGTGATTGAAAAAGCAAGGCCGAAAATATTTAGTTTTGAATATCCCATTTTTGATGAAAAATATAGACCTGTATTGGAAACAAAAATATTGAAACATTTCTATACAAGAGAAATAGGTTTTGAAACAGTGGGACTTTGGAGATTGAAACTTGATACATTACTCAATGAAATAATGCCTTACTATAATGAAATGTATAAATCAACTCTTTATAAATTTAATCCTTTGTACAATGTAGATTTACACACCACACATGAACTCAAAAGAGATAAAAACTCAAATGAAAAGGGTAATGTAAAAAATGGTGATATCCACAACATAAGTGATGATGTTGATACAGCATATTCAGACACGCCACAAGGTTCACTTTCAGATGTGAAAAATCATAAATATTTAACAGAGTTTACAAACAATACACAAGATTTTCACGAAACAAGAACCACAATATCACAATCAGACATTAACAATGTAGCAAAGTCGTTAGATGAGTACACAGAACATGTGTTCGGTAAAACAGCAGGAAAAAGTTTCGCACAAATGATTCTTGATTTTAGAAAATACATAATCAATGTTGATATTATGTTATTGAATGACTTAGAGGAACTTTTTATGCAAATATATTAGAAAGGAGTAAACAATGCCTTATCATGGAACAAGATTAGATACTTTTCACTTCTTTTGTCAGAACGCACTACCTTTAGTGTATGATGATAGTTTGTCATATTACGAGGTACTATGCAAGTTAGTAGATTATGTAAATGAACTGTTAAAAGACAACAGAGAAATGGAAAAGTTTCTTAAAAAAACAAATATCAGGTTAGACGAGTTAAACGAAAAAGTTAAAACTTTAAATGATATTCTTGAAAAAGTAAAAAACGGTGAATATGTTCAATTATATTTAGATATATTAAAAAAATATATCGATGAAAATTTACAAGATTTTGTTGCGAGAATTGTTAAGTTTGTATTTTTTCAACTTGACGATTCAGGTAGATTTAATGCTATAATCCCGTCTGCATGGGATTTTATAGAGTTTGAAACACCAATTAACCCAGAAGACGTTAATTATTTACATTTAATTTTAAAATATTAGAAAGGAAATGAAAATGGGAACAAAATATAATAAATATGTTGGAGCAAGATATGTACCAATTTTCGATGGTGACTGGGATAAGACTAAATCATATGAACCACTTGTGATTGTTATGTGGAAAGGTAATTCGTACACGAGTAAAACATATGTACCATCAAATATTGAAATAGATGATAAAAAATACTGGGCAAACACAGGTAACTACAATGCACAGGTTGAAGACTACAAGAATTATGTTAAGACATTTGATAATAGAATTGAGGAAAATAAAAATAAAATAAACGAAAATAAAGGTTTAATTGAACATCTAAACACAAATGTTGAAACATCCATGAACCAAATGCAACAGGATATAATCAAGAATACAGAGAACATTGATAAAAATAAAAAGGAAATAGATAAAAACAATAAGGAAAATTTTGAACGTGACGTTTGGTTGTCTGCCAAGGCTTCCAACAACCTATCAGACAAGAACTTTATCCTATTAGGTGATAGCTATAACGACGGTGAGGGTGGCATTATTGGTCGAGGTTGGGGGCACTATTTTGCTGAATTCAACAAACTGAAAAAATATAAATCCATACAACAGCGGTCGGGCGGTTATTTTGCAAAAGGTTCGCAAAATGCGGATTATCCAAATAAGAAATTCTGGGAGTGTATTGAAACATATGCAAACACATTAACAGACAATGAACGCCTTGATGTTGATTATATTCTTGTTGGTGGTGGTTACAATGACGCAAGAGATGACGTTTACGACGCTGACGGCATAATTGATGGTGTTACAAAATTCAAACAAAAATGTGATGAATATTTTCCTAACGCCAAAATATGGGAAATTCCATTATTTAACGCTGGAAAAATAACACATTGGGAACGTATAAAAGGATTTGACGCAGTGCTTTTTGCCTGTCAACAGAATGGGATTGCTTGCACTAAGAATTCTATCTCATGGCTTATGGGCAGAAGTAAATACATGGCGTCTGATGAAATACATCTTTCTGATGATGGTTATAGATTAGTAGCTAAATACATGACAGCTGTTATAAACGGTTGGAACGGTGAATTTTCATTTTCAACAAACGCTGATTTGTCGCTTGGACGTGGTATATCAATTCCTGATAGATTATACTGTATGAGGGATGGTGATATGTGTGTATTGCAGGGTTCTGTTAAGAATGTACACTTGCTTGATGGTGACATATTGTTCACAATTCCTCCAGAATGTCAACCGAAAAAAAGACTCACAATATCCGCATATGGTACAGGGGGTGCACATATGGTTATATGTGATATAACTGATAAATGTGTAGTGAGGGGACACACAGCTGATGCTGAAATTGAAACAGAAATATGTTTTTGCCATACGTGGAAAGTAGGGTATTAAAAAATGAGGGCAATACGCCCTCTTTTTTATAATCTTAATTCATAAGTTGTATTATGTAATATTACGCCACCCATTATTTTTTTCTGAATAAGTTTTGATGGCACTATTAAACCACTTTTAAAATCTTCAATTGACCTGTGTGTTTTCAAAAATTCAAGCTCTTCCTGATTGTGTTCATCTATATTTATATCCCTTGTTATAGATTTTTTAAATAGTTCCTTACATTTTTGAGGCATGCCCGCACATTTAATATCTATACTTATTCCGTTATCTGTTTTTATTTCTTCAAGATATGTTTTCTGTCTAACAAATAAACCGCGTTCCCATGTGCTTTCATGGCACCAACAATTGAAATCAGTATTGTGTAACTTTAATCCTTTCACAACATCACCCTCTAAGTGAATACTATCTGTATCACTATATATGAAATTATCAAAGTTTTTTTGTGCATGTGAAATTGTAAAACATCTAGCATAACTTGTTATAGCTGAACCCACAGGAATATAGCCAACTTTTTTATTAAACTGTGAAATATCAAAAAACCCCAATACTTTATCATCTTTCATCTTTGCAACTTTGAATGATGAATTATTTCCAGTAGCCATTTTGCCATATAAATTATTTAAAAATAATTTAGCCAATTCTCTTACAGCACCAGAACTGGAAACCTTTATTTCTTTATATTTATCAATGTATTTATCAAAAATACCAATTAAGCTATCAAAATAACAGCCATCTATTATCTCTAGTTCTGATAACTCATAATGTTTTTTTAATAACTCAAAATCTACACATGTTAATGTTAATTCCATTCTGCTAGAAGCGATATTGCCATCTAAATCAGTGTAATATTGATAATACTTGCCATCATTTTTATTAAAAATATCGGAAGTTTCAAGATTTTCATTGAATTTATAAAGATATGAATTTTTCTTTTGAATGAACGGTAAATAATTAGGTTTAATATTAAACCTACATTTAATCCTTACAAAATAATAATGAAAATCTTTATCTAATTCGTTAGGAAAACCCCCCACCCAGAAAGTAGGTTCACCAACAGGGTATTTATTACCACTATCTGAGTGCATGACTGACGGGTATAATGAATTAACATCATATGTGTTACCATTTTTTATTATTTTATTTTCTTTTCCTTTTTTTAAATAACACCAACCCCCGCGGTATGATTTTCTTATATATTCATCCGCATTTTTACTATTGAAAATGTTTTCATCGATTTGAAAGTCTTCCAAATTTGGAAATAATCTATCAAATTTTTGATTGCCTAATATTCTTTTGTATTCACCAATACAGCAAGCGCCAATGGTTAGCTTTGTATGCCCCTCATTGTACATTATTTCCATAGCTTCCTTAAGGACTAAAACATCATTCTCAATATATTTTCTTTCGCTATCTGTTATATTGCAACCAGCATAACGTATGCCCTCATATTCCATAGTCAATTTTTTATGTTTAGTCTGAAATGATTTACCTATTTTTTCAAGACTAAATGGTAATAGTTTTAAACTGTCTTTTATTATGATAGTTTTGTTATTTTTCTTTATTGTAATACTATACCATTGCCCCATATTTGATATGGAATATTTAAACGTTTTATTTTTCATGTTTGTGTTTGAATGAAATGTTGAATTGTCCAAATTTTCATCGTCAATATCAATTGCTTGTTTGAATTTTAATGTATTTATTAAGTAATATAATATAAAATTACCATCAAATTTTAAATTATGAAAATAACAAGTAATATTTTGTTTTAACGAAAAAAAGTATCTAAATTGTTCATCTATACTATGAAAAATTTTAACTTCATCTGTGTAAAGCTCTGCGCACCCACTTGCCCACACTTCTGTGTACTGTTGAGCTTTAAATATAGTGGTTTCAAAGTCGCAAACAAATATTTTTTCATTTTTTTTCATCTTGAGTATCCATTTATAACATCCTGAATTTGTTCATTAAATTGAATTCTTTCATCTTGTGTTAATTTATGTTCATTCCCATATAAAAGAGTAATAAAACGTAAAAAATCAAATTCTAAATAGTCTTGGTCACTGTCATATAACATACGATACACAATTTTTGTTAATTCGTTTTGATTCTCAATGGCATTTCTCCATATATTTTCCTCTCCTATTTCTTTTTTTATGTTTTCATAGGTATTACGTAATAAATCTGCTATTTCCTGTTTTTTAAGATAAAAATTTATGTCGCTTGTTTCTATGATATTTGGTGTATAATTATCAAGAATATCTAATATGAACTCATTTATTTTATGTGATAACCTAGGCAAGTTATTTTTAAATATATTTTCGTTTATTTTTATTTTATTTTTATTTTGTAATTCTTTCAATAAACTTTCGGAAGTATATTTTTTTAATTTATTTAAAAGGTTTTTTCTTATTATGCTTTGATGTGTAAATAAATCCTTTTTCCTTTGTTTTGATAAAAATAAACCTACATTTTCAAGCTCACTAACTAATTTAGTGATTCTTTCAATCTCTTTTTGATATTGTTTTTGATTTTTTGTGAGTTTCTTTTTTGATTTATTTTTTTTCATATTTTACCACCTTTCTAGAAAAAAAGGCGGTTAAATAACCGCCAAATATTTTTATTAAATCTAAAATGGTTGTTCTGTATCGTCTTTCTTTTTTGAAAGATAAGTAATGTGATTTGCTATTACGTCAACATTATTTACTTTCTGACCATTCTTGTTTGTGTAAGAACTTGTTGTTAATTTTCCTTGCAAGGCTATTCTCATACCTTTTGAGGAGTAGATATTTAAATTTTCTGCAAGAGAACCAAAACAAACTATGTTAAAAAAATGTGTTTGTTGTTCTCCTTTTATGTACTCATTTACTGCAATAGAAAATTGACAATATGAAACATTTGTTGCACTTTTCTTTAATTCTATTTCTTTGGTAATTCTGCCAATCAATATAACACTATTCATTTTTTTTCCTTTCTTATCTTACAAGTTTAGCGTTTGCGAAAAATGTTGCGTCGTCCATTTCGTATGTTTTCTTTAAGACATTCTGTGCTGTAACTTCAATTAGAACAAGATTTTCGTTATTTACCTTTTCTTTGATATATTTATCAATTTTCCTTTGATTTGTTTCTAATACGCTAAAACAAATTTCGACCACTTCGTCTTTTTTCTTGTCAAAGCATTTCATAGTTATTAACGTTTCTTTAATTGTTCTTTTCATTTTTTCTACCTCTTTTCTATTTTGTCAATTATAAAACCTCATACAATTCAAACGGTAACATTTTGATATTGTTTATTTCACACAAATTATTATGTTTGTTAAACCACACATCACCACACCCAACAACGGTTGCTATTATGTATTTGTCTGTTATGGCTATTTCTGGGACTTCACCGTTATAAGAATCTATGTCCATATCGCTATCTATCCAACTTATGAAATATCTAGAGTCTAAACAATCGTTTATGTTTCTTACTCTTTCTTTTTTAACTGATAATTCACATGTAAACATGTAGTCTTTAACTTCACGCATTTTTTATTCCCCCTTTTCTTTAATTATAACACAATTTTTTGTGATTGTAAACCATATATGTTGTGGTTTGAAAAAAATCATACACAATATACATTATAAATAATCAAAAACTACTTTATTTGATATGTCAATAACTTTATCCCCCTTTTCAAGTGTTACTTCTATAATAGTAACAAAACCAAGCGATACAAAAACTTTGGAATGTTCTCTTTTTAAAACTTCAAACGCTTCATGAAGTGTGAAAAGTCTTTTATGTGTAACTTTTTTGTATGGTTTAATTTTTTTAAAATGTAAAGGTCTATAACCTACAAATTTACTTGTTTTTATTTGATAATAATTAAAGACTATTTTGTACATAATTCACTCCCCCCTTGTTTATTAAAATATTTATTATTTCTGAATTTTCTTGTTTGAATTCATCGTAACTATTAAAAATATATAAATCATCGTCAATATTGGAAATGTTATAATATACACATTCACCGTTATTATCAAAATTAAAATAACCATAAACCGAAAAAGTTATAACTATTTTATTGTTTTTTGTTAAACACATTGAGGTTACATTTGTTGTGTTTGTCATATTTGCATGAAGATGTTTATTGTGTAATACATTTTCAAATATTTCATTGTAAGATATTGAATGGTCATAAACTAATGTGCAATTTGCATATTGATATTGTTTTTTAATACCATTATGTTCGCTTATGTTCACAACAAACCAACCGTTTGTAGACCATGTAAATTCCTTAATTCTATTTTTCTCTTTTAACAATATTAGTACTGAAAATAATATATACGATTTTTCATAATTAACATGTATTTTATTTGAATTATCAAATTTTTTAATTTCTATGTTTCCCTTTAAATAACACCTAAGAGCTTTTAACAATTCTTTTTCTGATTTTATCATTTTAAATTTACCTCTCTTTTATCTCATCCAACATACAAACCACGTCTAATAACTCTGCCATATCTCTATCATCAAATTTGTATTTTTTAGCGTTTAACGGCTCTATTGTAAATTTTGTGTAAATTCTATCTGGGTAATAAAATCTCTTTCCAAGCTTCAATGCTATATGTGATTGTAATCCCACCTTTTTGAATTTACCCTGAATGAATTTATACCTATTCATTGTTATTTTGTACACAATTCCTAATCTAATTAAATATTCCATTTTATTTTTTACTTCTCTATCGATAGTTTTTGATATTACCATTTTTTTTTTAACACCTTTCTATTTTTTAAAAATGCCAACCACCCACCCTCTTTTAGTTATTTAATATTTGCTATTTTTTCAATAAGCTTGTTAAATTCGTCATTGTTAAATTTTTTACTCATCAAAATTGTAAAAAGTAAATTTTGCAAATTTTGTTTATCCTTTAAATTGTAACAATAATGTTTGTTGATTGTTGTAGCGTACTTCAAGTTGCCGTAACTATCTACATAGTAATTCCTTTTTCCGATTCTGATTGTAATCTCTTCTCTTACTCCTATTTTCTTGTAAATTCTTCTCTTAGCTGACCATCTGCCACCAGAGCCGTGCCATTCATTTATCACGGAAGTGTAAATTTTCATGTCTTTTTCCAACATCTCAATGACTTTCTTAGTCTTGTTAAACGCTTTTTTAATTGCTCTGTCTTTAATGTTCATTTTTTCTGCACCTTTCTTCTTTTACTCTTTTAAGTTACTTATAGTATAGCACACCCAACGCAATTTTGTCAACAATTATTTTGTTAAAACTTGAATATTTTTATTCCTCTGAACAACTTCATTTTTTTAAACCTCCTTTTTTAGATACTTATATTTTATCATAATT
>ERZ773022.1567-NODE-1567-length-15086-cov-3.425454_pt1 | contig 15086 bp, 13 predicted proteins | sample MGYA00580839_ERZ773022 | MGnify/ENA primary metagenome ERZ773022 (study PRJEB29015, sample SAMEA2738020) | human oral metagenome | biome: human oral; feature: human-associated habitat; material: dental | place: China | collected 2044 ... | reverse complement strand
TGTGCCATGTTTGCTCCTCCTGATTCTTTTAATCAATCAAAATTTTAAAGAGATACTTGCGAACCTTTTCTTCCATCCCTGCGTAGCCATTTGGCTGGTGAGGTTCTCCTGGGAAGAAAACTGCAAAATTGTGATATCCCAACAAGAGTGGGTATTGTTCGTGACAATGAACAAAGCATTGGAAAGCGCCTTCTCGTAGCCGTATTGGTTCATGGAGTAATGAGCGGAGAGCGGAAGCTTGAAAAACACGCTTGAGAACCACATGATGCCGAAGGCCAGATACGACCCTGGCACCACAAATCGCGCGGGCACTCCCATAAGCGACATCAACCCCGCAACAGCAACCAAGGGAATCGTGACGTAATCATAGACCGTGGGCTTCCACTTCAAAAACAAAAGCGGCACGATAGCAGCCAAAAGGATGCTCACGATACCGCCGATCCATGTATCGATAGGTATGGCTATAAAGCAGACGATCCACGGGAGCAGCATCATGTTCATATTCGTACGACGGGCATCAGGAGCAGGCGATGTGCCGGCTTCGCCATGGGCGCCCTCCTTACCCACACCGGTATCCGCCCCCGCCGGCCCGAACAGCTCGTCCCACCGCAGCATCGTGTCGAAGTCGCCGTCCACGGTATAGCGGTGCTCCATCAGGGCCTGCGTCCCCGATATCTCGCCGCGCGCGATCGATTGCCAAACGGAAAGCGGTGTGCGAATGCAGGTGGTATAAGGGAGGAGGTCTTCCGTGACCACCCGCTGCCCGTCCTTTGTCAGCACTATCTGGACGCTCACATCTTCGTCGGTGTAGTCCATCTGCAAGATGATATCCTTCTTCCAAGCGGCAGGATTGTACAGGGCCGCCATCTGCCGTGTGAAGGAAATCGCCGGCGAAACCTTGGCACCATCGTCAGACAGCCCCCAACTAGCATCCGCCATCTGCTCAAACGTCTCGCGTGGATAGAGCAACTCTGCAAGCCGGGCCTGAGTACCCTGTGTGATACCGCCACGTGCGAACTCAGCACCTGCCGTGCGAACAGCCTCAAGGTACCGTGAGGTGCGGGCGGAAAGCTCCTTGACACGGAAGAGCTCCCCCTGCCCGCAGTAGATTCGCCCATACCCATTGCCGTACAACCGAGTAAACAGCGAGTCCACGGTGTCGTAATTGCCCTGTGCGGTATAGAACCCGCAGGTGGAAATTACGACGTAACGCTTATCGCCCATGTCATAGCGACGGGGATGCCCGCCGGAAGCATCGCCTGTCATAAATGGCAGGCTCATCGGCAGCAGACGGTCCATAACCATCTTCGCGCGTGAGGGCAATGAAAAGTAGTACAGCGGGAAACTCCAGATAACAACATCGGCCGCCAGGATCTTCTGGATGACGGACGCCATGTCGTCATGGATCACGCAAACGCCCGGCGTTTTATTCCAACAAGCAAAACATCCCCGGCACTCGCGGACGTCCAGCTTGTACAGGTCCAAGATCTCCGTCTCGTCGGGTGCCAGGCCTTCAAGAAAGGCCTTGGTAAGCTTAAGGGTATTCGAGGCCTCGCCTTTCGGGCTGCCGTGTAGTACGAGCACCTTCACTGTGATGCCTCCAATTTCTTGATCGAGTCTTGTGCCCATTCGATGCACATGCGCATATATCGGGCACCGAAATCTGCCGTAAGACCCCAGAACAGAGGATCTGCGGCCGGTGCCGAGCGGCTGTACTTCTCGATTGCCTGAGGGATCTGCTGCATGTCTTCCACAAAGGCCTCGCAATCGGCCGAGAACTGCTCCAGATGCTCTATAGCCTGCTCAATAGGTAGATTTCCCGAGAAGAACAGCTTCATCAGAAGGGAGCTCTTGAAATCGATATCGCCAGAGCCTTCCGCAAGCCAGGTCAGGAATGCCGTGCGTCCATCGTCGGTGATCGTGTAGAGCTTCTTGTTTGGGCGCGTGTCTTGGACGACACGCTCGTGGGTTACGAATCCCTGCTTCTCGAGCTTATCCAATGTCTGATAGACCTGCGCTTTCTGCGCATGCCAGAAGAAACGCACCGAAGAGTCGAACGCTTTTGTGAGGTCGTACCCGGTCATGTTCCTATAGGCGAGAAACCCAAGGATTCCGTTTGCCAGCGACATAGCTTCCTCCATATAGGATATAAATAGTATAGTGTAATAATATACTATTATACTCCTCTGTCAACCGTATGTGAACAGAAGTACCGCGTCACAAATGGCAAGCAAGCTGGCTAAGTGCGGTTTTGAAGGAACTACTCCATGAGTTACGAGAAGATCAATTCGGTACCACAATTCAACTTTCAAATTAACTGGGTGTTGACGTATGGGAAGCTTACCTGCAACACCGATTTAATACAGGAGAAGACCGAACATATACGTAACTTCGATGAGTGGTGGACGGTATGGAAAGACTTGGAAAAGCGAGTTGAAGAAAAGGAGGGGTCTTCCAGTCCGCCTATTGCTTTCGTATGGCGGAATTTTTTTGTGAAAGAAACCGATGGCTAGAAAGACTCTCTACAAAAAATGTGTCAGCTCTTTTTACAAGACCTTTGATACCGAGCTACACCTCCCCTATGAGAGATATGACATTCCGTTTGAAGGAAATCCCTCATTTGTATCAAGATAACGACCTCACATTTGACGCTACTGCAGTCGCCAACTCCACATTCGGCAGCTTTCTCCTCTACGTCTTCTCATTCGACGACTCCTCATTCAAAAGGCAGCGTCTTTGCCTGAATATGATTCTTTTATCGAGGAACTCATGCTCCAAGTGCATAGTTTTCTCAACATTTCCCCCAAGTTTTTTCTGTACTGGTTATATATAGTCTTTCTCCTATACTTAGGGCTAAACACAATATGGTACTTACATGACCCATTTTGTATGTGCCAAGCTGTCAACCATAACAGCCGCCTTCCTCTTTAGGCTTTTGTGACCTGAACAACCACTATCTCAAAGGAGAAAATCTTGCCGTCCGGCACAGGGTTAAAGACCCTTAAAAACGACACACCTCCAGACCTGTCATAAAATCTGGAAGTGTACTCATTCAGTCTAAAGGAACAATATGATACCCGTCCGCAAGCACTCTCCAGTTAGCGTTATCTTTGAAGTACTCATACGGGTTCCTAATGATTATCGGTTCATACTCAGGCTGTTGTATTTTGGATGCTTTCACGAGGTAGAGATAATATTTGTCGGAATATCGTTTAGCCACCTCAGCTTCATATGCTGACAAACGAAACCCGTCGTGCCCAATAGATTTTACCTCGATTAATCTGTCATGTTCGACTGAATGCTGCGTTTCGAAAGATGCAATATCAAAACCAGCAGAAACTGTCACTTTTGACACCTGGCGGACAAGAGTCCCCTTTGATTCGCCTAGGCGTTTCAGCTCATAACACATCACAAAGCTTTCAGCCAGTTCACCAATCTCCCTCTCGCGATCTAAGCGCTCTAGCAATTCCTCAGGAGTCATACCGTTGAAATAGTTGACTTCGTACGCTGTTATGAAGTCCTCAAATCCCTCGTTTAGGAACAGCGCTTCTCCGTATTGCGTAAGGACGCCCATGGCGATTAGAAGGTTGCGGAGAGGGGCGAACTTGTAATGGATTGCCTGCTTTAGCAAATAGTAGTGATGTGCCTTGATGTCGTAACTAAAGAATGTAGGGCACAGGACACCCTCTTCTACCATCCGCGAAAACAGACTAGAGGAGATTAATTGCAGAATAGCGCTCCCTGATTCGAGTTGCGCAAAATGACCCGACAACTTAATGAAGCCGGTTGATTCCTCAATTAAGCAAAGGTTTAGCTCAGTCAACAGCGCGAGTTCTGCCTCTACGTGCGGAAACTCTACTCCTGGCTCCATATGCATTGCGGCACTCAAATCGTTCAACGTACAATTTGAGGAAGCGATTTCCCTTACCAAATTGTATATCTGCCGCGGCGCGCCAAACGAATTATATGTTGTTAGTTCTTCTAACATAATCTTGTATCAAGGCCTTGATGTCATCAGCGCCAACGTCATTTCTTACGTTTTCGAATAACGGGATATCAGAGCTTTCTACTATACGCATCATTCGTGCTTCTTTTAACGCCAATCGCTCATCCACGACCTCATCAATGGTGTCTGATGCGGCGATTTTGTAGTAGGTAGTAACAATGCCCTCGGCTAATCCGTAGCGATGGATTCTGTCTCTTGATTGCAGATATTGTGCAGCGTTGAACCCTCGCTCGAGATATACAGCAGTATGGCAGGAATGGTGTAGAGATATTGATTCAGCAACAGCAGCTGGATTGGCAACAACCACCATCAGACCCGAATTCGGGTCGTTGAACTCTCGCACTATCGATTCTCGTGTTTGCAAGAGCACCTCATCGCACTCATCGTAGTCCCCAATCGGCGTCTCCCCATACAGTGCCTTCGAAGAGATGCCGCATAATTCGAGATACCGCATCAATGACTTTAGGGTAGAAACGAAATGGGTCCAGACCAATACCTTTTCACCCTTGGATACCGATGAGATGACCAGGTCTTTTGCCAGTTCAAATTTTGCCGGAACTTCGCTCTTCGAGAAAATCCTGATATCTTCAAGCGCTTCATTAGGAAGTTGAAGCTCTGATTCCGGATTATCAGAAGCCGCAATTAGTACAGATGGATTGCATGACGCTTGCATGAGGCGAATGATTTTTGCAAAAGCTGATTTACGGGACGCGTCATCGTTGAAGTCGTCTGAAATGATGGACTCCAGGTAGTAGCGCTCAACTTCATCGTATATTTTGCGATGCAGCGGACTAAACTCAACATATTCTAAGGACATATCGTTAACAGGTGGTAAGTGCAGATCAGATTTTCTAATCCTCAAATAATATGGTTCGATATAACTCAGCAACCGAGGGATGCGGCCATCTCTTTCATCTTTGCTCATTTCGGACAGTTGGTTAACCCGAAAACGAACAACGTTGTGCTCTGGCCAGATGAACCAGAATAAGTTGTATAAATCCTCGTATCCATTGGGTGCGGGTGTTCCTGTCAAAATTACTCTTGCACTCGCAAACGATGCTAAGGACATGGCCGCGGTTGCCCATGTTCCGCCAGTTGTATTCTTGATTTTATGGGCTTCGTCGAGCACTATCATAGATTTGTGCTCGCGCATGAAATTAGAAAGATAGTCTTGCAGCGAATCCAGGGACGCATAACTTACCAGTGTGATATCTGCTGGTTTTCCCGTAATCAGATAATTCTTCTTATCCACAAGGTTCAGGGAGCCATCAAGACGTATGGCATTTGGTCTTCTAAGAAAACATGACTCGAATTCGTCTTCCCATGGACCGAAACTGCTTAGGGGTCCCGCAACAACAATTGAATCCACGTGTTTTGGATTTTTGTCGGAAAGCGAATTCAAGTAGGCATATGCCCCATACACTATTGCCGTCTTACCGGAACCTGGAACGGAGAAGTTACAGCTGTTCTGAGAAAAGGCCATGTGATTTGCGGAGAGAAGCTGAAGCGGATATAGCGAACGACCAGGAAGACGTTCCGAGACAACGGTCTCGAATTCCTTAAAATCGTTTTCACCGCAATCGTTATTCCTGATTCTTCGCGCCCGTTCGCTGAAAACCGAGAAAGCTTCCTCCTCTGCATAGTAACAATCAAGAACCGCATTTGCCTCACCATTGCTGCTGTCCGTATACCCTCGTTTCGAGAGAGCATCGTGTAAATCAAGAAGCAACTTTGGGATTTCCCTCTGTCTAATACTAATTTTATGGTCTGTCGGGTTGTATTCGGGGTCTAAGCGTTTTAACGACACGAGCATACGCCTGTCGCAGCGAAGAGCCTCCAAAATCACCTGAAAGAACTATAGCGGCCATCTTCTGAAAGGCTAACCATAATCTCTTTCTCTGTCATGGCCTATTGTCCCAAAATCTTTTTCAGCTCGTACGTCTTTCGGTTTATATCCCTTACCAGTTGGGCGACGTCCGAATCTTTGGTAAAACTATCCTGCTCTGTGTCAATGGAATCGAGCAAATCGCTCACCTGACGAAGAATCGCCTTCGGTTTTGCGTCCTCAAGCCTGTCATCTAGTCGCCTCACGCTGTGCTTGAAATTCCGTTTAAGAGGTTTTTCGGCCTGCTCCTTCCATCGAGCGTCCCTAGCAGTCAGTACGTCAACCATATCAAGGGTGGGATGAGCGGCAATATCCTCTTGAACTGTGGGTTCTTCGTCGCCCAGCGCTTCAATCGTGTCGAAATGCTCTTCTCGGAACAATTCCCATACGCTTCTATCTTGGAAGACAGCACCTTCTTTGCTTGGCTTGCAAATACGCCTGAAGTCCTTACCTTCATAGCCTGCTCTGATGTAGTCAAACGAGATGAGTTTCAAGGTCATCGATATCCGTATCCGTATATTCCCAATCCGATTTAGCCAGGCTGGATTGCTCAGACCAATCTCTTAGCCCTTTGCTAAGCGAGAGAAAATAATCTTCGACATGGTCAAGCATGGGGTACATATCTTGATATTCTCGATAATTGAGATAATCATCCATGAGCTCTAAGGTTCTTAGCCATTTCCGAATATCCGCTACGAACTCGTCCATCATTTCCGCAATTTGCTTCTCGTCAAACCCAACTTCTTTCAAATCTTGGCATTTCAGATACTTTTCTATGGGATTGTAATCGAGCTTGTCATCTTCACCCATCTGATACGTGGTTTCCAGCTGCTGTATATCTCGCGGTGTAGCGTCTTCAGGAAGGATAATCGAATTAAAGTAGAGACATCTTTCGGCGTTTTGCGCAGACCATCCATGCTTGTTGCGCTCTCTGTATGCGCAGCTAAGGAGAGAGGCTCTGCGATTTCCATCGATAATCACACCGTCAGTAGTGACAATACCGTGTCTAATCTGGCCATTTTCAACAAGATCTTTCATTGTCTTCTTGTTGCGGTCTTCTTTAGACTTCCAGAGCATATCCTCGATGATTGCGCAATCCGCATCGTCTTCAGCATTTAGCTCATGATTCTGTCGCTCATAAGCTTTTACGCGAGAGGAGATGCGGCCATTGTACTTGTTGTAGACCAGAAATTCCAAAGGTATTTGATAGACTCTCTCATAGCGTGTTTCTCCCCTGTATCGCAGAGGGATTCCCGTCGATGTCACACAACTTTCGTTGTCCCTAATTTCTGCTAGTTTGGTTCGCCGTTGCTCGATATTCATGTCCCTCGATTCGCTAAGTCTCTAGTGAATTCTTACGGATTCTCTGCAAGCTATTTCTTTGCCTATTAGATGCGGGATTCCGACAACCAGAGCGTTGCCCATGCAGAAGGCGCGGCGCCCGTCCGACATTCCGGTGTTCGTCCAACCCTTGGGGAACCCTTGGAGCTGGTCAAGCTCGTCGGGCACGAGGCGGCGATACCGACCGTTCACCTCGATAATGTGCTTAAACCTCGACGCCCCTGCGCCCCCTTCGCCGGTGAGTATAGTCCTGGAAGGGTTCTCGAGCGAGTCGGGAAACGCCATCGAGCCCTCAGAGTAGAAGTAGGTGTAGCCCTCCTTGGTGGTGCGCTCCTCGCGCTTGGAGCCCTTGAGGTAGCGCCACTTCTCGAGCTTCTCATCGTCGACATAAAACGCCTCGGGCACTTCTGTCTCGGGCACGATGGCGTTCCCAAGCCTTCCCATCTCGCCCTCGTATGCGGGGACAATGGGGCACGTGCAAACGGCAAACCCCTGCATGCATCCTGCAACGTCGAACTTGGACTTCGAGTCCCCGACGCCGAAGGCCTGTGTCGCATCGTAAGGGTCGTCCGGCACGTCGAACTCCCTGTACTGGCCCGGCTTCTCGATAGGTAGGCCACTCGCCACGACGCCCGTCTCAATCCTCTTGCGCAGGTCCCACTTCTCTTCTGTGAGCTCCGCGTAGATGTAGACGCGCTTCCTGCGCTGGTTGAAGCCATACTCGGCGCTATTCACCACCCGCCACTCAACCGAGTATCCGAGGTCTCCAAAGCACGAGAGCATAATGGCAAAATCTCGGCCGCGCTGGGATGCCGGACTCTTGAGCAGCCTGTCCACGTTCTCGAGCAGCACCAGGCGGGGCTTCTTGAGGTGGAGGAAGCGGTAGATGTCCCACCACAGAACGCCCTTCTTGCCCTCGATGCCGCCTGCCTGCGAGAGAGGCTTTGCCACCGAGTAATCCTGGCAGGGGAAGCCGCCCACGACCATGTCGACGTCGGGAATCTTGAGCCTTCCGACTTCGGCTTCGTCGAGCACCTTGTTGATATCATCGTTGACGACAGAGCCCTCGCCGAACCGCATCTCGTAGCATTCCGCCGCGAACTGCTTGGCCCGCGTTCCGGGAGGCTCCCATTGGTTCGCCCATATCGTTTCGAAGGGGCCCGCCGCCGGCATGTCGAAGTCCGGCCTCTCCGGATTATGGTATCCGTCTAGGGCAAGACGAACCCCGCCGACGCCAGCGAAGAGCTCGGCGACTTTGATGATGTTAGGCACGTTTCTCCAATCGCTACTGTGCCTTATGTTTCAACTTTTAATTGTACCCCAGAGCGCCTAATCGATCAAGATCCTATCGATTATCTGCAAGCCTTGAGGAGCTCTTCAGCGAGGTAGCCCTGGTTGAGCCAGAAGCACTTCTTGACGACCATGTCCCCTTGGGGCGTGGGCTTAGTGTCGCGCGAGTCCCCGCCGTGCGGCCTCACATGGCAGCAGCGATTCTCGGAGGACCTCACCGAGTCCTCCGCATGCCCGCTTACGACCCGGTTACGCATCTCGTCATAGCAGCGCTTGGCCTCCGGGATATCCTCCTCGGGCATCTGCCAGAACACCGTGTCGGCAAGGCGGTAGACGCCGTCCTGAACCGGGTCTTCCCGGTAGACCACGAACAGGTATCTCTGCTCTATGTAACCCTTGAAGTCACTGTCCTCGAAATCCGTCTCGGCGAGCTCGAAGTAGTCAAACGTCGGAAACGACACGGCCTCCTTGGGCCTGCCGCTGCGCAGGAGACGCATTGTCTTGGGCTTGATTCCCGCCTTGACGAACTCGGCAATCTTCTGTTCGTCCTCCACGCCGAGAATCTGGCGCGTGATGAGGGCGTAGATGCTCTTCGGCTCCCGGATGCCCTTGCGCACGAGTCCAAACCTAGCGGCTAGCTCGTTCTTCGTCATGCCGATATAGGGTTCGAAACGCTTCCGCACGAGCTCTATCAGCGGGACGGATTCCTCGCCCCTGCCGCGCTTTATGGACTCCATGTTGGCGAGCAACCCCTGCTGCACGGCGGTCATGTATGACCCCTTCAGCGCCCAAGCGCGGGGTTTTGCGGGGATTTCTGAGTACGGTTGCTTCCGGCGCACGCTCGAGTTGCTCGACTTCGTGCAGGCCTCAAGGTAAAGAGTATCCCTGCCGGAAATCTCATGCGCGCGCCCTGCGCGCACTTTGTTGACCACAGTCTCCCAGTCGGCCTTGAATTGCGGCATGTCCTCCTCAGGCAGTCCCCACCTGACAGCTACCTCGATGATGTAATCAAGCGGGTCCTTGTCCTTTTCGTAGAGGTAGGAGATGAGTAGGACGTCGGAGGCCTTGTGCACGAACGAGCTTGTCTCGAATTCCTCGTTGACGACCGTCATATAATTAATCATGCTGATGACGAGGCGTTCCTTGGCGACCAGCTTTCCGTTACCCGACTTCTTCAGCGGGGTTGTCTTGAGCTCCATGCCCACTTCTGCGAAATCAGGGTTGGAGTCGCTGTTCAGGTCATACTTGAAGTAGTAGTACTCGACCGCGTTGCCGAATGAGCCCTTTCGACGGTGGATGTCGTCGATTTCGTTAACGTCTATGTGCTCACGCAACGTGGAGCCCACGAGGACTTGCGCGTACTCGACGATTGATTTGACATCAAAGGAATTGTACGGTAGCTTGTCTTGCTTCATGGCCCTCGACATTCGTTGTAATGGATAGCTATCTTGGTTGTAATTATACGATTGAGGAGTCCTACCTTGTAGCAATGAATGAGATCTGCGGTTTGGTTTGGTGCAAGATAAACTTCTTTGCGCTTTTAGGCTAGAACCTAATCTGTAACGAATGATGAGTATATACAAATCGCTGCCAGTATCTATGTTTACCTGCAGTTTTGTGGTATATTATCAAATTTGCAGCAAGACGCCCATCAGCCAGGCTTACAAGTTCACCTGGATAATGGGCAGTGTCAGAGGGCAAAAAGTACTCCGAAAACACCTTAGGACACCAGAAATCATCAAACAATATGTTCGGCGGCTACTTCCACTCAATAGTTGCAAAACCGGAGAATATGAACTCAATAAGCTGTCTATCAGTGGCTTTATCTTTTCTTTCAGTCCGCGAAATCGTCTCAAAGCTAGAACTCAGCCCTGGGTTCTAGCTTAACCCGAAATACCAGAAAATAAATATGGGCTGTAATAGCCAACACTCAAGCTATCAACGATAGATGGCTAGTACTTCTGCCTTAACGATAGGCGCCTCGGCAGTTATCGGCTGCGTCTGTTCATTCCTCTCCATGCTCCGACGTAGTGCCCTGTTCAGCTTGATGAAATCTTTCATCGGGTCAAAGATGACAACATTGCCTTCCGTTCGCACTGCCGTGACTTTGTATAAGACGGTAATCTCGTCATCTAAGCAGTCCTCGAGCGCTTCGTAGCCACCTTTTATGTATTGAGACTTAAGCTTGGTCGAAATACGCGTTCCCTCGCAGTCAATGATTGCCGGGGTGTCATAGTTCGCGTTCTTAAAAAGACCCAAGACAAACTCCGTCTCCTTGTTGTCTAGACCACTTTCGAGAATGCCAAGTTGATGCATCATAGGGGCGTATCCCTCCATCATCTTGTAAACATCGAACACCTCTGGAACTTCAAGAATTCCTTGCGTTCTGACAATTGCCATTGGAGGAACGGTAAGTAAATCAACATCCTGGGTCAAGTTATCGAAGTACTCTTCATTTGCATACTTAATCAGAGCATTTTCAAAAAGTTTGCACTGCGCCGCAGGGCCTAACTGATGATAAGAATCTGACTCACTTGTAAATTCAACATTCGCAGACGCTATTCCTGCATTCGCCCCAAATCCCACCTTATGCGATTTGGTGGTTTTTCTTGCCTTATCAACTTCACCAATAATGGATAAGTATTCGTCTAGCTTCTCCGCATCGAGATAAATAAAGCTCCTAAAAATCATGTAGCACTCCGATACAGCATGTCTAATGTCGTTGTTTTCTCTAAATATACAATGTAGATAAATTCTAACCAAGAATAGTTGCAATAATACTTGCTGAAGCAATCAGGATTGGATACTTGAAGCCTATCCCACAACGATAAAGATTGCTGCGCATAATCTCCGCTGGAAAGTCTCCTCTTCCCTCAGAAAGTCCTTTTTTCTTGACGAAACTCGGGGATGTTCGCATGAATGATGCTGTCCCTCTGTTGAATGGGATTGCTCCGCGTTAACGGGTACTTTGGATAAGTTTTCCTTGATTCGGTTAAAAGGCGGTACTCTCGCTCCTCGGTAGCTCGATTAGCCATGGTGGCATGGCAGCTTGGACGTAGGCATAGTACATCTGAGGGCTCCTGAAGAAGAGGTTTCATTCTAGCTTCCCGATACGTTCTGTGCTGACCTTACAATCTACGCACGAACATAGGATGCCATTTACCAAAGAACGTAAACAAGACGATAATGGCCCTGACTGCACTTCCAATCATCAGATGGAGCATGCGATGCCACAGCATATCGAACCGTTACGTAATCTCAACCACTTGGGCGAAGCAAGCTATAGCGGCATTCAGAAGAATTGGCTGCTGCCTAGCCCAGAGCTTCGCTCGTTGCGATGGGACTACCTTCAGAAGGTGAACTACAGTATCCAAGATTTCAACGCGACGCTCAATCAGAGCGATGCGCTGACGGCAAAAGGCATCGTATTCATGATTGTCCTGAACGATTGGATTGCAACATCTGTTGACGAACTTCTGAAATGCTTCGAATCTAAAATTATCGCAGGTTTTTCTTTCTCCAAAGAGTCCGAGCTTGACAAATCGAGGAAATACATGCGCGCCATGAGGTCTTTTATTACGGCGCACCCTCTACAGACAAACAGGCATTCGGCTTTTGGCCTAGATGGCAATCTCGTGTGCATCGATATCAGACAGCAAAACGCAATTCTCAAGCTAGGCAGCTCGTCGTTGAAGCGCTTATCAAGAGACGGAATGTTTGATGTCGACGAACTGGACGAAGAGGATATCATTCTGTACGCATACGCCAAAGATGACGGTGGCGAATTCTATGTTCACATCGGATTCAATCCAAGGGATATTCGCGATGATTGTGCCCTGTGTATCGATAAACTCTATGAGCTGGACAAGTACCTCGGGAGGCTCAAGAAACGCGATTTTGCCTGACCCTAAAAAACAGACAGCTTGTAACAGCCCCTTAACCTCATCACAGGTTAAGGGGCTACCTCTGTTTCCGGCCGCCCAAAATCTTACACAAAAGGCGGGCAGAGCATGGACGATGAGTAGAACGGTGCGCAAGAGAGTACACGGAACGCGCAGGAGCAAGGGCAACAGCAGGCTCAGCAGGCGGCATCTCAGCAGGTAGAGCAAGTAGCAACCCCTACAACAAAGTACCGTTTGAGGTAATGACCTGCTTGTAGTAGTCGAGTGAATCCTTCTTGTACCGCTGGTAGGTGCCCTTACCCTCGTCGTCCACGTCCACGTACACAAAACCATAACGCTTGGACATCTGCCGTGTGGACTCGCTCACCAGATTGATGCAGCCCCACCAGGTGTAGCCCATCAGGTCAACGCCGTCCAAGTTGATCGCGTCACTCATGGCTTTGACATGGTCGAGCAGGTACTCGACACGGTAGGGATCATGCACATGCCCGTCATCGGTCAGTATATCTTTGGCGCCCAACCCATTCTCCACGATGAAGAGCGGCTTGCGGTAACGGTCGTACAACTCCACGAGCGAGATTCGCAGCCCCGTAGGATCGGTCTGCCAACCCCATTCGGAGCTAGACAGGTAAGGATTCTTGACGCCGTTCACCGTATTGCCGGGTGACATTTCCAAACTCTCGGTCTGCTCGGCCATGCAGCTCGACATGTAGTAGGAGAAGCTTGCAAATTAAAGCTTGAAGTGATACACGACAGTATCGTATCCCTGTTGGCGAGCGAGAAGGACGTGAGGACATACGAGCGTATCCTCTGCCTGACAAGGGTTGGCTCTATGAAACCATTCTCCACGAGTGCCATCGTCCTGTTAATGATGGTTCTGTTCGTGACACTTAGCTCCCGTGCAATATCAATGGGGGTAAACTCGCGAATTCCCTCGCGAAGGAGATGTGAGAGAAGTTCCTTCTCCCTGGTGCGAAGGTGCGAAAGAGAGGCCTCGACCTCACCTTCTGCCTCGCCATCAACAAGCTCCGCAGCTTTGCTAGAGTACAGCTCAACCATATGCAGGAAGTAGTCTATCCAGACCTCGGGATGCGGAGGGTTGTCTCGCCCGTCATAGTAAAGCGGTGGGAGGCCCATCTGCAGTGACGCATAGTACTCATCGGGGTTGTACGCGAAGTATTCCTCAAGCGAACCAATACCTTGGAACCCATAACCTCCCCGGTCGAGGATATAGCCAGAGACAAGACGGGCGGTCCTGCCGTTGCCGTCCTCGAAGGGGTGGATGGTTACCAACTGATAGTGCACTATAGCGGCCACTATAAGCGGATGGTCGTCAGTCTCGGCGATGTAACGCTCGAGTTCGGCGAGAAGCTCAGGTATCTCGGAAGCGTCAGGTGGAATATATTCAGGAACACCGCTCTGTGCATCGTATACGGCAAAGAGCACGCCTGGGGGCATCGAACCGCGTAGCCCGATCTTCTCCTTGGGAGCGCCCTTCTCGACGATCGCCTGCACTTGCAGGACAAAGTCTGTTGTCACAGGCGCGTCCTCAGCAAGTCTGTCCTCGAGGAAGGAAAGTGCTGTGAAATAGTTGCGAACCTCTTGCTCGGGCTTAAGGAAATGGCGGTGTAGATCGCGCTCGATGGCCTCATCGGCCTGCTGCTCGGTAAGCGGGTTTCCCTCGATCTTGTTCGAAGCGTATGAGCTCTTCTTCTTGGAGTTCTTCCTTAGTCTGTTCATAGCGAGGGCAGGTAATTTCACATTCGCCACACGGAACCTGCTCTCCTCAATGACGCTAATACGCTTAAGCATGCCCGGTGTCACCGTCGCCCTGATCATGACCGGCTTCCCCTCTGTCCTTTTCATTATACTTCACTATTATTTCACTATTTTTCATTATATGGAAGGTTTTCTGCAGGCCGTGCTACTGCACGAAGCTTTTTACGTAATTAACTTAAGGAGATGTTCCAGCCGGGACTTCTGAAAAGCCAATATAGAACACGTACTAAATAAGAGTTGAAGTTAATGCCCCCATGAACTTTATAAAAAGCACTTCACCGCAAACGGCTAGCGTTAATACTGTGATTAAAAGTATTATCAATAATCCAATATCTAATAGTTCAAGTTTGAACCATCTAACATAAGGTCGAGGTTTGACTACATCTATACACACAATATATTCTACGAGGTGGTATCTGTGCCTTATGGAAAAGTTCTCTCCACCATTGCACGTATCCTTCTTTTTGTTTCTCAAAACAGGAATAAGATACTTTAAATTACTTTCAATACCTTTATTCGATACTGAAAAAAGAATCCCAGGAGAAATGATACAAAGATAGCCAATCCTCAAGAAATTTATAATACTCAAGAAGTTTAAGAATAATTGTTTATTGAATATGATTATAAGCCAGCCAATTAAATATCCTATGATGAGTGGAGAAAGGGAAATCAGAATGAAAAGGAATTTATTCTTTATTTTTATCTGTGCCTTTATTGGGAAAAGCAACCAAGTCCACCATCCAAAAAGGGAAATCAGAATGAAAAGGAATTTATTCTTTATTTTTATCTGTGCCTTTATTGGGAAAAGCAACCAAGTCCACCATCCAAAAAGGGAAATCAGAATGAAAAGGAATTTATTCTTTATTTTTATCTGTGCCTTTAT
>ERZ773022.1566-NODE-1566-length-15088-cov-8.792457_pt1 | contig 15088 bp, 8 predicted proteins | sample MGYA00580839_ERZ773022 | MGnify/ENA primary metagenome ERZ773022 (study PRJEB29015, sample SAMEA2738020) | human oral metagenome | biome: human oral; feature: human-associated habitat; material: dental | place: China | collected 2044 ... | reverse complement strand
TAAAGTGTGATAAGTCCAGTTTTTATGCGGATAACTAGATTTTTATGCTATTTTTCTTTGAAAAATTGCGCGAGAAAATTTTATACAAAGAACTCATTTCAACACTACAGAAAACCAACAAATTTTGTATAAAAGCACTCCTCACGGTATAGAAGATCCCTTTATAAATGGATTCTGCATCCGGATTTCTAATCGCTGCTCCATCCATCTGCTGAATAATTTTTATATCATTCTAGTACTAACCATTCGGGCGATTATATTCTAAAAATTCAGTTTTCGGAATAGATCCAATAAACCCCGTCGAATTTATTTTTCAATTTTTTTGGACAAAAAAAGAAACGAAGCAACGATTCGCTGCTTCATTTCTTATAGGATTTGATTACATTTCTAAGCTAACAAATGAATAAGGAACTAATTCTTCTAAGCGTAGTTCACGAATTTCGCCTTTTCCATTCAATAAGAATACAAGAGTATCTGGTCCACAGAACTCAACCATCACTTGACGACAAATGTTACATGGTGGTAAGAATCCTTCTGTTTCCCCCGCAACGGCAATTGCTAAAATATCGCCTTTACGATAACCTTGTGAAGCTCCGTAGAAAATCGCGCTACGTTCTGCACAGTTTGTTACCCCAAACGATACATTCTCAACGTTGGCACCTGTAATTACACGGCCATCTTTATATAACACTGCAGCTCCTACAGGGAATTTTGAATACGGACAGTAAGCATTCTTTAAAACTTCTTTGGCTTGCTCCATCAGAGCCACTTTATCAATTGTTGTCATGGGTTGTACTCCTTTTTTTGTGTTGTATTCCTATTATACAGATTTTATAAGGAGTTTCAACATTTCTCCCTGCCAACTTTTTACTAAAATTCCGACTCCAGTCCTATGCTCGCACCTTACAACTATGGTACACTAGGGACAGTGATGAAAGGAGCTTAGTGATGCTACAGCTACAACATATTTCAAAAGTTTATCATACAGGTAACCAAGAGTTTCACGCATTGAAAGATATCTCGATTCGTTTCCGTGAAAATGAGTTTGTCTCAATTCTCGGGCAATCGGGTTCAGGGAAAACCACCCTATTAAATATCATCGGTGGACTCGACCAATACACATCGGGTGATTTACTCATCCAAGGAAAATCAACAAAGCAATTTAAAGACCGCGATTGGGATAGCTACAGAAACCACACCATCGGATTCGTCTTCCAGTCGTATAATCTCATCGGCCACCAAACGGCACTCTCAAACGTTGAGATTGCGATGACCCTCTCTGGTGTTTCCAAAGCGGAACGTAAGAAACGTGCCATCGAAGCGCTCGAACGTGTTGGTCTGAAAGACCATTTATATAAGAAACCAAACCAAATGTCTGGGGGACAAATGCAACGAATCGCGATTGCGCGTGCCCTTGTCAATAATCCAAAAGTCGTTTTAGCCGACGAACCTACAGGAGCGCTCGATTCGGAGACATCCCTTCAAATCATGGAGCTATTAAAAGACATCGCCAAGGAACGTCTCGTTATCATGGTGACGCATAACCCAGAGCTGGCAAAGACGTACTCCACTCGTATCGTACAAGTATTAGATGGAAGCATCTTGAGCGACTCGAATCCATATGAACCTACTGAAGAAATCAAACAAGGCGACATTCATTTTACAAAGACGAAGATGAGCTTTATGACTGCTCTTGCCCTCTCGTTTAATAACCTATTGACGAAGAAAGGCCGTACCTTCCTGACAGCCTTTGCCGGTTCCATCGGGATTATCGGGATTGCCCTTATTCTGGCACTCTCGAACGGTGTGAGCGACTACGTGAAGAAGGTGCAAGAAGACACCCTCGTCTCTCTTCCGCTGACGATTAGCGAACAGAACCACAGTAACTTGCTTGCGACCTCTCCGGATTTAAGCGATAAGCCTTATAAAGACAATAATGAGCTCGGCGTCAATACGGTGTTGACGAATTTATTGAAAAAACAAATTGGGAAAAACGACCTCGCATCCTTCAAGACTTACTTGGACGAACACGCATCCGAAGTCGCAGCTCTTACAAAAGATATTCGTTACCAATACAATTTACAACCGTACATTTACGCCAGTGATACCTCAAACGGTCCAAAGAGCATTCTTCCGTCACACTTAGCGGAAGAAGTCGATACAGCCAACCAAACAATTAAAGGGTACTTGCAAAATATCGACTATTGGAGCCAACTTTCAAGTGATGAAGAGATGCTGAATGCACAATATGACGTGCTCGAAGGTCGCCTTCCAAAGGATAAATCTGAAATCGTCCTGATCGTGGATGAAGACAACCAAATTAGTGACCTACTCCTTTATAGCTTACGCATCAAAGACCCTAGCGAATTAAACGATGTGAAGAAACTCGACGAACTCAAATCACAAACGTATCAATATAGTGATTTCATCGGGAAAACATTCAAAGCCGTTGTCAATACGAACCGATTCGCCAAAGAAAACAACCAATGGATAAATAAAATTAACGACGAAGCCTATATGAAGACGCAAATCGAGAATGGCCTCGAGCTTACAATCGTCGGCGTTCTTCGTCAAAAAGAAGGCACTAGTTCTGGGGTGAACTCTCCTTCTGGCGGTGTGGCTTATACAAGCGCCCTTATCGATTACACTTCTGAGCAAATTCAAAACAGTGACATCGTAAAAGAGCAAGAAGCCAACCCGACTATCAATGTCTTTACTGGAAAAGAATTTGCCAAAGATCCGAAACCATTCAATTCGGCTGATTTAACCGAAGAAGAAAAAATCCAGTTGGTAAAATTGACGCCTGAACAACAAGCGCAATACATCCAACAATACAACGAAAACTCGGCTACCACTTACGAGGAAAACCTCGCGAAATTGGGTGTCATCGACAAATCCAAACCGGCTGCCATCGAGTTCTACACCTCTTCGTTCCAACAAAAACAAGAGTTGAAGGACTTCATCAATGCCTATAATACGGCCAAAAAAGACGCCGGCGAAGATGACAAAGTACTCGCCTACTCCGACGATATTCAAACCATCATGTCATCCATTACGACAATGGTGGGCGTGATTACAACCGTTCTCGTTGGTTTCGTAGCTATCTCACTTATTGTCTCCTCGATTATGATTGCGATTATCACGTACATCTCGGTTCTCGAACGTACAAAAGAAATCGGAATCCTACGTGCAATGGGGGCTTCGAAGAAAGACATCCGTCGCATCTTCACAGCCGAAACCGCCATTGAAGGATTTATCTCCGGGGTACTCGGTATCGCCATTACACTCCTTGCGACGATTCCAATCAATGCCGTTGTTTCGAAAATGACCAACGTGGAAAACGTGGCGCAATTACCATGGGAAGCAGCACTTATCCTCATCGGTATCTCGATTGTATTAACGATGTTGGCAGGACTCATCCCTTCACGCATCGCCGCGAAGAAAGACCCAGTCGAATCGCTCCGCAGCGAATAATCCTTAACATTTGAAAAGGTGGATAAAGGCTCAGCCTTTACCCACCTTTTTTATAGCCTGCATTTCCAAGATTAACATATATGTTAATTAACAAATATGTTAATTTTAGAAAGCCGTATCCCGCACCCTAGCCCTAAAAGGCAAAAGACAACTCGACTTTTCACAACTAAATGTATTAGCACCAAGGTTAGCGTAAGGACAGAATTCAATACTAAGCTTGTTCAGTGGAACGAAAAAACATCTTCAGATGATATAGTGGTATTTGTAAGGACAAATACCCAATGTGAATTACAGCTGCTAAGAAATTTATTTCCTAGCGGCTGTTTGAAGCTTGGGAACCTGGAGACTACAGGCTCCAGGTGGTATCCTTACATTTACCACTATTAAAACATCTGAAGATGTTGATAGTGAAACTGTTTTAGTTTATTGATGAAGTTGAGCTCGCCATCGCAGAAATGGCGTGCGTTTCCCGAAACGTCCGCACGACTCGTTCCGAGTCCCTTCCGGCGTTCCGGTCCAACGGTCCATTTCTGAGCGCGATGTCTCACATCCTAGGCAAGAGACCCCATTGGATCCCATGGTGCTAACACAATTGGTTCGCTGTTGAAAGCGTCGAGTTGCTCTTTTGTAAGCAAATCTTTTCTGACAACGATTTGATACGTAAACTCATCCATCCACGCATCACTCATCATCCAGAACCCTTCAACCCCAGATTCTTCACCCCAACTGTTTTCCACTTTCCAGCGATTTGGTTTGCCATCGACAAGGTTCACCCCTGTTAATACCATCGCATGCGTCATTAAGCTATCGCCGTATTCAAGACGTTCACCTTTCGTGAGTGAATAGTCGATTCCAGTTAAGCCTTTAAGGTCAAAGTTATTGAGCGCAAGACGTCCATTTCCACGGTTTGAAGATTGACCGACATCGCAGCCGAACCAAACTGACTCGCCTTGTTCTAATTGACGAATCGCTAATTCTTTGAACGTTGCCATATCAAGGTTCAAATAACGCACTTGGTTTCCAACGACATTTCCAAGCATCTCAACAGTGTATGAACGGTTGAATGGTTTGTCCGCTGTTGGTGAGTTGATAATAGACACGTAATCGTCCAAGTTCAAGCCTACGAATTGTTCGAAGAAGCTTTGCGGTGTCAAGTTCAAGTGACGGTGGAATTCCTTATCTTTATCACGATATTCGAAGTCGAATGTTTCTGGCGGAGTTCCAAGAGTCACGCTAAGTAAGTCGTACACTTCTTGCATTAATTGTTTACGCGTTTCGTTGATTTCCTCTTCGCTAGCGCCACGTGCCACTAAGTCACGAAGCACTTTTGCGTCTTGACGAAGTTTTTTATTTAAGTATTTGTTTAAATCGCTTGAAGCTGAGCTTGAAAAACTTTCCGGCATCACGCTTTTTGGCACAACCCCATATTTCTTGAAGAGTGACACAATCATATCCCATTGCCCACCGTCTTGTTGAGGTGTTTGTAAAAGAAAGGCTACATTGCGGCTTGTCACAGGTTCACCCGCTGTTTTTAAAATATTTTCATGGAAATAATTAGCCTTTTCGTATTTATCCCAGAAAAATGTATAACTTTGTGAGAGTTCAAATTCTTCGAGCTTGAAGTTATTAAAGAGTCTGTGGCGGAATGTATTCAGCGCCGCAAACATCCAGCAACGACCAGAAGCCTTTTGGTTGGCTACTTTCCCGTGTTCCAAATCAATCGAATACACCGGCTGATTTTCCACAACAGAAGCGACCGTCTCACTAGATCCTTTCAAGCCATTCTTCACCGCAGCATTTTGCGCCACAATACGCTCTGGCTTACTTTGAAAACTTTCTTTATATTGATTCGTCAATTCCTTTGTTAACGTAAACATCACTTCATCTCCTTTAAGGTTGATACCCTAATGGTACTCCTCTTTCCCCCTATATGCAATAACAAAAATCAGTTAAATTCAATAAAAAAGCCTATTTTATCCCCACTCCCTCCAAAAGCTCCACACTCCTGCCACTCCCTTCCTTCAAAAGTGCACCGCGTCAGTGCGTTCCCTTCCTAAGCATTGCCGACAACACGGCAACAATCTATTTAATTAAAACCAATCAGACTCGCTAAACTCACTCCAATAATGAAGCTCCACACTCCTGCCGCTCCCTTCCTTCAAAAGTGCACCGCGTCAGTGCGGTCCCTTCCTAAGCATTGCCAACAACATCGCAGCAGTTTATCAAAATAAGAAAGCATAAAAATATCTTGCGAAGTGCTACAACCTCGCAGGAATAAAACAAAAATAAACTCCATAAAAGTACGAAAGAGCCCTTCGGATTCTATAGCAATCATCATAGCGAGTGTAATCGATGCGAATTAGTGACTCTGGAAATTCATTTCCTAGAGTCACTTTGAGGCTCGATAGGAGCTGAGACATAAGGCTCAGCCCGGTACAGCTATAATGATTGCTATGAAGATATCCGTAAGGGCTCGAAGTACTTTATAGCACTATTAATGATTTTGTTTTATTCCAACGGAATGAACGAAACATCGCAAGATGTTTTTATGCTTTTACCGGAGTTAGAGCGATAAACTTCTCGATGTTGTCGGCAACTTGCGCGAGTGCCTTCTTCCAAAATGCGCTGTCCGTCACATCCACGCCCAACACCTTCGCAGTATCTTCCGCAGAAGTCACCGTTGTCGCACGCAATAACTCTTGATATTTCTCAACGAATCCTTCAGGTTGCTCTTGATAGATGGCATATAAGCCTTTAGAGAACAATCCTCCGAATGCGTATGGGAAGTTGTAGAAGCTTAAGCCGCTGCTGTAGTAGTGCGGTTTGCAAGCCCACATATATGGGTGCATTGCGTCTGGATCTAATCCGTCGCCGTATGCTTCTTTTTGCGCATCCAACATTAATTGTTCTAAATCTTTCGAGAACATGAAGCTCTTTTCACGGTTTTCGAAGACTGATGATTCGAATAAGTAACGTGAGTAGATGTCCACGATGATTTGTGTTGTATCTTGTAATTGTGATTCCAATAACGCTACTTTCTCAGCATCGCTTGCTTCGCTAATTACAGTATTCATCACGATATTTTCGTTGAAAGTTGACGCCGTTTCAGCAACAGGCATTGAGTACTCTTGGTTTAATACACGGTGGTTTTCGATATGTAAACCGTGGTATGCATGTCCTAATTCGTGCGCAATCGTCACAACGTCGCTTAATGAACCAGAGAAGTTTGTTAAGATACGTGATTGTTTGATGAATGGTAGATTGCTACAGAACGCACCCCCCACTTTTCCTTTACGTGGTAAGAAGTCGATGTAGTTGTTTTCGTAAGCTTCTTTTGTCATATCCGCTAAATCTTGTGAGAAGCCTTTGAAGTTTTCTAATAAGAATTCTTTTGACTCTTCGATTGTAAAACGACGTGAGCTTTCGCCGATTGGTGCAAATAAGTCGTAGAATGGTAATCCATTTTCATGACCTAAAAGAGCTGCTTTATGTTTTAAGTAAGCGCGGAATTGTGGTAAATATTCGCGAATCGCTTCAAGAAGTGCATCTAATGTTTCACGAGACATACGAGATGCTTCTAATGTTTGTGCTAGTGGTGATTCAAAACCACGTAAGCTTGTTTCTGTAAGCACTTGTTGTTTAATATTGTTTAAGGCAAATGCGATTGGTTCTTTAATTGTATCGTACATCTTCAATTCTGTTTCGTACGCTTCTTTACGAACCGCTGCATCGGCGTCATATGCCATATTACGAATTTCGCTAAGCGTTACTTTTTCGCCTTTAAATTCGCCTTCAACACCTGAAGTCATCGCTTCGAAGAGTTGTTCCCAACCATCTCCTCCGCTAATAGAGAATTTCGCAATCACATCTTCTAATTCATCCGATAATAGATGTTTGTATTGTTGTTTTGCTTCTGCAAAGTAGAATTCGTAGTCTTTTAAATCTTCGTCAGAGGTGATATCTGTTTCTACGCTTCCGATGAATTTGTAGACTTTTGTATACGCACTGTTTAACGAAGCATACGCATTACCGAATAATGTACGGTATTTATTCGCTGTTTCGTCTGTTGTGTTAGCTGTTAATGTTAAATTAATGTAGTTTCCAAGACGGCTGCTTAAGACGCTGAACTCTTCTAAGGCTGCAATTGCCGCTTTGATAGACTCTAAGTTATCTTCGAGCGTTAAGCCGTTGAATACCTCTCTAAAGTTTGAAAAACGTTCAAAATCACGTTGAAACTCTTCACTTTCAAATGAAGGGTATATTTCTTTTAATGACCATTCTGTTGACATGTCGGATCCCCCTTATATTGACTATATGTCCTATTCTACCGAATTTCTTTATAAAATCATAGTATAAGAACCTTTATTCTCTAGGCAACAACGTGTATACTTAAGAGGCAAACACTTTTCAAAAAAGGAGTTCTTATGAAAAAGACTTGGAAAGAATTGTTCCCGGATGCACTTCTTGGAGAAAATGGTCAAAACACGGTTCCTGTAACGCTGAACGGTGAAGCGATTTATCTCTTAGAATCGAGCTTAACGGAGCGCGAACGATTCCTCATCGAAACCTTAAATACACAACCGACAAAAACAACGATTCCAACGCATCCTTGGCTTGCGTACTTGGAAGGAAAAGGCGCATTGCCAACCCCGACTGCGTATATCCAATGCGTACACTTGGCGGTATTTCCTAAGCAAGAAGGCGTCTTTCACGAAAAAGACTGGTTGGAGTTCGTCGAGAACTTAACGGTTGGGACCCTTGCCGCCTTCAAAAACTTCCGCCATCACTACACGCTGGTCGTAAATCCGGAAGTCGCTCCTTCGCTTGCAAGTACGCTCTTTGAAGTGCAATCCGCGATTGAAGATGACTTCGCCGTGGAATTACAGCTCTTTATTGGAAACCGCTGGGCGACGTCAAACAGAGTGCCACTCCTCTATCAAGCAGAAAAAGCGCTCTTCGTGGAATACTTAATGCATTCGCATAAGCGCTCCAGCCTGGAATTTGCGCCAGTGATGTTATGGGCGATTGCCAACGCTTTGGTTGACATCGCACCGATTGCCGACGAGTTGATTCTCTTATTAAGCGAAGATGACGTGAAAGAGCTGATTGAGGCTCTCTGGGACGCTCATGGAAATGTCTCAAAAGCGAGCCAAAAGCTCTTCTTACACCGCAATACGTTGCAATACCGCATCGATCGTTTTACGGAACAAACAGGGCTGAATGTTAAAGACATGAACGACCTCACGCTCTGTCACCTACTCTTACAAAAACAAAGTTATTAAAAAATAGCCACTTCTATTTTCATAGAAGTGGCTGTTTTTGTTATCCTATTAAGCTTTAACGGCTTCTTTTTTAGGAGCGACTTTTGTTTCTTTAATGGTCACTTTTCCTTTTTGAGAACCGATTGTTACTTTTTGACCGAAGCGAATTTCTCCGCTGAGGAGCGCTTCACTAAGTGGGTCTTCGATTTTCTTTTGAATTGCACGACGAATTGGACGTGCCCCGTATTCTGGGTCGAATCCTTCTTCTGCAATTAGGTCAATCACACCTGAAGTGAATTTCAATTCGATATTGAGTTCTGCAAGACGAGTCTTAATGTCTTTTGTCATCAATTGAACGATTTGACGTAATTCCGGTTTCGTCAATTTATGGAAGACGATAATTTCATCGATACGGTTCAATAACTCTGGACGGAACGCATTCTTCAACTCTTCGCGAATACGTTTCTCCATTGCTGTATGGTCGTGTTGTACGGTTTTCGCACCGAACCCCACTGCTTTTTCATCTCTTAGAGCCGTTGCCCCAAGGTTTGACGTCATGATGAGAATCGTATTTCTGAAGTCGACTTTACGTCCTTTAGAATCCGTCAGATGTCCATCGTCTAAGACTTGCAACAGAATGTTAAATACATCTGGATGAGCTTTTTCGATTTCATCTAACAGAATCACAGAGTAAGGTTTGTTACGAATCTTCTCTGTTAATTGTCCGCCTTCATCGAATCCCACGTATCCTGGAGGCGAACCGACTAAACGGCTAACCGCGTGTTTCTCCATATACTCAGACATATCGATACGAACGAGAGCGTCTTGGTCGCCAAACATCGCTTCCGCTAAGGTTTTCGCTAACTCTGTCTTCCCCACCCCAGTAGGTCCAAGGAATAAGAATGAACCGATTGGACGTTTTGGATCTTTCAATCCGCTACGAGCACGGCGAATCGAACGAGCCACTGCTGATACAGCTTCTTCTTGTCCAATCACTCGTTGGTGCAATTCTTTTTCAAGATGAACGAGACGTTCGCTTTCTTTTTTCTCCATTTGTTTTAATGGAATTCCAGTCCATTGTGATACAACTTCTGCGATATCTTCATCCGTAATTGCCGCCACAAATTCTTGTTTGGCTTCGATTTCTACTTTTTGGCGTAGTTTTTCAAGCTTGTCGCGTTTGGCTTGTTCTTTCTTGCGTAAACGAGCGGCTTCTTCGAATTTTTGCTCACGAATAGCGTCGTCTTTCTTCTGTGCAAGCTCTGCCACTTCTGCTTCCAGCTTTTGAAGCGGTGAGTGTTTTCCACTGCGGTCAAGTCGAGCTTTTGCGGCTGTTTCGTCCATCAAGTCGATGGCTTTATCTGGTAATTTACGAGACGTAATATAACGAACCGATAATTGAACGGCTGCTTCAATCGCTGCGTCAGTGATTTCCACACGGTGGTGGTCTTCATAACGTTTGCGAAGCCCTTTTAAGATTTCGACTGTATCGTCCGCGCTAGGTTCATGTACATGAACAGAGGCAAAACGACGTTCTAAGGCTGCATCTTTTTCGATATATTTTTGATATTCATCAAGCGTAGTCGCCCCTATAACTTGAATTTCACCACGAGCAAGCGCTGGTTTTAAGATATTTGAAGCATCGATAGAGCCTTCTGCCCCACCTGCACCGATAAGCGTATGCAACTCATCGATAAAGAGAATCACATCTTGTTCACGGTACACTTCATCCAAGATTTTCTTCATACGCTCTTCGAACTCGCCACGGTATTTTGTTCCCGCAACAACCGCACCCATGTCTAACATCATGAGACGTTTCTCGGCGATTTCTTCAGGAACTTCTCCGCTCACCATGCGTTGTGCTAAACCTTCAACGATAGCTGTCTTCCCAACACCTGGTTCCCCAACGAGAACAGGGTTATTTTTCGTACGACGGCTAATGATTTGGATAATGCGGCGCACTTCGTCTTCACGGCCAACTACTGGGTCGATTTTGCCTTCACGAGCTAGTTCCGTTAAGTCACGTGCCAAGCTGTTTAATGTAGGCGTTCCTTCTTGTGAAGACTCTTGACGTGCTTTTCTCTTAGAAGATGCAGCATTTGAAGGTTGAATTCCGATTTTACAGTAGATTTCTTTCATCAACTCTTGAGGGTCGATTTGGTTATCACGGAGAATCTTCGTTGCTAAGACCTCTTCGCGTAATAAGGCTAATAATAAGTGCTCTGTTCCGACTTGTGGTACTTCGAGGCGTTTAGCTTCATCGGTTGCCGATAGAATCACTTTCTTCGCTCTTGGTGAATATGGCATTAAGTACGGATCCATTTGCTTACGGTTTGAGCCGTATCCTGTGAGTGACTCGATTTCAGAACGAACGATTTCCGCAGTCAAGCCTGCAGCACGAAGAACATTTCCCGCGATACCTTCTTGTTCAAGGATTAATCCTAATAATAAGTGCTCTGTTCCCACGGCTTGGTGTTTGAACAGGATGGCTTCTCTTGCGGCTAAGACCATTGCACTCTTTGCTTTTGGTGTAAAAATTTCACTCATGCGTTTATTCCTTTCTAGTTAACTGTATTTCAAATTGTCGATTAATTTCTTCATCATATTACTACGAATCTCTGCAGCATTCTTTACGTTTGAAGGGAATGTATCTTTCTCCATCATGAGTGACATCATTTGCGCTTCACGTTTACTAATCAGCTCGTTTTCATATAAGTTTTGTAATAAATGATTACCTTCTCGCTCTGAAAGTTCCTCTGGAATCAGGTCTCCTAATGCATTTAAGATATCCATCTCGTCCACTAGATTCACTTTCATAATGCGGATATAACCACCGCCACCGCGTTTACTTTCAACGACATACCCTTGTTGAATCGTAAAGCGGGTATTAATCACGTAATTAATTTGGGAAGGTACACAATTGAATTGGTCTGCAATCTCACTGCGTCTGATTTCAACTGTTTCATTCTTATGCAGTACATTCTTTAAGTAATTTTCAATCAAATCCGACATATTTTGATTTTGACTTTGCATCCATCTTCCTCCTTTTACCTTGACTATATTTGACTTTAATTATACAAAAGAATGCGCCTTTTGCCAATCATCTTGCATTTTTCGATAAAAAAAGAAGCTAGACAAACTGTCTAGCTTTCTCATTTGTATACGTATCGGGAATACAGGATTCGAACCTACGACCCCTTGGTCCCAAACCAAGTGCTCTACCAAGCTGAGCTAATTCCCGTAAGTAAAAAATGCACCCAACAGGAGTCGAACCTGTAACCGCTTGATTCGTAGTCAAGTACTCTATCCAATTGAGCTATGGGTGCATTGTATATTTAGTTAATGCCGAGGACCGGGGTCGAACCGGTACGGTCATCACTGACCGCAGGATTTTAAGTCCTGTGCGTCTGCCAATTCCGCCACAGCGGCTTATGAGGTCAAACAGTTTGACTTCAGTACATAAAGTATTTTACCATATGATAGAAATAAAAACAAGAATAAAAAGTAAATAATAAAAAAATATATTTGCTATTTATGGTATAATTTAACTTAGTCGTCTAGAATAAAAGAGAGGAGCGATTAATAGAATGAAGAAAAACAGATTACTTTTAATAGATGGTAATTCAATTATAAATAGGGCCTTCTTTGCCCTACCACCAATGGATAATGGTCAAGGCCTACATACTAATGCTATATATGGTTTTTTGACTATGCTATTTAAAATGATAAAAAGCTATGAACCTAGCCATATCTCTGTGGCTTTTGATATGAAGGCCCCTACTTTTAGGCACAAGTCTTATACAGAATACAAGGCAGGTAGGAAGAAAATGCCTGGTGAGCTGGCCATGCAGCTAGATCCCTTAAAGGATGTTTTGGATAAGTTGAATATAGATAGGGAAGAAATAGAAGGTTATGAGGCGGATGACATACTTGGCACCCTATCTTTGGATGCTGAAAAAGAGGGTTATGAGGTATATATAGTTACTGGGGACAGGGATGCCATCCAGTTAGCTTCAGATAATACAAGGGTCTTGATTACTAAAAAGGGTGTAGGAGAGGTCGAAGAGTACGACGCCCAAGCAGTTATGGATAGGTACTCATTGACACCAGACCAGTTTATAGACCTTAAGGGCCTAATGGGTGATAAGTCTGATAATATCCCTGGTGTCACTAAGATTGGTGAAAAGACGGGCATCAAGCTCTTGCTAGAACACGGCTCGCTCGAGGGTATTTATGAAAATATCGATGGGATGAAGGCTTCTAAGATGAAGGAAAATCTCATCAATGACAAGGAACAAGCCTTCCTGTCTAAAACCTTGGCGACCATTGAAACTCAGGCACCGATTGAGATTGGCCTTGATGATTTAGTCTATAATGGCCCAGATGTGGAAAATCTTGGAAAATTCTACGATGAAATGGGCTTCAAACAGCTCAAACAAGCTTTAAATGTGTCATCAACGGCTATGCCTGAGAGCTTGGATTTCGCCATCGTTGACCACGTCAGTCAAGACATGCTGAGTGCCGACTCCATCTTCCACTTTGAACTCTTTGGTGAGAACTACCATACAGATGACTTGGTTGGTTTTGCATGGTCTTGTGGGGATAAACTTTACGTTGCAGATAAACTTGAGCTCTTGCAGGAGCCGATTCTCAAGGAATTTCTAGAAAAAACACCTCTGAAAGTGTATGACTTTAAGAAAGCTAAGGTTCTTTTAAATCGCTTGGGCTTGAACCTGCAGGCACCTGCTTTTGACAGTCGCTTGGCCAAATACCTCCTGTCTACTGTCGAGAATAATGAAATTTCAACCATTGCGAGTCTTTATGGTCAGACTTACATGGTCGATGATGAGACCTTCTACGGTAAGGGGGTCAAAAAGGCAATTCCTGAACGGGAAAAATTCTTGGAACACCTAGCTCGCAAGGTTGCTGTATTGGTTGAGACCGAGCCTGTTTTACTTGAAAAACTCAGTGAACATGGACAGTTAGACCTTCTCTATGACATGGAGCAGCCTCTGGCCTTTGTCCTTGCCAAGATGGAAATCGCTGGGATTACGGTCAAGAAAGAGACCTTGCTTGAGATGCAGACTGAAAATGAGCTTGTCATTGAAAAGCTAACTCAGGAGATTTATGAGCTAGCTGGTGAGGAGTTTAATATCAATTCACCTAAGCAGTTGGGGGTGCTTCTCTTTGAAAAGCTCGGTCTTCCCCTAGAATACACCAAGAAAACCAAGACAGGTTACTCGACAGCCGTAGATGTGCTAGAGCGTCTGGCTCCGATTGCGCCAATTGTTAAGAAAATTTTAGACTACCGTCAGATTGCTAAGATTCAATCGACTTACGTGGTTGGCTTGCAGGACTGGATTTTAGATGATGGCAAGATTCACACGCGCTATGTGCAGGATTTGACCCAGACCGGACGTCTGTCTAGTGTGGATCCAAACTTGCAAAATATCCCTGTTCGTTTGGAACAAGGTCGCTTGATTCGTAAGGCTTTTGTGCCAGAGTGGGAGGATAGTGTACTGCTCAGTTCGGACTATTCACAGATTGAGTTGCGCGTTTTGGCTCATATTTCTAAAGATGAGCATCTGATCAAGGCCTTCCAAGAGGGAGCTGATATCCATACCTCGACAGCCATGCGTGTCTTTGGAATTGAACGCCCTGAGGATGTGACTCCAAATGACCGTCGCAATGCCAAAGCCGTTAACTTCGGAGTGGTTTACGGGATTTCAGACTTTGGCTTGGCAAATAATCTTGGTATTAGCCGTAAGAAGGCCAAAGCCTATATTGACACCTATTTTGAACGTTTTCCTGGAATCAAAAACTATATGGAAGAAGTGGTGCGTGAAGCGCGTGACAAGGGCTATGTAGAGACCCTCTTCAAGCGTCGTCGTGAGTTACCCGATATCAATTCGCGTAACTTCAACATTCGTGGTTTTGCAGAGCGCACTGCCATTAACTCTCCTATCCAGGGTTCAGCAGCAGATATTCTCAAGATTGCTATGATTCAGCTGGACAAAGCCTTGGTTGCAGGTGGTTATCAGACCAAGATGCTTTTACAAGTGCACGATGAAATCGTCCTTGAAGTTCCTAAGTCTGAACTGGCAGAGATGAAAAAATTGGTGAAACAAACCATGGAAGAAGCCATTCAACTCAGTGTTCCCCTCATCGCAGATGAAAATGAAGGGGCAACCTGGTACGAGGCTAAATAAGAAAGTTATGATAGAGTTTGAAGTACTTGCCTTCAAACTCTTTTTCATGATTTTCTGTAAGCAGTTTCCTTGACTTATCCATTTATTTACGTTATCATATGTCCATATAAGATACGGGAGTCTGTGTACAGTCTGAGAGGAAGT
>ERZ773022.1562-NODE-1562-length-15114-cov-5.042964_pt1 | contig 15114 bp, 19 predicted proteins | sample MGYA00580839_ERZ773022 | MGnify/ENA primary metagenome ERZ773022 (study PRJEB29015, sample SAMEA2738020) | human oral metagenome | biome: human oral; feature: human-associated habitat; material: dental | place: China | collected 2044 ... | reverse complement strand
GCCCTGGCGGCGTGGGTGTCAGGTCCGAGCGCCCTTGCGTCACGGGGCCATGGGGCCGTTGATGTCGTGGGACCCGTAGCCCCGCCCGGTCGCGCGAGCGGTCGTGGGGGTGCAAAAGAGTGTACACAGATCGGCGAAAACGGCCTCTCGGAGCCGTTTTGGGCCATTTGTGTACACTGTTGCGACGCGAGCTGCGTCGGGTGGCACGAGCGCCCCAACCGCCATGGCGTGCCGGCAGCGCCCCTCGGTGGCCCGCCTCTCCCCTGGCCGGGAAAACAGGCTCTGCGCGAGTGACGCCGCCGCCAGGTTGGCGTTTTCACTGAGGTGTCAACCCACACAAACCCCCGAAGAGCCCGCATTTTGTACTGTTTCGTTTCTCCTGCTCAGGGGCTTTACTCTTCTCTCTGTTAGAGAGTTGCGGAAAGACGATAGGGATGGAACCACCATTGGCACCACTGGCATAGCCAGTGGTTTTCTCACCAGAATAAATGAGGGGCACTCCCCGAAGGAAGCCCCCCTCTAAAACGGTCGAACCGTTTTTCGTAGTCCAACAAGTATGCGGCCAGTCGGGATCCGTGTCAAGGAAAACCTTGTGCAGTATCGGAGTCGATTTCGCTAGTCGGTCGGGTACCAGCCCGAGACCATACGGCCGATGAAGCCGAAGGAGGTGCTCACGGGAGCGCACTCCCTGTAGTAGTCGGCGTGCCCGTCCATCCTCTGGCGGAGGGCGCCTAGGGAAGCACTGATTATCGCCCAAATCGCCACTTTTGCAAGCTCATGAACTGCGCAAACGATTGCAGAGACGCTATTAATCAGCGCTTTCCTAGGGCTCTTGGCTCGCGCGTTATGTATCCCGACGGATGCGAGCTCGCTGTGCATGAAGAGGGTTGTCGCTATCTGCTGCATCCTCTCGTTGCTGAGCTTGGTGCGCTGCATGTCCCCTCGGACGCCTACGCGCCCAAGGGCGCTCTTGACCTCGCTTCGTGGGGCGTACGGCGGCGTCCCCGCCCTAAGGTCGTTGATGATGCAGTTGAATGGGCGCAGCCGTTGCGGAGCCCCTTGACGCTTTGCAGCATGTAGAAGTCGTTCCGCATGCGCCGGTTGTCGAATTTGTCGGCGCAGAACTTGTAGAAGTGGATGAAGCGCCCGAAGGATATGACCTCGATGAGCTCCCATGCCGGGAAGTCGTAGTCGGGCCTCCTCTCCACGAGTCCGCTCGTGTAGGGGCTCGACTTGCCCTTGTCGATCTCGTCGTAGGGATGAGTCCCCAGGTCGTCCTGCTGCTGCAGGAAGTCCCTGACGATTTTGTACCCGTCCGCCCGGCGCTCCTCCATCTTGCCCAGCAGCCTCACCTTCGAGAAGTGCTCGATATCCAGCGTTATGAGCAGCATCTCGTTGCGCAGCCTCATGTCGATGATCGAGAGATCCGTAAGTATGCCGAAATCGAGGCCGATGTACTTGCCGTTGTTCGGACCGCCCTCGACCCTCGCGAAGTTGGCGCGGTAGGACTTCAGGCGGAAGTAGTTGTTGTTGCTCTTGAGGTATTCCTCGGCGTCTCTCTCGCTGCAGATCCGGAAGCCCACGCCCTCCGACTTGAGGTGGGCAACCTGTTGAGATGGCGTCAGCCACGGCTTTCTCACATTTGCCATGTTGCGGTCTCCTGGCATAAGTCCTCGTAGTTTTTCTATTGTACGCGCGTCGTGACTCGCCTTGGGCGAGAGTCGGCCGTTGCGCTTGTCTTTCGTTCGCTACATCCAGCGAAACGCTATGCGCGCGATAGCCTTCAGCATCCGCAGCAGTGCCCTAAGCGCCCTCATGGCCGGCCTCCGTCCGCTTGGCCTCGGCAAGCATGGCCTCCAGCTGCTCTACGGTGAACGTGAGGCTGCTCGTGTTGGTTTCCACGGATCTCTCGGGCCCGTCGAAGCCCATGGCGCTCATGTCCACGTCGAAGCTCTCGTCCACCTTGCCGACGGCGGCGCATTTTGCCTCGGGGTCGATGCCGGCGCAGGTGTCGAGCGTCATCGACACGCTCGCGTGTCCAAGGTAGCTCACCACCGTGCGCACGTCACAGCCACCCGCGATCATCATGGTGGCGAACGTGTGGTACAGGTCGTGGAACATGCGGGAAAAAACCGTCCATCCTGCAGAAGGCGGAGAAGTCCTTGCCGAGCTGCATGGGGTTGTAGGGACGGCTGTCCGACACCTGAGTGCCCAGGATGTAGGGGTCGCCCGCGTCCATACCCATCTCGTCCATAGCACGGCGCGTGTCGGCCCGCATGGCCCTGAGCATCGTCGTCGTGTGGCTGGTGAGAGGGATAACGCGCGAAGCTGCCGGTCTTAGGCTCCTTGAGGTAGAAGCCGCCCGGGCCGTTGCCGAGAGCGTGACTCACCGTCATCGCCCCTGCGTCGTCGAAGTCGCTCCAGCGCAGCGCGCAGACCTCGCCGCGGCGCATGCCGGTCGTGAGCGCAAGCTCTATGGACATGCTATTCATCGATTTCTGCGCAGTTCTTATTGAACCAAAACACGTCATCCTCGTCGAAGCGGGAGGACGCCGCTCGCGAGGCAGCAACGCGTCGCGTACCTTTGCCTGTTTTGCCCCGGGGTCGGGTCGCGACGCCTGCGGCAGTGGGCCATCTTGTGGGGCTCGTCGGGACCCCGGCCTCCCCGGACCAGGTCCCAAAGATCTCCCAGGCCTCGCCCGCCCGACCCCACCGGGCAGCCCGGGGGGCGCCGCCAGCGTCCTCGCGTCCCGGCGCGAACGCGACCCCCGCAGCCCGTCACGGTCCGTCACGGGGTGGTGGCCCAAGGCGCCGCTCGAGGCTCTCGGGCCGGCCGTCCCAGCCCGTGCCACCCACCAGAAACCCCGAAGGGCCTAAAATGAACAAGATACGATAAGGAGAATTGACTATGGAACTCTACGACGCGTCTGAGCTTTATCCTGGCTTCGAGTACCCCGCAGGCATCAAGAGGGCTGTCGAACTTGGACTCACATACCTGGGCTGGTGGTGGATCCTGGAAGCATGCTTCGCATGTGACTATACACGCAATATGGCGGGGCGCTATCCCGACCGTAAGCTCATCCCCTTTGCCAAGCGTGAGGACTGCGATGACGTGGCCTGCTTCGAGGTTGGTAGGCCCGGAAAGGTAACCATAATCCACGACTTCGCCAATCCGGGTTGGGAGCAGCGTGAGGAGTACGGCGACTTCTGGTCGTGGTTCGAGGCGGCCGTGCTCGACATGATTGCCCGGGAACGCAAGGAGGAGGCGGAGAATAGACTCTAAGCTGACACATATCAGCAAGGAGATCTCCTATGCGCTGAGGCATGCTCCCTGGGAGTACGAGCTCGAGCTCGACGAGCAGGGCTTCGTGCCCATCGAGCAGCTCCTCCAGGCGATGAACGAAGGCCGAGACGAGGGCGACGCCGTTGCCCTCGCCGACCTCGAGCGGATAGTCGCCGAGTCCGACAAGCAGCGACACGAGATCGACGGAGACAGAATCCGAGCCCTGTACGGACATTCCGTGCCCAAGAGGATCGAGAGGCTGGCAACCGAACCCCCGGCCGTCCTGTATCACGGGACCTCTCACGAGGCCGCACAGAGGATTCTCGCCGAGGGGCTCAGGCCCATGAGCAGGCAGTACGTACACCTCTCGTGCGACGTCGAGACCGCCGAGGCCGTCGGCAAGCGGCGCGACAGGAGCCCGATAATCCTCGCCATTGATACCAAGAGGGCAGACGGAGATGGGGTTGCGTTCTATCGCGGCAACGACAAGGTTTGGCTGGCAGACTCAATACCTACGGACTGCATCTCCGTAAGGAAGGGCAGCCCCTATGCCCGTCCTTCCCGTCAGCTCACAGCTGAGCCAACAGACCAGAGGTCACACATCTCCTCCTCAGGCCATATCGCTCGGCCAGAGGCCGCGCATCAGGCGTAGACGAGGATGAGGAGGGCTTGGAGGCGATCCCCGCCACGAAGCGCCCTACCCTCAGAGCGCATCGCCCCCTCGGGGGCGACTGCGGACGACCTTGGTCTTTGCATCCTCGCGCTCAGGTTGCACCAGGCACCGACGTTTGTGGTAACGTCTCGATTCCTGCCATGCAGCCTATTGATTGCCAGGATCCAAAGAGGGTATCATTACCTTAGTCATTCACCCACGGTCTATGACGCGGCCTGCCTCGGAGCCAGAAATCCGGGGCTTTCCTATTTCCCCTCGCCCCATATCCCCATGTTCACGCCATGGTTCTTGATGCAGTGGTCGTAGTGCTCCCTGTTGGAGGGATAGGCGGTCAGAATAGCGTAGCGGTCCCTCACCTCGGCCATCACGACAACGAAGTACTCATGCTCGATCTCGATGACGGTAAGTATCTTACGAGTGGTCAGCTTCTTGCCCCGCCGCATCGAGACGCGCCAACATCGCGACTTTATCTCGCCGCGTATAACCTTGCCTATGAGTGGCAGGCACCGGGCACGGCGCTCAACGAAGCCGATGTCATGTCTCCTGGCGGTATCCCACTTGTTCGAGCTCCCCGAGACAATGTGCTCGAAGCTCACCTCCGTGAAACCGCGCACGAGCTTCCCGTCGAAGGCCCTAACCTCGATGTCGCCCAGTTGCTCACAGAAGTAGTCCCAGCACTGGTCGAGCTTCTCCTCGTCGCTCTCGCAGCCGGAGAAGTCCAGCAGGCCGTCCTCGCCTGTCATGTACGCCATGGCACTACTCCCCGAGCAGGAACACGTTGAAGTTCCCCTCGCCCGCCCAGGTGGAGAAGCAAAGTGACGGCCTCCCAAGCCCTTCCGCCAGATGGGCACAGAGCTCGCGCTTGAAGGCGCTGCCCTCAGGGAACCCTTCGGGGTCGGCATGCCCGTCCCAGGTATGGCCCATACAGCCGATGAGGCAGTCGGCCACCTGCACCAAGGCGCATTCCCGCGAACTTACCTCCTCCATGCAGGCGAGCCTGCAGCCCCCTGGCATGTAGCCCGCCGTCTTGGTCCGCAGGGTGTCCCCGCGCCGCTGCCGCAAGTTCTTCTTCTCGTCCAGGCAGGCGCGGTGAGTGTTGGGAGGGACGGGCCAGTGGTAGAGAAGCTGGTGATACACCACGTAGAACGCGCTCTCGGCGCCTCGGGGCCCAGGCTCTCCCTGTTCGCCACCACGCAGCGAAAACGCAGGTCATCGGTCGCCAGGAACCAGTCGATGAGCGCCGTGTAGAAGACCGCCTTGTTCCGGGAGACGGACTTCCAGCCGAACTCCCCACCAATGCCGTTGTTGCGCTTGAGGGCGTCAAGCTCACGCACTATCCCACGCTTGCGCTCCCTCGGACACTTCACCGCACCGATTACGAGATATGGATCCTCGGGGTTGGAATAGCAGCTCTCGTCACAGTAGATGTTGATGTCCTGGGCCATTGCCCGCCACCCTTCGGAAGCCACCGTTTTTCGCAGAAGAGAAGCATAGCAGTCGGCTTAGGCCAGCGCTCCTACGCCCCGCGCGGCACATCGTCCATCATCGCATGCCGCTCCGCGTCAATCGAATGGTCATTGCCGTCGGAGACCTCATCGATCCACGTGCCATCGCGATCCCGCTCGAGCTCCTTGGGTCAAGACTCCCCATAAGCCAAGGGGCAGCGAACAGGATCGATTGCGACCCACGCAGCTCGGCAAGGGCTTCTCCGCCTTCTGTAAGAGAAACGGCTTTTCCTGCACCTTCCACGACCTCAGGCACGCCTTCGCCATCATGATGATCGCGGGGAGTACGACGTGAGGACCGTGGCGAGCTGCCTGGGCCATGCGGGCGTGTCGATGACCCTGGATATCTACGCGGACGTGGGCCCTGTGGAGACCAACACGGGCGAACTCACGTCCACCGTGGGGCAGCTGAGGGTCATGCTGGCCGAGGCCAGGCCGAGGGAGGCCGGTCGTGAGAGTGCTTAGGGGTCTGCTGTGAATGCTGCGGGCTATCGCGCACATTGCGCTGCGCTGAATGTAGGCCGCGCGCTTGAAATCGCAAGCTACTATTTCGATATCCTGGCAGAATATCATCAAAATTTTAAGGAAAGAGGCGAGCGACATGTCTGACGAAGAGCCCGGCGAGAACGAGACGGCGATGGTATCGTGTGACGATTCTCGGGTCAAGAACATGATCTACACTATACATGGCAGGCAAGTCATGCCCGACAGCGATCTCGCGAAGCTCTACAAGGTGGAGACCGGTGCCCTCAACCGCGTCACCAAGCGCGACGAGGACCAATTCCCGGAGGACTTCCGCTTCAGGGTCACGAGGGAGAAGCTCGGCGACCTGAGATGCCAGATTGGTATCTCAGCAAGTCAAGATGCCAATTCCGCAGTCATCCGCACGTACCTGCCCTACGTCTGTACAGAGCAGAGCGTGACCGTGCTCGCGGGCGTGCTGCGCAATCGCGTGGCCGTGCAGACGAACATGCAGATCATGCGGGCCTTCGTGGAGATGCGCCACACCCTGGCCAACAACGCCCACCCACATCGAGGACTCCGCCATGGTCGACGCGATGCTGGCAAAGTAACCCAGCTCCGAATGCCGCCGGCTCGTCGGGAAGAAATAAGCGACCGTCCACTTAGGAACTTACCTAGAAAGCAACCTCCCCGAGTTCCCAAGCTTCCCGTCTTGGGTCGGCAGCTGGCGGCACGTGCAGGCGCTTGTCGTATCTCTCCATGGTTACCCCTCCTGCGTCGAAAGCTCGGCACGCCTTCTCCGGCCATGGCCGGACTTCTAGACGATATAACCCGAACTGAGGGAGTGGAGCTTATTCTGGGTCGGGGTCCCAAGGGGACCTCCCGTGAGCCGGAATGGTTCCGTCGCGACAGGGCGGCGCCGAGGCACCACGACCGACGGAAGGGTCCCCATGGCTATCTACTGTACATACTTCGGAACCTTGTGCCCCAGGTGCGTCCCGCCGCACCTGGGGCACGCGTCCGGCTCCCCGCCCGCCCTGCCGGGCCCGTCGGGCACCTGCGCGCGCAGAGGCCCCGTGAGCCTCCCCCTCTCGCCGTGCGCCCAGCCTCCTCGCCTCTCGCGGTATCATGCCAGGCATCCCGCGTCTCCCCTCGACATGTCTTCTCGCTGACAACATCGTGGCGGAGACGCGGGGCGTCGTCATGCCGACGGCGGTCTAACAGAGAAACTGTTAAAAAAGGATCAGAAGACCCCAAAGGATGATCTGCGCAGTTCTTATTGAACCAAAACACCTCGGCACCCGCGCCACGTGGCACACGCAATCCCAGCTCGTGTGCGACAGGCTGTCCTTGCCCGTGGCTCCCGCCCCTCTCGGACGGCGCAGCCGCCCCTCCGCGCCCCCGTGGTAGGGCGGGAGCTGCCATCACGGAAAAACGATAGGGGTGGAACCACCGCTGGCACCACTGGCATAGCCAGTGGTTTTCTCACCAGAATAAAATTCAACTTATCAACCGTACTACAAGCTTTCTGCGTCATCAACGGATTTGCCTTCGAAAAGTTTGTCATCGTCCGCTAGCTGGAGAATCTGCAGCTCATGCTGTTCGGCATCGGTAATGTGCGACGAATTCAACTTCTCCTTGAGCACGGCCACTATGTATTGAGCATCGATGTCACTCGCAGCGTTAATAATGGTATGTAGATCCCCGCCCTCGACATTTTCGACAACATCGTGCACGATAAAACGAGGGGTGTGCATACGGTTCGCTATCGCGAATTGCTGATAAGCAAGGTCAAACGCAGCAATGAGTGATTTCCGCGTGCCCGTACTTGAACCTGATATCTCGGTGATTGACACCGGGAACTTGCTAGTATCTGGTGAATACACGAGAATTGGTTTTTCGTTGTTTATCTTATGAGCAAGCGGCGTGAAGTAGCTGTTAAAGGAGGACATCGTGGTCTGGTAGTCCCCACCTTTTCCTTTACGAGCAGATCCGCCGGTCGAATAGCTATTAATATCGTCTTGAATAGATGCAAGTTCACGTTCGTACCGTTCAAGCGTATCAACGATTTCTTTGCGCCTGCCAATATCCTGCCTTAGCTGCATGAGGCTGGTTGACAACCGCTCATATTCGTCAATGCTATCCTCTGCCACAAGAGACAGATACTGGCTGTTGTTCGTAAGAAGGTCTTTTCGCTCATCCTCAAGCGAACCCTTTTCCACTAGAAGCTCGGCATCTATATCCTCAAAATATGCAATCTTGTTGTCGCATAGCTTGTCGTTAAAGTTGACCATATCCTCGAATGTCTTGTCGAGATCGGGGAGCATTGCGCAGACTTCGTTGAAGAATTTTCGAGAAAGCTCGAGGCTGGCCTGACGTTTCCTTTCGGCTCTGGCGGATTCAAGGGCTTCGCGGTTCCGTTCGGCTCTGTAATCAATCTCACTGAGCTGGTCGACCAGCCTCGCATATTCCGCTCGGACCGAGGCTATCGTGTCCCTATTATTCCTGTACTCACTGGAATCGAAAATATCATCTGCCTGAGCTTTTACTTGCTCATACTCACTTTCAAGGGCGACAAGTATCTGACGCTGTTGCTCCAGGTCTTCAACGCCATTGACGCGCTTGTATTGCCTCAGGGATTCTTGCGTGTGGTTGAGCTTGGCATTGAGCTTGCTTAGCTTGTTATCGAGTGCTGGATCAGATATATCAAACAGGAAGTTATAAACGCTACGGTACGTTGCATTGCTTGCCCGCGTAAGGGTACGAAGGAAAGCGTTGTCGTCGCCCCCTACGGAGACACGCACAAAAGAGTTGATGAGCTGTCGGAACGTAGGAACGTTATCATTAATATCGAACAACAGCTCGTTTAGCTTTAGACGATAGTTCTGCAAAGACAGCCGTTCGTCGCCAATGAAGTAACGTCCATGTGGGAACAACTCCACCTTCAATTTGGCTGTTTTGCCATAAGGGACCTCGAGGCTCTGTGTAAGAGTCATTTCAATTGCGATGCGCTTTTCAGCGATGAGATCGCGCAAATCGACCGTTTCGTTGTTGGTCTCCTGATCCCTGTAGACATGGCTCTTATTATGCGCCCCCATCAAAACATCGATAAGTTTGAGAAACGTCGTTTTGCCAACCTTGTTATGCCGACTAGAATTCTCCGTGTCCACTACGAAGTTTGCACCCTTGTGGAAGGAGACCTCACGCATGACCACATTCGCCGTGGTGTTACGAATACGCAATGACTTGATGAACATGAAGACCTCCTTTTTCGTCAACAGTTACGCGATCCAATAGATACAGAAAATCGAGAGCCATCAGGAAGAAGTCATAGCTTACTTTCCTGCCTACGAAATCAGTCATAACCCCTTGATACAAATTCGCAGCGTCTACGCCGTCATGCCTTCCAACGTAATCATAGACAGAGGCCGCAAGGTAATATACGGTACTTGTGGGTTCGTTGTTGCGGTCAAGAAGCAGCACACTACACCGCCGGCGCTTCCAGAATCTTGCATTTCGAGATACCGTAGGCAATAAGAGCGATGCAGAATTGCTCTATTTTCTCAGCGGGATGCTTGCCCGCGTCAAATCTCGAATCAGTGACTATTGTGTAGAAAAGTGATGACTTAATGCTGTCAAGCTGCAAATCTCCGTCGCCTACGCAGAGATTTCCCTCTTCGTCAAAATCAGCCACCTTTAGGAACATATCACGAAGCTTCTTAACGATATCCTCACTATTCGGGTAATCCTTCATTACTTCGTCGACTCGAACGTAATCATCGACATGGTTATCGATGACGGATGTGTATCGCGGGGCGTTGTTGAAGTGCAGCTTTGCGCGAATCTGAACAGGATCCTGCAGTGAGTAGGAGTCATCCTCAGAAGAAGGTAGTAAGTAGACAACATCCAAAAGTTCATGGATGAGACTGTGAGTCAATATCCTCCGCTGCGACATCACAAGCATAGTGGTATTGACGTAATTGTTATTTCCGACGACTTGGGTGTTATCATTACCCCTAGCCGATTGCTTATCATTTGACATGGGCGTTCACCTGATTGCCAGCACCCGTTACCTGAACGTTGCCGTCACCAGTTGCAGTGTATTTGTTGCCCTCGTAGAAGTCGCGGAGTCTTTCGACTTCTTTCTTGCTTTTGAATGCGATGACTGTTGCGACTATCGAGAGTGCGGAGGCCACGATGCTAAGCATCATTTCGAACATTTCCACATGATTCTCCTTTTTCGCTGATAGAATATTATTGTACTTCAAGTTCCGTTAAATCATCGCAACATCAGATGCAACTTCTACCAACGAACACAGCATGTCTAGTTTCCGCTTGCGACAGAGCCAGCTGCAAAGTATCAACAGAATGGAGGCTTCGTGAGCTCGCGTGGGTAGAGATCACGTCACCACCGCCCTTCCCGGCAGCGTTGGTCTCAGGTCCGAGCACCTGAGCATCACGAGGGCTATGAGGTTGTCGATGTTGCGGAACCCGTAGCCCTGCCTGATCGCGACCTTGGTCTTGTTGTTCACCGCCCAGGCGCGGGCATCTGGGACCCCGAGCTCGATCGACCCCGGGATGCCCTCCCGCCTGCGCCCCGCCTTGCGCGACAGCCCCGCGAACGCGGGCATCCGGCAGCGGCTGCGCCCACGCGAGCCGGCGAGCGCCGACCCCTGCCCCCCGTGAGCTCCTTGGGCCTCTCGAGCAGCGGAAGCCCGGGCCCCCTGACCGCTCTCGCGGCGTCGGCCGGCGGCCTCTCGCACCCTCTTGGGGCGCCTGCGGCGTGGCGCGCAGGCGGTCAGGCCTGTGCCTCGCCTCAGCGCCACGCGTCCCTCCCTCCCGGGTCCGCCGGGCGCCGTCGTCGGCGGCGACTGTTTTTTGATGCCGGCCCTCTGCCCCTCTGCGGGCAGGCCGGGGAAGGCGTCCGGCCGCAGCCTTCCCGTGCGCCCTCGCCGCAGAGTGTTTTGGTTCAATAAGAACTGAGCAGAAATCGCATTGGCTTTCGGGCAACGCGCCCGTCGGTTTCCGTGCGGTATTCGCATTGCCTAGGCCAGGCCCCGGCACAAGGGGCACGGCCATGGCCCACAATTCCTCCCGGCGGGACAGACACCCGCGACCACCCGCCGGGAGGGGGAAGGGAAGGACGGCCATGCCCCTGGCGTGAGACAACGTGTCAGACGAATGGATGCCGACGGGGCCGGGCCGACCGAGGCCGCCCGCGCGCCCGGCACCCGTCCGCAACACCGCCGCCAGGCACTGCGGGCACGGGGGACCTGTCGCCCGCGCCGCCGCTCGCGCCCGAGGGGGCGAGGCCCGCGGCCGGCCCGTTCGCAGGCTGGGTCCCCGAGGTGCTCGCCGCGTGCCCCCTCGGCTACGAACTCAGGCCCGTAACCATAGGCCATGGCATACGAAAGCTCTCCCCGGCGTCTCTCGTATAGAAAGGGGTCACCTTTCCCCTCACACGAAAAGACCCGCTGACAGGCATCTGCCGGCGGGCCTCTCCAGTGCGTGCAGAGCTTTTGGTGCATCCCAATCCTCATATCCCCTTTGGCAGCCTCCCATACACACCCTGCCTGTGCCCTACCCGGATGACTTCCACTACGAGCCTTCCCTCGAGGACGCTCGCAAGAATACGGTAGCTGCCAACGCGATACCTCCACCCCGCCATCGTTCCATGGAGTGCTTTGGCCTCAGGAATCGCTTTTGGGTTCTCGCAATCCTCTAGGTTGTCCTTGACCCACTTGAGGATCATCAGGCGCTGCTTCCTCTCGATGGCAAGCAACTCCTTCGTGGCCGCGCGCGACCACTCGACCCGATAGCTCATTCGACCTCCGCAGCCATGCGCATAACCTCGTCGGTAGTGAAGCGCACGCCATCGTCTGCGGCGAGCGCGTCCTCATACGCCTGACGGTCGACAGCCGCCTCAACCATCTCCAAGGCTGCCTCGCGCACGACATCGGAAAACGTACGCCCAACAAAGTCAGCATACGCCTGAACCCAAGATCTCTCCTCTGGCTCAAAGCGGATGGTCGTCGCCTCCATCGCCATAATCTTCCCCCAATCGTATTTCATCGTAATACGATTGTACCCAAGCGGTAGTTCTTGAGCACAACAGGACGTCGTGCCCGAATCGCCCCCGTCATGAGGCTTAGATAGACTTGCGAGCGAGGGACGCGCCAGCCTGAGGTCGGCCAGAGGGTGTGGGAACAGATCCTACACCCTGCGACCATGGGACATGTTGGGGAGTATTATCCTAGAATCTTAAGAAACTATAGACAATCTATGTATTTATCTAGTTACTTTAACCTTACCAAGACAGACATCTATATCAGCGTGCACCCCATTGGGCATACGGTTCCATTCAGCAAGTAGAGAATTTGCATTGTCAGTAATTCTATTGACGATCGCCCTGCGGACTCTCCTAGGAAAGCGACCGCTTTCTCTTATAAATTCACATGGACAAATACTAACGGATGCGTTCGCATTATGCATATAGTCAACATGAATATGAGGTATATTGTGTCCCCTTTCTTTCGGGCACAGCATATATGTAACATTTCTATCATCATCATTATATTTTTTGGAGTGAAAATATTCAGCTCCTGTATTATACATTATAAAAAGAAATGCATCTGGATATGTATCGAAAGAGCTTAGTGCTTTAGCATTAATGTCGTCTATAAAATACACTATTTTGCCGCGTAAAAATCCCCACTTATTATCATTAGATATAGAAGAAACCAGTCCGGAAAAACCAAGTGCCTTTGCGGCGCTAGATGCGACATCACACCATGCCTCGTCATGAGTAGGTGACTCAATAGACACCGGATTCTCACGAATCTCCTTTAGTCTGCTGCAAATCTCGATATGGTCCATTTGCCCATATCGCGATAGCAGTTCAATACATACTCCAGGATTATGATCAAAGCAATATCCGTCTTCACCAAAAAAGGCAAGGTGACACTCTATAGATTTCCTTTCCATGACAATTCCTGTCTTCTATAGACGTTAGAGGTACCTTAGTATAACATTTCTGTTGGATTTCCGTCGATATGTCCAGTCTCTTCTTCCAGTAGGGCCGGAACGGCTACGGCTCCCGAGCAAGGTCGACCCGAGCGCAGTCGTAGCCACCGGTTGTCGCCTGGCCCGACGGGGTGTCCACCCTGTCGGCGTCCGGACCCCTCTCCTGCCCGTCCCACGGAAACCAGTCAGGGTGGTGGCCGAGCCCAGGCGGGATCCCCTGAAGCTCGCCAAGAAGCCCTCGGCCCTCACGCACGTCGCGCTCGCCATCCCGGGTTCGCCCTATGACGGATCTGCCACACAGACGCCGGGGGCACCCGGGCACACCCCTTGTGGCCGTCGGTCGGCCTCGTCCGCGAGCTCGCGAGACCTGTCGCCAAGGTCACCCCTTCCACCAGGGGGAGGGCGCGTGCTCATGAAGAGAGGGGCCTGGGATCCTTATGCTCCCACCCACGGAAACGTCGGCACGCGCTCTCCCGCACGTCGCAGCTGAGTGGAGGGCCGCACCAAGGGGGCTCCCGTCCCCGTGACCCAGGCCATCGCGTCGGAGAGGAGCCTATCGTCCTCGGCAGCTCCGCCCCGCTGTCCACTTCTGCCGGGGAGGTGGGGGCCGGCAGAGCTTAAGTCCGGTCGCATGCGTCGCGCCGGCGGTAGGCCACCGCGGCAAACCTGACGCTCCCACGTCGGGACTCATAGCTTTGCCATGATGTCACCCGGTTCGTGACGATGCTCCCTACTCTGCGAGCTTGTAACGGGTGCTGCGCCCAGCACCCGTGCGCAGCACCACACCACTCTCGGTGAGGCGCTTGGGCACCCCCTGCACCCCGCGCTCGCTCAAGCCGACAGCCTCCATGACCTCGGACGTGGAGGCAAAACCCATCGCCTCGGCTACGGCGAGCTCGTTCTCTGAGAGGTCTTTCCCGCACTTTCCCGCACTTTCCCGCACATCAGGCTCGAGATTCGCCGCAAAGGGAGCGTTGCGGTGGAAGGTGAGTTTGGTGCCGAAGGGGACCTCCTCGTAAGCTATCCTTACACTGGCAGCGTCGCAGAGCTCGCACACCCTACGTATACCGAGGCCGGAGGACTCGATGTCCCCCGAGCGAAAGAGTGTAGCCGCTATGAGGCCGTTGCGCAACTCGGACGATGTGCTTCTGCCAAAGAGGTGGTCCTGGGGATTCTGGCCGCTGATGAACCAGCCGGGACTGATGATGTCGACAGCGTCGTGATAGACGTCAACCTGCACATAGCCCGGCCGGTGCCAGGCACGGTGGGCATAGGCGTTCATGAGCGCCTCGCGTATGGCCACGAAGGGTATCTTGGGTACCTCGTTGCGCGTCCGCCTGCCTGTAACGACGGCCTTGCGGCGGAGGTTGTTGGCAATGTAGTACTCGGCCTGGTCGACGAGGGAGAAGACAGTACCGGGTTCCTGGCGCAGGTCAAGTGCCTCGGTGCGCATATGGGTCTTGAAGACACCCATCTTGAGCTGGACGTCAACCGACGGGCAGAAGAGCACCTCGGCAGCGTTGGTAAGGGAGCCATCTGCGGCGAGGGCTGACGGACGTGCCAAGCTGGCATCTGGGCGGTGCGGGCTACTCGTCGAAATTGATATCGACCTCAGCGACATTATAGATGTCTATGCTGGTCTTCACATCAACGCGGTTGACAATCCAGCCCCTGAGCGAACAGCGCTGTATGAAGTCATCGATACGGTTGACGCCGTGTATCTCCTTGAGGGTGACCACGGCACCAAAGCGCAGGCCGCGTCCGCTCCTCTCAGGAACTGTAAACTGATTACTCATCCGCGTCTCGAGGCCTTATGACATAGTTCCACTCGCCGTGGAAGTCCTCCCCAGGGATGTCGAGGGCGCCCGTCTCCTCGTCGGTGACCCTGGTCCCGGCCTCGTGCGGGCGCGGGCCGACCTCGCACACGACCCCGGCCCCCCGAGGTCGTCGTCGAGGCGACGGGGCCGGCGATCACCTCGAGCGACCCCGGGGGCCTGCCTGCCGCGCCAGTTGCGGGTGATCTGGCCGAAGGGGCGGTACCCGGCCCTGCTCCACCCGGGGGTGCCGGGCGGAAGGTGGCGGCCCCCGCCCCCATGCGCCTCCGGTCGCAGCAGGAGAGCCGCGGCTCGCGCTCCCGGGGCCTGTCGCAGCTGCCGTTGGGCCCGCCC
>ERZ773022.1560-NODE-1560-length-15124-cov-3.444223_pt1 | contig 15124 bp, 10 predicted proteins | sample MGYA00580839_ERZ773022 | MGnify/ENA primary metagenome ERZ773022 (study PRJEB29015, sample SAMEA2738020) | human oral metagenome | biome: human oral; feature: human-associated habitat; material: dental | place: China | collected 2044 ... | reverse complement strand
AGGCCGCTCGCAACCCCGCGATGCACCGCTACACGCCCGCCGCCGGCCTGCCCGCATCGCCGGGCGCCGGGGTCGGGATGCTGGTCTTCACGGCGGACGAGGCGGAGGATTTGGCGCATCAGGGAAAGTCCGTCATCCTGGCGCGGCCCGAGACCTGCCCGGACGACATCCACGGCCTCTTTGCGGCCGCCGCCGTCGTGACGAGCCGCGGCGGCATGACCAGCCACGCGGCGGTCGTGGCACGCGGCATGGGCAAGCCGGCGGTCTGCGGCTGCGAGGAGATGGCGATTGACCTGGAGTCCGAGACCCTCACGAGCCGCGGCAGGACCCTGAAGAAGGGGGACTTCGTGACGGTGGACGGCTCCTCGGGCCGCGTGCTCGCGGGGCAGGTGCCGCTGACCGAGGCGACCTTCTCGGAGGACTTCAAGAGGCTGCTTGGCTGGGCGGACGAGGCGGCCGTACAGGAGGTCTGGGCCAACGCCGACACGCCGGAGGATGCGAGGCGCGCCCGCGAGTTCGGGGCCAGGGGCATCGGCCTCTGCCGCACGGAACATATGTTCATGGCGACCGACCGCCTGCCCGTGATGCAGCGGCTGGTGGTGGCCGAGTCCCTCGAGGAACGCGTCGCGGCGCTGGACAAGCTGAAGGTGATGCAGAAGGACGATTTCATCGGGATCTTCAGGGCAATGGACGGGTATCCCGTCATCGTCCGGCTGCTCGACCCGCCCCTGCACGAGTTTCTTCCCAAGGAGCCGGCCCTCCTGGAGGAGCTGGGCGAGCTGGAGAAGAAGGGCGCCGCTTCCTCTCCGGAGGCCGAAAAGCTGCGCCGGACCCTGAACAAGGCGTATCAGCTGCACGAGGCCAACCCGATGCTGGGGTTCCGCGGCTGCCGCCTGGGGATGGTCTACCCCGAGATCTACGAGATGCAGATCAACGCGATCTTCGAGGCCGTGGCGGAGCTGACGAAGGCCGGCGTCAAGGTGAGGCCGGAGGTCATGATTCCGCTGGTGGGGACGCGGGCGGAGATGAAGTTCTTCCGCGAGATGGCCGACCGCATCGCAGGCGAGGTCATGAAGGCCTCCGGGACGGACTTCACCTACCTCGTCGGGACGATGATCGAGGTGCCGCGCGCGGCCATGGTGGCCGACCAGCTGGCCGAGTACGCGCAGTTCTTCAGCTTCGGGACGAACGACCTGACGCAGACGACCTTCGGCTACTCGCGCGACGACGCCGAGGGGAAATTCCTGTTCCAGTACATCGAGAAGGGCGTGTTCAAGGAAAATCCCTTCAGCGAGCTGGACCGGGACGGCGTCGGCGGCCTGATGCGAATAGCGGTGGAAAAGGGCCGGGGCGTCGCCCCCAAGCTCTCGGTGGGCATCTGCGGCGAGCACGGCGGCAACCCCTCCTCCATCGCATTTTGCTGCTCCCTCGACATGAACTACGTCAGCTGCTCGCCCTTCCGCGTGCCCGTGGCGCGCGTGGCCGCGGCCCATGCGGCGCTGGGGACCTTGAAATAGGCGAACAAGCGGCTGACAGCGCTCAACGCTTCACGTCCTTAATGATTGGGCCGGTCCTGATGGGACCGGCCTTTTGCATAACGCTGTGTCCGTGCGCCTTGGGTTACGGCATCCCCCTCCCCACACGGGCAGGCAAATTCTGCGGAGGGGATTGATGGTGTCATGATATCCTTAATAAACATCATGATATTTTAAAGGGTTTATCGGTATTGCAAGATTTCTAGTTCCTATATCTGTATTTATCTTTGTTTTTGATTTTTGCCCATTGTTGTCGAGTCCCGCTTGCGTTTCGGCCCCGCCAGGGCTAGAGTGTGCGTGACGTGCCGGCGCGTCTTTCCCGATAAGTCATTTTTTTTCTCCCGATAGGTCATGGGCCTCGGACAGGATGCTCCGTAAAATGGGCCTTGATGAAAGTGGGCCTTGATGGAGTCGGATGGAGCACGTCCTTCTTATGATGGGGACGTCCTTTCCGGGGGGCTGTTCGATTTGAAAGGGTGAGCACGAATGCGTGATAGGGATAGGAAGGTTCTGGAAATAAGCCCGACTACGCTCTGGAGCCGGCGCCGCTCTCAAGCGGGGCGAATGGAAAAGATGGAAAAGGCGGTCCTTGCCGCGTTCCTGTCTCTTGGCCTCGTGCTGGGAAATGTTTGTGGCGCGGATGCCGCGCCGGCAGGGCCCGGAGCGGACCGTCCGGCGCCCGTAGAGCTTTTCGTGGCGGAGGAGCGGGAGGTGGCGCTGGACCGCGAGTATATAGGGCAGGTGGAGCCCATCCAGTCCGTCGAACTCCATCCTCAGGTGTCCGCCGTCATCGAAAGCGTCGAGTTTCGAGAAGGAGGGAGTGTGAAAAAAGGAGAGGCGCTTTTTACCCTGGATGGGCGCACCTATTCCGCCGCCGCGGAGCTGCGCCGGGCGGAGCTCGATCAGGCCCGCGCCGACGACGACCGGGCCCGGCGTTTTCTGAAACGGATGGAGGCCGCCGATAAACGCTCCGTCACAGCGTCGGCCCTCGACGAGGCGCGTTGTGCGGCGCTCGACGCCGGGGCCAGGGTACGGAGGGCGAGGGCGGCGCTGAAAATGGCGGAACTCGACCTGCAGCACACGCGGGTCCGCTCGCCCATCGACGGCCGCATCGGGGCGGCCCTGGCCACCCGAGGCAGTTATGTGACCCCGACGACGCCGCTGGCCCGCGTGGTGCAGGTAGACCCTATCCGCGTGTCCTTTGCCGTCTCCGATCGGGAGTACCTTGCCGAGCGGTCCCTCTTTACCGACGGCCGCGGCGCTTTGTCCGTCCGGGCCGTCCTTCCGGGCGGGGTGGAGCTCCCGGCCTCGGGGCATCCGGATTTCGTCGACAATAGGATGAATCCCGGGACCGGGGCTATCCTCGTGAAGTATCGCTTCGATAATCCCGACGGCACGTTGGTGCCGGGTGGTCTGGTCACGCTCAGGGTACGGCTCTTGCTGGGGCGGCTTCTGCTTGTTCCGCAGGAGAGCATCGTTGCTGGCCGGGATGGGGATTTCGTCTGGCTCGTCGGCGACGGGGAGACGGTCTCTCCCCGCCCCGTCGTCACGGGGCGGACCACGGGCGGTATGGTCGAGGTCGTGAAAGGGCTGGCCTCGGGAGACCACATCGTGCACCGGGGACTTCAGCGTGTGCGGCCCGGCGGCGTCGTGACGGCGACGGAGCCGTCGAAGGGGCGGTGAGGCCGCCATGATCTCGAAATTCTTCATCGACCGTCCCCGGTTCGCGGTTGTCCTCTCCCTCCTCATGTCCGTCGTCGGCCTGCTGGCGCTCTTCTCGCTTCCCGTCTCCCAATACCCCGAGATTGCGCCGCCGACGATACGCGTCACGGCCGTCTATCCGGGCGCCTCGGCCCGGGTCGTCGCCGATGCGGTAGGGGCGCCGCTGGAAAAGGCCGTCAACGGTGTCGAGGGCATGATGTATCTGTCGTCGTCGGCATCGGACTCCGGGTCGTACATCCTGACCGTGACCTTCGAACTCGGGACCGATCCGGACATGGCGCTGGTGCGGGTGCAGAATCGGATGCAGCTCGCGCTGCCCCAGCTTCCCGCCGAGGTGGTGGCCCGCGGGCTCTCGGCCTCCTCCATGGCCATGTCGCCCATCGCTCAGCTGAGCCTGGTCTCCCCCGGGGGGACCCACAGTTTACTGGAGCTCAACGACTACATGAAGAACAACGTCAAGGACGCCATCGACCGGATTGACGGCGTCGGGGATACGTTCCTCATCGGCTCGGGCCGGAGCCTCCGGATCTGGCTGAACCCGGATCGGATCGCCAACCTGGGGCTCTCGCCGGACGACGTGGTGGCTTCGATACGCAGCCAGAACCGTCAGGCGGCCCTCGGGGCCGTGGGGCGGGCGCCGGATAACGAGGAAACCCCGATGGCCTATTCTCTCGAGGCCAAGGGACGTCTCGTGGACGTCGAGGATTTCCGGAACGTGGTGGTGCACACGGCGCATGACGGCAGCCGGGTCACCCTGGGGCAGATCGCACGCATCGAGGTCGGGGCCGAGGGGTATGGCCTCGAGGGATACGTGAACGGCGCTCCGTCGTCAAGCCTGAAGATCAGCCAGTCGCCGGGGTCCAATGCCTTCGACGTCATGAAGGCCATCAGGGCCCGGATCGCCCGGCTGGAACGGGACTTCCCCGACGACATGGAGATGGACGTCGTCTACGACGCCACGGCCTTCGTCAGGGCGTCTCTGAAGGAGATCGTCGCGACCCTGGCGCTCACCTGCCTGCTGGTGGCGGTCGTCTGCTATCTGTTCCTCCAGAGCTGGAGGACGACCTTTGTGCCCGTGGCAGCCATTCCCGTCTCCGTCCTGTTCGCCCTCGCCGGGCTGTCGGTGCTCGGGTACAGCCTCAACATCCTCACTCTGTTCGGATTCATCCTGGTGATCGGCACGGTGGTGGACGACGCCATCCTCGTGGTGGAACGGGTGCAGTTCATCATGAAGCGGGACGGGACCGATTCCCGGTCGGCGGCTATTCGCGCGATGGAGGACATCGCGACGCCCATGATCGCCACGACGCTGGTGTTTTTGGCCATCTTCGTGCCCGTGGCCTTCATGAAGGGGATGACCGGCATCATCTATCGTCAGTTTGCCGTCACCATCGCCCTAGCCGTCCTGTCCTCGCTGGCTGTTGCCCTGACGCTCAGCCCCGTGATGTGCGCCTCCCTGATCACCGACGCCGTCCCGGCGGCCGGAGGACCTCTGGCCTGGCTCAACCGCCTCCTGGAGCGGACCCGCTCGGGATATGTGAGGGGCGCTATCCGGATAGCCCGCCGCTCCGTCGCGACGCTCTCGCTGTTCCTCCTGGCGGTGGGGGTGGGATGGCTCCTGCTGGGCAGGCTGCCCCTGTCCTTTCTTCCCGACGAGGACCAGGGCTGTGCCTTTCTCGTGGCCCAGCTGCCCGAGGGGGCCAACAGGGGCCGGACGGCCCCCCTGATCGAACGGTTGTGCCGGCAGGTCGAAAAGATCCCCGGCGTCCGATGGGTTTTGGGCTTTCCGGGCAATAACTTCATAGGGGGCTTCGGGACGGAGGAAGGGGTCGGCTCCATCTGGGTGACGCTGAAGGATTGGTCGGAGCGCTACGCGCAGGAGGGACAGGACCTGAGCTCCGTCATGGCGAATCTTCGGGGTATTGCCGCCTCGGTCCCGGAGGCCCGGGTCATGGTGTTCACGCTGCCGCCCATCATCGGCGTCAGCCTGAGCGGCGGGCTCGACTTCCGCCTCCAGTCGCACCGTGAGTTCGACCCGGCCGAGCTGCATCGGGTGCTGCAGGAGTTTCAGGGACGGATCGCCCGATGCCCCGAGGCGCTGTTCAGCTACAGCTCCTACACCGCCGACGTGCCCCGCATACGTCTCCACATCGACCGGGCCAAGGCGGAAAGGCTGGATGTTCCGGTGTCGTCGATCTTTTCGACGCTCCAGTGCTATTTCGGTTCCTACTACGTCAACGACGTCAACTGGGAGGGCCAGACGAACAAGGTGCTTCTGGCGGCGGACGGACCGTTCCGGCAGAGCGCCGACTCGATGGGGGGAATACGTGTCCGGAGCCGATCGGGGGCGCAGGTGCCGCTTGGTTCCCTGGCGGCGGTGGAAAAGACCCTGGGGCCGCGCGGGGGGGATCGCTACAATCTCTACCCCGCCGCAGCCGTCACCGTCGGGCTCCGCCCCGGCGTCAGCACCGGGCGGGGGATGGCCCTTCTGGAGGAGCTGGCGAAGACCCTGCCCGAGGGGTACGGCTACGAATGGTCCGGTATGAGCTTCCAGGAGGAACGGACCGGAAAGTCCGGCGAGCTCTCCCGGGTGTTGCTGCTGGCCCTGCTCTTCGGCTACCTCTTCCTGGTGGCGCAGTACGAGAGCTGGACCCTGCCCTTGTCGGTTCTCCTGTCCCTGGCGACGGCCTTCGCCGGAGCGCTGGCGGGGATTGCGGTCATGAAGCTGTCCCTGAGCGTCTACGCTCAGCTGGGGATTCTTCTGCTGGTCGGACTGGCCTCGAAGAACGCCATCCTCATCGTGGAGTTCGCCAGGGAGCTCAGGGAGCGCAGGGGGATGCCGATCCTCGACGCGGCCTCTCAGGCCGCCCATGAACGCTACCGTGCCGTTTTGATGACGGCCCTGACCTGCGTGTTCGGCATTCTGCCCATGCTCTTTGCGTCGGGCGCCTCCTCGGCCAGCCGGAAGGCCGTCGGCAGCGTGATGGTGTTTGGGATGACCGCCGCTACGCTGCTGGGCCTTTTCCTGATTCCCGGCCTGTTCGTCCTGTTGGAGAGGATTTCGGAGGGACTGGCCGCGATGCGGGGCAGTCGCCGACGGACCGATGAAAATGAGGTGAACTCTACGATATGAGCATGAGCGAAAAAATTTCCCTGTCCCGGGCGCTTGCCGCGGGAGCGCTGCTTGTTTTCCTCTGTTCGCCGGGTCATGCTGCACGGAATGTCCCGGGCGCCGGGGGAGAGAAAGAAAAATGGCTGGATCTGGTGGTGCGATACCCTCTGACGACGCCGCTTTCGGAGGACGTCCGTCCCTCTGCGGCAATGTTGGCCCGTTGGTGGGACGTGCTGGACGATAGACTCCTGACGGAGCTCGTGGAACGGGCTCTGAGACACAACAAGGATATGGATGCCGCGCTTGCGCGGGTACGCGAGGCGCGGGCGGTCCTGGGCGTCGCCGATGCCGCGCTTACGCCGTCCGTCAATCTGGCTGGAGAGGCCCGGAGAAGTCGAAGGGCTGACAACGCGGGAGGGGCGGGGGAGCGGGATTGGTACCGTTTGGGATTCGATGCCTCCTGGGAGATCGACCTGTTCGGCCGGCTCCGCAGCGGCGCGTCGGCCCGCCGCGCCGACTTGGAGGCCCATGTCGCGGGGCTGCAGAACGTCTGGGCCTCCCTGGCTGCCGAGGTCGCCTTGAATTACGTGGACTATCGTGCTCTTCGGGCCCGGATCGCCGTGGCGGAGCGAAATGTCCTGCGCCAGGAGGAGACCCTCCGGCTCGTCGCGTCGCGCCGGGCGGCTGGGTTGAGCGACGAGCTGGCGGAGCAGCAGGCGAGGTACGGGCTGGAGTCATCCAGGGCAGGAATTCCGCCCCTGAGAGCGGCTCTGGAGGCGCGGAGCAACGCCCTGTCCATTCTCGCGGGGGAGGTCCCCGGCTCCCTTAACGGAATGCTGTCCGATCCGGCTCCGGTCCCCTGCCCGAAGGATGCCTCTCTGGCTGGCATCCCGGCCGAGGCGTTGCGCCAACGTCCCGATATCCGCGAGGCGGAGCGCCGGATGGTGGCACAAAAGGCGAGAAAGAAGGGGGCCGTTGCGGAGCTCGCGCCCCGGCTGCGCCTGTCGGGGTCCGTCGGGCTCGAATCGCTGAGCTCGGGGAATCTCCTTTCGGCCGGTGCCCGGGGTTTTTCGATTGGGCCCTTGCTCCTCTCATGGCCTCTTTTCGATGCGGGGGCCCTGCGCCGGAACGTAAAAGCCCAGGGGGCGAGGGAGGAAGAACTGCTGGCGGTCTACGAGAAGACGGTCCTCAATGCCGTCGCCGAGGTGCGGAATGCCCTTTCGGACTACGGCCAGGAGAGGCAGCGCCGACGTTCTCTGGAGGAGGGGAGCTTGGCGGCCCGCCGTGCCCTGGAATTGGCCGAGGACCGCTATCGACAGGGACTGTCCGACTTCGGAGACGTTCTGGCCGCGCAGGGCGCTCTGTTGTCTCTGGAGGATGGCCTGGAGTCGAACGCTGGATCCCTGACCGCCGCCCTGATTCGCCTCTACAAGGCCCTCGGAGGCGGCTGGGCCCCATTGTCCGAGACCAATGGGGATGGCGGCGCGGGCGCCGATGCTCGGCTGTAGGGCGCGGATTGAACCTGTCGTCCAAAAGAGAACAGGGCACGGATAGCCTGTGCCGGCCTACGACCGGTATGGTATTCTGCCTGACCTGATTGCCGCGGTGATCGGTCACCCCCGGTGCAGGGTCCGATAGCCTTTCGGCCCTATGCCGTAGGCCCTCTTGAAGAGTCCCGCGAAGTGCCCGGAATTGCCGTATCCCACCCGGGCCGCGACCTCTCCGATCGACAGGTCGGACTCCTGCAGCAGCGCAAGCGCCCGGTTCATACGCAGGTTCTTGAGGTACCCGTAGGGCGTCGTACCGTACTCCTTGCGGAAGGCCAGCAGAAAACGCGAGGCGCTCATGCGGGCGAGGCGGGCCAGCTCCCCGATGCTGGGATATGCGGCCGGGTCCTTTGCCATCGCCGCGACGACCCGTTTCAGCCCCCTGCGGTCCTGCGAGTCCAAGGTCACCGCCAAGTGCGGCGCCTCGGCCCGGCGCTCGAAGTTCAGCGCGATCAGCGACAGAGCCTCCAGAATCTTGCCCTCCATGTAGAGGAGCTTGGCGGCTCCCTCGGCTCGGCAGTCCCGAATCTGCCGGAAGAGGAAGCGCAGCTCCGGCAGGTTGGGGCTGCGGGACAAAAAGTCCACCGCATCTCGGGATTCGTCGTAGTTCTCCCCGTAACGGTCCCTCAGGAACCCGTCAAAGTATTCTCCAGAGACCCGAATCTTGGTGAAGCACGCAGGCACGCCGGCCTCGCAGCGCACGAACACGGTGCGGCTGTCGTTGATGTGGCAGATGATTCCCTGCTCTACCCGCGTGAACCTGCGTCGGCCCACCCGGTAGGAGCTGGAGTCCGTGTCGAAGCAGCCGATCTCGAGGTATTTCTGGGCAATCCTCCAGGTGTGCTCGAAGGTCATCCTGGGGACGAAGTCCGCGGTGAGGACGGCGAACAGGTTGTTGAAGTCGAGGGCCCGCAGGGTCCCCTCGCCGTACCCGGACGCCATGCGATAGACGCGCTCGTATGACGTCGAGCGTTCCGTGTCCGGTATGAATTGCGGCCCTCCCGGCAGCCACAAAAGGTCTTCCCGCGACGGGAAGTCGGAACTCGGATTCCTCTGCATCGTCCTCACCCTTTCTTCCAAGCCTCGGTAAAATCATACCATACCCAATAAACATCGCGATATTTCAACGTAAACGAGTTTGGAAACGGCGTGTTTCCCTTGTGCCAGCGTTTCAGGACGCTCAATATATGCGCGGTATTCGTAGGCAGGACGCCTTGTTTTTTTCCATCCGCGGGAATAGAGTATTGACGCTTCGCCGGCGAAACAAAAATCCCGGAGCACGGGAAATTGTTGAAGAAGGGGATGCGCAGCATGGACAAAAACGAGAGAATGCGTCTGATGGGGGAGGGTAACGTCACCGTGGCCCTGCTCCGGCTCGGAATGCCGATGGTCGTCGGCATGCTGGTAACGGCCCTGTACAATCTGGTGGATACCTACTTCGTCTCGGGATTGGGCACCGTTTCCGTCGCCGCGGTCTCCGTGGCGTTTCCGTTCTCCCTGTTCTTTGTGGGGCTGGGGCTGACCTTCGGCGCCGGGGGGGCGTCGCTCATCTCCCGGCTGCTTGGCGCGGGGGAGAGGCGGCGGGCGGAGGCCGTGGCCTCGACGGCGCTGTTCACGGCGATCGGGGTGGGGGTTGTAGCCGGGGCTCTGTGCCTGCTTGCCGTCGTTCCGGTTCTGCGCCTCATGGGGGCGACGGAGACCGTTTTGCCCCACGCGCGCGTCTACGCGGTGCCGTTCATACTCAGCGCGATCCTCGGCGTGGGCAACGTCGCGGCCGGGAACCTGGCCGTAGCCCAGGGGGCGGCCGGAACCTCGCTGGCGGCGATGACGGCCGGCGCCGTCCTGAACATGATTCTGGACCCCATCATGATTTATTCCCTGGGCATGGGGGTCCGTGGGGCGGCTGCGGCCACCCTGATCTCTCAGGCGATCACCGCTCTCCTTTACCTCCGCTTCTTCGCCGGGGCCGGAAGCTACCTGCGGCTCTCCCTCAAGAACTTCTCCCCGGACCGGAAAATCTACGGGGGGATACTGAGCATTGGGAGCTCCGTCCTGCTGCTGCAGATTTTATCCGCGCTCTCCATGAGCCTGCTCGTGAGGGCGGCGAGCGCTTATGGCGACGAGGCGGTCGCCGCGGTGGGGATCGTCCTGAGGATCGTCACGCTCGGCATGTTCGTCGTCTTCGGGTTCATCAAGGGGTTTCAGCCGATGGCGGGCTTCAACTACGGGGCCGGGAACCTTGCGCGCTTGGACGAGACCGTCAGGACCTGCCTCCTTCTGAGCACGCTCTTCTGTCTGGCCTGGACGGCCGCGGTCCTGTGCCTCTCTGGGCCGCTCCTCTCCCTCTTCAGCCGTGACGCACGCGTCCTCGCCGTCGCCGGGCGGGCGCTCTTCGCCAACACCGTCCTGTTCTTCTCGTTGGGGCTCCAGTTCACCTACTCGACCCTGTACCTGGCCTGCGGCAAAGCCCTCGAGGGCGGTTTCCTGAGCGCGGGACGCCAGGGGATCTTCATGATCCCGCTGCTCCTGGTCCTCCCGAACCTGTTCGGCCTGGACGGCGTGCTCTACGCCCAGGCGGGCGCCGACCTCCTGACCACCCTGGCGACCCTGGCCATGGTCCGCAGGGGCCTGCCATCCACCAAACCGCAGACGTGTCCCGCCTCGGGGCGTCCGGGGCGACGACGGGGAGTCTTCGATGGGGATGGGCTATAACGGACCGTGCCATAACGGATTATAATGGAGGATGAAGGAAATTCATCCTCTGCGAGGTGCGGAATATGGCGAACCATTATCTCTGTTTCGACGCGGGAACCCAGAGCGTCAAGGTTGCGGTCTGCACGGCGGACGGCCGGGTGCTCGTCCGGTCCGACCGTCCCACGACCCTCTCCTGTCCCCGTCCCGGCTGGGTCGAGATGGACGCGGAAGAGTACCTGGCCCTGGCCCTGGCCGGCATGAGGGACTGCGCGGAACAGATGGAGCGGAAGGGGCTGGACCCCGCGTCCATTCGGGCGATCGTGGGGGACGGCATCATCTGCGGCGTCGTCGGGGTGGACGACGCAGGGCGGGCGGTAACGCCCTACATCAACTATCTGGACTCCAGGACGCGTGAGGACGCCGCGGCGCTGGCCTCCCTCGAACTCGACATATGGGGGCGGGAGACGGGCAATCCCGAGCCGCTCTGCCTCTTCCCCGCCCTGCACGCGCGGTGGCTCCTGGCGAACTCCGAGCCCTTCCGGAGCCGTGGCCGGAAGTTCGTCCACAACGCCCCTTACATCCTGATGCACCTGGCGGGGCTGAGCGCGGAAGATGCCTTTCTGGACTGGGGCACGCTGTCCGGGTGGGGGCTGGGCTACGACGTGACGCACAAGCGCTGGTCGCAGGAGCAGCTGAATCTGCTGGGAATCGACGGCGCCCTCATGCCCCGGATCGTCCGGCCCTGGGACGTCGTCGGCTCTCTCTCTGCGGACTCGGCGGCCCAAACGGGTTTCCGGGCCGGCATCCCGGTCTGCGCCGGCGCGGGCGACACCATGCAGTCGCTGCTGGGGTGCGGCGTCTTCGCGCCGGGGCACGCCGTGGACGTCGCCGGGACCTGCTCCATGTTCTGCATCTCGGCGGGAGGCATCGTGCCCGGGCTCAGCCGCAGGGGGAGCGGACTGATCTTCAACAGCGGGACGCTCGCGGACACGTATTTTTACTGGGGCTTTGTGCGGACGGGCGGGTTGGCCCTGCGCTGGTTCCGCGACAACGTCTGCGGGCGCGCGGGCGACGACGGCTTCTATGCGGAGTTCAGCGAAGGGGCGGCCCGAGTCCCCGCGGGCGCGGGGGGCGTCCGCTTCCTGCCCTGGCTGACGGGGGGACCCGCGGGGCACGAGGAAGAGCGGGGCTGCTTCCTGAACATGACGCTGGAGACGGACCGTTTCGCACTCTGGCGAGCCGTGCTGGAGGGCATAGCGTCCGAATACGGCGAGATCGCCGAGAGGTGCCGGACGGCGGGGACGCCGGTGGACCGGATCATCGTGACGGAGGGCGGCAGCCGGGACGCGCTCTGGAACCAGATCAAGGCGGACAAGATCGGCGCGGAGACCGTGACGCTGGAGACGGGAGGGGCCCTCGCGACCAACGCCCTCGTCGCCGCCTGCGCGGCGGGCGACCTCCCCGAAGGGGAGAGGGGCATCGAGGCGGCCCTTGGGAAAAACCTCCGGGTCACCGGAAGCTGGACGCCGAGCCATCGGAGCCCGGCGGCTCCGGAGCCGGGGAAGCACTGATTCAATCAGTGCTTCCCTAAGAGCGCGACGGGGTATACGCAGGTTCTGGCTGTGCCAGGAAACGGACTCGGTGTATTTTCGGGTCCTTTTGGACCGCCTCGGCACTTGATTGTCGAAAAAGATAAAGCCGCCCCCAGATCCTTTCCCGGAGGTGGCTTTCGTTGTACTTGTCCGCAACTTTGGGCATATGGGGCTTTTTCGCAGTTTCCCGCTTCTTCTCCGTCAGGCCTCGCGTCCGGCCTTGTGGCGCTCCAGATCGTCGAGGATAGACTGAGGGGCCGCCCCCACTAGCTCGTCTTTCTCGGTCCACTCCATAACCTTCTCCAGGAGCATGCGTCGTGGCATGTCCAGCTTGGTCGTCGTCTCCTTGGTGGCGGAACGGAGGAACTTCCTTGCCCTGCGAATTTGAAGGACGCCCAAAACCGCAGGCAAAAATTTAACGTGTGGCGGGGGCAGGTTTTGCGCATTTTTCTGCCGCACCTGGCGGGTGCGAGTTCAAGGTCAGCTTAACCCATACCATAACGTGTTTAATCCTCGATAAAGCTGTTTCAACCTGAGGATTTTGGAGGCAAAAATGCACTTGACAAAGTGAGGAGTATCGAATATATTAGATTTAGAATAATTCTAAGCGCGGAGAGCGGCATGGCAAAGTACAGCAGCGGTATCCTGGAGATCGTGAACAGGGTGGGGGGTCATATGACCGCCGAGCAGGTTTTCCTGGAGATGAAGAGGCAGTACCCCTCCGTCGTTATGGCGACGGTCTACAACAACCTGAATACGCTCTGCGCACAGGGTGTTATCCGCAGGTTGAGTGTGGAGGGGCAGCCGGATCGTTACGATCGCACTCTGCGGCACGACCATCTGGTCTGTCGAAGCTGTGGGAAGCTCAAGGACGTCTTTCTGGGGGACCTCACGGAATACCTGAGGACGGAGACGGGGCTCGATATCGATTCCTACGATCTCAAACTCTCCTATGTCTGTGACGAGTGCCGCGGAAAGGCACGTCCGGAAGGGCGGAAGGAACAGGGGTGACCGGGCGGGACATTCGCTGTTGAGGCCCCGCCCTGCAATGAAACAACGCGTCGGGCGAACCGACGTATTTATCTCAGAGGAGGAATTTTTGATGTCCATGATCAACAAAGAAGTTAGCGATTTCAAGGTTCAGGCGTACCATAACGGTGAGTTCAAGACCGTCACGAAGGCGGATATTCTCGGAAAGTGGAGCGTTTTCTTCTTTTATCCCGCGGACTTCACCTTCGTCTGCCCCACGGAGCTCGAGGACCTGCAGAACAAGTATGCCGACTTCAAGAAGGCGGGCTGCGAGATCTACTCGGTCTCCACGGACACTCATTTCGTCCATAAGGCATGGCACGACGAGTCCGAGCGCATTGGAAAGATCACCTATCCGATGCTGGCGGACCCCACGCACGCGTTGAGCAGGGACTTCGAGGTGCTGATCGAGGACGCCGGCCTGGCGGAGCGCGGCAGCTTCATCGTGAATCCCGAGGGGAAGATCGTGGTGTACGAGGTCAACGCCGGCAACGTGGGGCGCAACGCCGACGAGCTCTTCCGCCGACTGCAGGCCAGCCAGTTCGTAGCCGAGCACGGGGACGAGGTCTGCCCAGCGAAGTGGCAGCCCGGTGCGGAGACCCTGAAGCCGAGCCTGGACCTGGTTGGCAAGCTCTGATGGACGACCGGAACTTTTATGATGTTGTCGTAGTAGGGGGAGGGCCTGCCGGTTTGACGGCAGGCCTCTACCTCGCCCGCGCCTGCTACCGGGTGCTGGTTGTCGAGAAGGAGACCTTCGGCGGTCAGATCACGATCACCTCCGAGGTCGTGAACTATCCCGGGGTGGGACGGACGAACGGACGGGAACTGACCGAGGCCATGCGCGTCCAGGCCGAGGGCTTCGGCGCGGAGTTCCTGATGGCCGAGGTGACGGATCTGGAGCTGGATGGGGACGTCAAGAAGGTCCATACGGACCGGGGCGTCTACTCCTGCTTCGGGGTCCTGATCGCGACGGGTGCGCATCCGAGGATGATCGGGTTCCCCGGCGAGGCGGAGTTCCGCGGCCACGGCGTGGCCTACTGCGCCACGTGCGACGGCGAGTTCTTCACGGATAAGGAGGTTTTTGTCGTCGGCGGCGGTTTTGCCGCGGCGGAGGAGAGCGTCTTTCTGACCCGGTACGCCCGGCACGTGACGGTGCTGGTCCGTGGGGAGAACTTCACCTGCGCCGAGGCTACGGCGCAGGTGACCCTGAGCCATCCCAAGATCACGGTGCTGACGAATACGCAGGTGGAGGACGTTTCGGGCGATACCGCCCTTCGCAGGATTCGGTACCGGAACTCCAGGACAGGGGAGGAGACCGAGTTCTCCACCGGCGGGAACGACACCTTCGGCGTGTTCGTGTTCGCGGGCTATGCTCCGGACACGGAGCTGGTCAAGGGAAAGGTGGAGCTCGACCCTCAGGGTTACGTTATCACCGACCGCAATCAAAAAACCAGCCGGGACGGCGTCTATGCTGCGGGTGACGTCTGCGTGAAGAACCTGCGTCAGGTCGTCACCGCCGTTGGCGACGGGGCGACGGCGGCGACGGAGCTGGAGAAGTATGCGGCCGTCATGCAGACCAAAACGGGCCTCCACCCCCAAAAACCGGTTCGCAGGGACGCCGCCCCGGAGCGGAACACAAAGGCCGAGGCGGGACAATCCTCGGCGGGGCGCCACTCGAATGGAGGGCTCTTCCCGCCAGAGATGCGCCAGCAGATGGACGTCATCTTCGAGCGCATGGAGCGGAAGCTGGTTCTGGAGCTCTGCCTCGACGATCGCCCCGTCTCGCGCGAGCTCAAAGGCTACATGGAGGAGCTGGCGGGAGTGACGGACAAGCTGACCGTGAGGACGGGCACGGGGCTCCCCGAAGCCGAGCTGCCCTGCGTCAGAGGCCTG
>ERZ773022.1557-NODE-1557-length-15134-cov-20.103787_pt1 | contig 15134 bp, 12 predicted proteins | sample MGYA00580839_ERZ773022 | MGnify/ENA primary metagenome ERZ773022 (study PRJEB29015, sample SAMEA2738020) | human oral metagenome | biome: human oral; feature: human-associated habitat; material: dental | place: China | collected 2044 ... | reverse complement strand
CCCTCCTGCAGCACCAGGAGCAGATCCGCCCAGGCGGCCACGGCATCCGGGTCGTGGTCCACCATGACCACGGTGCGTCCCGTAGCGCTGAGGTCCGCGACGATGCGCCGCACCGTCGCCGCCCCCTCCGGGTCGAGGGCCGAGGTGGGTTCGTCGAGGACCAGGATCTGCGGTTCCATCGCGAGCGCCCCGGCGATCGCGAGCCGCTGAAGCTGCCCGCCGGACAGGGTGGTCGTCTCGCGATCCCCCAGGCCCGCCAGTCCAACCTCTTCCAGGGCACGCCGGGCCCTGAAGAGCACCTCGTCGCGGTCCAGCCCCAGGTTCGCGGGACCGGCGGCGACGTCGTCGATCACCAGGCGTTCCATCACCTGGGCCTCCGGGTTCTGCGAGACCAGGCCGACGACGCGCACCAGGTGGGGCGGGGTCGTCTCGTGGGTGGCGATGCCCGCGACCCGCAGCTGCCCGTAGAGGTCGCCGGGGTGGTGGTGGGGGACCAGGCCGTTCAGGGTCATCGCGAATGTCGACGTGCCCGCACCCGCGGCGCCCATCACCGCGACGCGGCTTCCGGCGGGAATGTCGCAGGTGATGTCGGCCAGCTGCCGGGTTTCGGTGCCGCGGTGGGAGAAACCGAGTCCTCGGGCCTCGATCACCGGTGCGTCGGTTTCGCTGTCAGTTCTGCCACCGGGTGCCACGGGACATGTCCGGGAACCGCGTTCCGCAGGTCGGCGACGGAGGCCGGGTCGCAGGCGAGGAGCACGCAGCTGGCAGGCCCGCCCGAGGCGTCGAGGGGGAGGGGGTGGGGCAGCCACGCGAGAGCGCATCCGCTGGATTCGGCGAGCTGCCCGGCCTCGTAGCCGATGCCCCGCGACCCGACCGGCAGGGCGTCGTGGACCGCGCCGGTGGCGACGAGGGCCTGCACGGTGGACAGCGGCACGATGTCCGGATGGCCGATGAAGACCTCGTCGTGCGGGGCGGAACGCGGCCAGCCGACGCAGATCACCACGTCGCCGGGGCGGCCCCCGCCGGTCAGCAGGTCACCTGTCAGGGTGCCGATCACCGTCACCCCGACCCCCGTCGCGGGCGAGGGAACGTTCTCCTCCGTGCTGCCCGTCACCGCTTCGGGCCGGATGCCGACCTCCGAGGCGACCGCGCGGAACGTGTCGATGAAAACGGTGGCCTCGGCCATGTCGTGGCAGAGGGTGTTGATCAACGCGACGGGCCGCGCCCCGGAGCACAGCACCTCCAGCAGCGGCACCCGGGCCGCGAAGTGCGCCACCACGTCGGCGGGCACCCGCACCAGATCGGCGGGTCGCGGTCCGATGCCGCCCACCGAGTCGCAGGCGATCACCAGGGGCGAGGAGCCGTCGACGATCAGGAGGTCGCGGACGGGACGAACCGGGTCCGTCACGATTTCCCGGGGCCCGTGAGTCGTACGGGACGTCCGGCGAGCCCAGCCGCCGCCAGGGCGATCCCCGCGATCACGGCCACGACGACATTGATGGCGGAACCCACCAGCAGCGGCACCACCTGCGCGGCATACAGTCCGAGCCCGCCGATAGGAAGCAGGACCGCCGGAGCCAGCAGACCGTTGAGAAGCACCACCACCACGGCGGCCACCACGGCGCCCAGGGGCCGGGCCAGCACGCCGAGGACCCAGGCGAACACGAACATTTCCGCCGCGATGATCAGGTGGATCGGCAGGCCCAGCGGGAAACCGGCGGTCGCGGCGGAGATCAGGTGTCCGAGCGCCCCCACGACACCACCTTCCAGCGGGGAGAAGGCGACCGCTGCCAGATATCCGGGGGCCGCGTCGAGAGCGACGGTGCCCGTCGGGCTCGGGATCTTGATGAACGCCCCCACCCCCGACAGCGCCACCAGGATTGCGACCCGCGCCACCCGTCGCGGTGAGAGAAACCCGTTCGAACCGGAGGTGGACAAGGTGGGTTGTTCGCTCATGGGACCTTCCTCGTGATGGACGTGAACCGGTCCTGAACATAGCGGAGCCGAGAGCATGATCTCGACACGGGTCGCTTCTTTGGCACAGTGTGGTGGGATGAGTGCATGACCACTCAAGTTGATTTCTGGTTCGACCCGACATGCCCGTGGGCGTGGATGACCTCCCGCTGGATCCTGGAGGTGGAGAAGGTCCGCGACGTGAAGGTCACCTTCCACACCATGAGCCTCTACATCCTCAACGAGGGACGCGACCTCGACCCCGGCTACCGGGAGCGCATCGACGCCACCCTCGTCGCCTCGCGTGCGGCAGCCGCGGTGCAGAAACTCCACGGACACGACGTCCTGCGCGACTTCTACACCGCGCTCGGCACCCGTTTCCATCCCGGAGGTGAGCCGGTCGACGTCGAGACCGTCGCCGCGGCTCTCGCCGACTGCGGCCTGGAGGCCGACATCGCTGAACGTGTCACCACCGACGAGTTCGACACCGACCTGCGCGCCTACCAGAAGGTGGCCCAGGACCTCGTCGGAACGGACGTCGGCACCCCGGTCATCCGCGTCAACGGCATGGCGATGTTCGGTCCCGTCATCTCGCCCGCCCCGAAGGGCGAGGCCGCGGGTGAGCTGTTCGACGGTTTCGTGAAGGTCACCGCCTACCCGGGATTCTTCGAGCTCAAGCGGTCCCGCGACGTCGGTCCGATCTTCGACTGAGAAAGTAACGACGCCGGTTGTCCACAGCTCGTGGCGTGAAGCCACGGGCAGGGCAACCGGCGTCGTCCGGGAAAGGGTCAGCTGCGGATCTGGCTCGCCATCTGGGAGTCGGTCTCGCGCATGGCGTTCGCCATGGAACGCAGGCCGTTGGCGATTCCGTCGAGGGACGAGATGGTGTTGTTGGCTGAGGTCGTGAAATTCTGGTACATCTCGTTGAACGCACCAGAGGCCTGGTCGGTCACGAAACCATTGGACACCAGGTTGTCGATGCGGGTTTTCAGGGCACTCAGCTTCTGGGTGATCTCTTCTTTACCACTGACCAGTGCAGAAGCCTCGCTCTCCATCGCTTCGTAGGAGACATTGAGATTCGCTGCCATGAGTCGTCCTTCCTTTCTTGCGTGGGGATGTTGCTATAGGTTGGCGGCGGTTCCCCACCGTGCCTCCGCCAAGTCTTGTGTCAGGCGTTCTCGCCGAGCTGAATGAGCTGAGGCAGGAGGTCGCCGACGAGGAACGCGGTCAGCGGCCAGAACGCGGTGGTCAGGTTGCCGATCTCGATGCCGGTGAAGTAGAGGCACACGTCGCGTTCAACGCCGTTCACCGGACGAGTGCCCGCCAAGGCGCCCCGGAGGAACAATTTGTTCTCCCCGTTCTCGAACGAGGACACCACCCGTGACGCCTGGAAAACCCGGATGCCGAGCGCATCCACCGTCTCGTCGGTACGTTTGATGACAGTGTCTCCCGGGGTATCGTCGACGAGCAGGCTGGGCAGCATCGCTGCCTCGCCGGCATCCGGTGAGGCGAACACCGCGACCAACAGCGGCATGGTGTCGGGAAGCAGCAGGGCGCAGCACGCTACCGCAGGCTCGGGGATGCCAAACGCCGTCATTTCCAGGAGCACGGCTGCCGTGCCTTCGGGATCCGTGACGATACCGGTCCGCATCAGATCAGGGAACACCTCATTCAGCCACGCCGGTGCCTGCTCCTGCGGCATGTTGGGCGGCAGCGGCAGCACCACGGGTGTCGGTTCACTCATCGGGCTTCTCCTCCTCGGCGGACTCGTCCGCGTCATCCTCGTCGACCCAGCTCACGGCAGTCACCCAGGCGTCGAAGAACTCCTCCACCCCGTCGAGGGCCGTGGAGGCCTCCTCGGCCAGCATGCAGCTGACGGATGCCTCGATCGCCATCCAGCGGTTCCGGTCTGAGGGGTCGCCGATGATGTACTGGACGCGGCGCGACAACCGGGTGGTCTCGGCGGCCGCCGCCAGCAGCTCGTCGCGGGTGGTCAACTCGAGGATGTCCTCGGGAACCTCGGCGAGCGAATCGAGCAGGGCCTTCTCCGGATCCTCCGGCATCCGGATCTTCAAGCCCACCATGTTCTGGGGCTCGATCGTCGAGAACTCCCCGTCCGAGTCCGCGGCTAGCGCGACGAGTACCTCCATGGGATCGGAATCCGTGGTTGTCATGTCGAAGGGGCGGGTCACGATCATGGGCCGTACCGGGGAGAGCCGGGGATCCTCGGCAGGCAGGTAGGCCGCCCAGGCTCCCTGGCTCGAGATCTCCTCGAGCTGGGTCGTCATCCGACTGGTGACCCAGCCGGAGACGCGGACGCGTGTCACCTCGTCATCGATGTCCGCGAACATCCGATCAGTCAACTGTTTGACCGACGAACGATCCAGTGGATCCAGTCGCACCTGGACCCAGTCATCGGGGAGAAGATAGTTGTATGTCACCATGTGATCACCTCAGTTTTCAGGGCCAGCAGGTCAGGCGTGCTGCGGCTTCTTCGATTTGAACATACCCACGATCGTGGACTTGCCCCACTCAAACGCCTTGTTCTTGACTTCGCCGAGCGCATCCTTCGTTTTGCTGTACACCGTCTTGCCGACAAATTCTGGGACCTTCTTGGCGATTTTTGGCATCTTCTCGGAGAAAGCTTTCATCGCATTGGGGAAAACTTTCTTTCCCTTCAAGAGCTGATCCGCATAGGCTCCTGCTTTTCCTCCCATTTTACTCGCGAAACTGTCGATCTTCGCGTCGATCTTCGCGGTAATTTTGTTGCCCACGTATTTGCCCAGGGCGGTGCCGCCCACCGCGGTGACGGCTGCCGTGATGTTTTCCTCGGTCGGATTCTTGATGGCCTTTACGACGCTCTGGCCAGCGGTGACGTAGGTCTTCACCGTCTGGACGAACTTGGCAGCCTTGGACAGTGCGTTGGCGACCCGCGCCAGTGTCGTCAACGCCTTGATGACGCCGGCTGCCAAGTTCAGCCCCGGCACGAAGGCCAATACGAAGCAGACGATGTCCAGCACCATACAGATCTCGTCGATGTGATCCCAGATCCACTTGCCGATCTTGACGACTATGTTGACGACCTTCGAGACGAAGTCCTTCAACTTGTCGAACCAGGAATCATCCAACCCGGCGTTGTCGCTGGCCGTGACGAGTTTCGAGCACGCGTCCTTGTTGGCCTCCTGGACCCGGCTGGCGGCGTCCTGGATGATCTTGACCTCTTTCTGGTAATCACCATCCGCCGCCTTGTGCTGTTCCACCGCCTTGGTCGCATGGTCCACTGCGGCTTTCTGGGCCTCCTTGTCGAAGGTCCGGGCCGCTTTGCGTGCATTCTCGTAGTTCTGCCTGGCGGCATCCCTACGTTGTTTCGCCGCTTGGGCACGTTGCACGGCTGCCCGCGCCTTGCGCTGCTCCTCGTCCAGGACCCCTGCGAACTCCTGCAGCGCGCGAGCCATTCCCTGATATCGCATGCCCGCGGCCCGCAGCTGTTGGGTGGCGACGACACCCTTCTCGCCGATTGCCTTGAAAGCATCCGAGGTGATCTCATCACTGCTGTTGACCAGCTTGTCCACGGCGTGACTCGCGTCGATCAGCTGGTTGCCGGCGGTCGTCATGCGCTTGGCGCCATCCTGGATCTCGCTGGGTTCGCCGTCTAGGTTGTTGCCGACACCGGCGAATGAAACGTCACAGCCCAGACCCATCTGAGCCCTCCCCTCGGAATTGATCATCATCAAGCAGGACGTTGGCCGCCTCCTGCCGCTCCGTGCGGCGGTCGAATCCTGCCGCCTCCTGAGCCGCTACCGAGACATCGGAGGAGGACGAGCCGCCTCCTGAGCCGCCCGATCCCATGCTGCCCATGCCGCCCATCATCATCGGTGCACCCGCCATGGCGCTGCGGTTCTCGGGCTTGCTGTCGAGACTGGGCAGCGTGCTGGTTGTCACGGAAGACGTGGTTGCCGCCGATTCGGTGGCAGTCAGGCTGGGCAATTCGGGCGACGGCGTGCTCGTGCCGCTGCTTGCTGCCGTGCCCGAGTCGCCGGAACCCAGATCGGGAAGAGGATCCGGGGAGGACATCCCACCGCCGATGTCGTCGCTGCCCGTGAGTGGCGGCAGATCGGCCATGCCGCTGCCCGTCGACCCGGAGGACCCGCTGTTCGGATCTTCCAGACTGCCGAGTGACTGATCGGGCTCGAGGTCGGGGATCTCGGGTGAGGTACCCGGGTCGCTGCCCGGTGGCGATGCGGGGTCGCTGCCCTGGGGGAGCCCGTCCTGGGTCGGTGCCGGGGATTCGGCGCCCAACGACGGAAAGGTGGGAACCTTGTCGGTGCCGGAGACGCCCGGGTCCTGGGGTGAACCATCGGGCCCCAGCTCGGGGAAGGTCCCGGTGTTTCTTCGATCATCCAGGGAGATCCCGGATCCGATTCCGCCGGAGCTTCCGGGCTGTCCAGGCATCGGGCCGGTCCCCTTGGCGCCTGCGGCCACGCCGAGGGACGCCAGGGCGCCTGCGCCGAGCAGACCACCCATGACGCTGAGCACCGTACCCACCGGCTGTCCGGTGAGCTCGGCCCAGCGCCGGGCGAAGTCGTTGATCAGCTGCCCCAGCTGGCGGTTTCGTTCAGGATCGGTCCCGATGGATCCCGCAGCACCCGGCGATATCAGGCCATGCAGGCCGTCGGACGCGTTGGTTCCCGAATCGGTTCCTTCCAGCGGGGGAATCTCGGGATTGACATCGGTCGGCGAGGAAGCGTCGCCGGAGCCCTCGGTGCCCGGGGTCAGGGGGGAACCAGAACCGCCAGTGACGTCGCCCAGCGGGGGGACACTCGCGTCGGAATCGCTGCCCAGGTGAGGAACGTTTACGCCGCTGCCACCACCGCTGATGTCGCCGCCACTGAAGCCGCCACCGCCACCACCAGAGCCACCACCGAGTGAAGGAACGTCAGCGCCACCGCCACCACCGCCACCAGTGAAGCCGCCGCCACCGCCACCACCGGAATCGCCGCCCATCGGTGGAACATTCGCGCCGCCACCACCGCTGATGTTGCCGCCGAAGCCGCCGCCACCGGAGCCGGAGCCGCCACTATCGGAGCCGCCGCCACCGGAGCCGCTGCCACCGGAGCCGCCCCCACTGGAGTCGCCACTTCCGCCGCCCTGGTTGCCGGAGTTGTTCTCCTGGCCCTGCGCCTTGTCGGCTCCATCCTTGAAACCCTCAGCCGCCTTCTGGTCGAGTCGTTCGAATTCCTTGTCGCAGTCCTCCACCAGCTGGGAAAGCTTGCCGAGGCCCTCGGACATCTTCTTGCGGCGGATTTCCCACTCGCTCTCCTGATCCTCGACCTCTTTCGCCAATGGACCAGCAGGTCCGACAGCTGTTGCCAGCTTGCCCGCGAAATTCTCCGAGTTATCCAAGTAGTTCTTGGCATCTTTGGCGCCCTGACCAGCGTCTTTAACCAGCTGATTCTTGATAACTAGCCGATCCGACATCTACTCCCCTTTCGCCTTCTAGGGTGCCCGAAAATTTTCGGGTCAGCAATGGGTTCAACTCACCATCACGACAACCGGCCAAAACATGCTAGTCAAAGGCCGGTACCTGGACTTTGACGACGTTGCCGGCGCTCACCCAGAAACCGCGGCCCGGCGGGAAATCAGCGGCTCGGGATCGGGGCAGGGCGGCTTTCAGGATGTCGCCGTCCGCGGTTTCGGGTTGCAGCAACATACCTTGGCGGGCTCCCTTGAGCTCCGGGATGCTGGAGTTGAAACCCGAGAACGAGGCCGTCTCCCCGGCCCCCGCCATCAGGTGCCCGTTGCGGCGTGCCAGTTTCAACGCCTCCGCCAACGTCGCGTCCGCGAGGGAACCGGCCAGCTCCGAGAACTGCTCCACGAACACTGCGACCCGCGGCTGTCCCGGCTCGGCCTCGGTGGTGAGGTAAGGCTTCAACTGGTTGTTGATGTAGTCCTGCACCCGGTCGGGTCCCGTGATCGCCGCCGTCCACAGGGGCAGTTTGGCGAGCGGCGAGGGCCGGGCCGTGAGCAGAATCCTCGGCACCTGCGGGTGGGCGTTCGCCATCGACTGTGCAAGCCACCGTACCAGCGACGACACCCCGGACTTCGGCGGCCCGGCCAGCAGGTACACCCCCTGCGGTTCGAAACCGATCGGTCCGAGACTCTGATCCTCCAGACCCAGCGTCGGGAGACCACCCACCGTGACCGGGAGCTCGTCGGCCGACACCTGCGCGGGCAACCGTCTCACCGGCTCGGGACGGGTGCGCTGGAACTGCGCGATGCTCTGGGCCAGCAACTCGATCTCCCGGGCCTGGGCCGGCGGCGACGGGTCGCTGCCGAGCACCGCCAGCTGCATCTCGTTGCCGTTGCGGCTGTTCATGCAACGTCCCGGAGGACTGGCGTTGTTCAGCACGTCCTTCGGGACGTTGAGGGTCAGGTACTGATCCGTGTCACTCATCCGCAACACGATCCGTTCCTGGAAGGAACCCTGCATGGCCGAAGGAATCGCGGCCCCACGATCCGCGGTGACCGCCACGTGGATCCCGACGGCACGGCCCTCCGCCAGCAACCTGTGGAACTGGGAGTAGGTCTTCGCCCGCTGCAACCCCGAGTCGTACTCGGTGCGGAAACTCTGGAAACCGTCGAGCAGGATCAGGATACGAGGTTCATCCTGTTTGCCCGGCTGCTGCCGGTACTTGCTGAGGACGTCGGCTGCCACTGCGTTGAAAGCCGCTGCTCGTTCGTCCAGTTTCTTGGTCAGCATCTCCATCAGCCGCGACACCCGTTCGTCGTCGTCGCCCGAGATGATGGCACCCACGTTCGGCAGCGGCTCGAGCATGTTGAGACCACCACCCGCGAAATCCAGGCCGTAGATGTGAACAGGGCCGGACCGCGGCGTGATGGAGGCCGCGATCGCCAGTGACCGCAGCGCCGTGGTCTTGCCCGACCCGCCGGCCCCGTAATAGACGATGTTCCCGGTCTCGTCCGGATGGAAAGCGTCCGGGTACTGGCTCTGGTTGTCCGGGTCGTCCACGACACCCAGCATGAGGGTGGAATCGCGCTGCTGTTTCAATGTCAGAAGGTCGTAGGACTCGCTGAGAGTGTCCAGCCAGGGTCGACGGGGAGTCGGGATTCGTCCCAGCGTCGAGGCCTGTGACACCGTGCGCACCACCCGCTCGATGTCCTTCTCCACCTGGTCGCCGGAGGTGGAGGCGCGGGGAATCTTCCACCGCGTCACCATTCCGAAGTCCAGCTCGTCGACGTCGATGGGAGGAGCGGGGGGCTCCGCGGGGGTGCGGGCACCCGGGAACGCCGACTGGAACGGGATCAGCCGTCCCGGTCCCATCTTCGCGACCCCCCTGCCCGGGTTCGCTGGGTCGATGGAGGCCGCGACGGGGCTGCCCAACACGTCGGTGGAGTCGTGCTCGTCGTTCATGCGCAGCGCCACGCGGAGGTTCGTGTTCGCCCGCAGATTGTCCTTGATCACACCGGCTGGGCGCTGCGTCGCCAGCACCAGGTGCAGTCCGAGCGAACGACCGCGCTGTGCCACGTCCACCACGCCGTCGATGAACTCCGGTACCTCACCGACCAGGGCCGCGAACTCGTCGACGATGATGATCAGGCTCGGCGGGCACTCCGGGTCGCCGCGTTTCTCGAACTCGATGAGATCCTTGACGCCCTTGGCGTTGAACAGGTGCTCGCGGTAGCGGATCTCCGCCCTCAGACTCCGCAGCGCGCGCCGTACCAGGTAGGACGACAGGTCGGTCACGATCCCGACGCAGTGCGGCAGCTCCACGCACTTGGCGAAGGCCGCACCGCCCTTGTAGTCGACGAACAGGAAGGTCACCCGGTCCGGGCTGTGGGCGTGGGCCATGCCGAGCACCCAGGCCTGGAGAAACTCGGACTTGCCGGCTCCCGTGGTGCCACCCACCAGGGCGTGCGGTCCCTGGGAGCGTAGGTCGATGGTGAACGGTTCCAGACCGGCGTGCCCGACGATTGCACGCAGATCCCCGGCGCGTTCCCGGGGCACGGCAGGGGCCGACCGGTTCACGTAGGAGCCGTTGTCCTGCCACCGCGACAGCACCTGCTCGGGGTCGTCCACCGACGACCCCAACAGACCGACCACGGACACCATGCGTGGCAGGTCGGACTCGTCCTCGACCGGCGAGGAGGCGTCCACCAGCGGCGACATGGTCCTGGCCAGGGCATGGGCCGTCTCCAGGTCGACGGCCTCGGTCGAGACGGACGCGAACACCCGTTCGGAACGCACCATGCCGATGAGCGCCTCCCCATTGGACTGCAATTCCACGAAGGTCCGGCAAGCGGCCGGGAACTGGTGGCGGTCACCGGCCACCCACACCACGTACACCCCGACGTCGGGACCGCGCTCGGCCAAGTGCGCGACCCGGGCCAGGTCGACGGCGGCCTCGTGCACCAGCACGATCACGGCGGGCACCACCGGGGCGGGTGTGTTTTCACCGGATTTCAGCGGGCCCCGCAGCGCTGGCTCGTCACCTTCGGCGCGCAGGTCGATGAGATCCTCGAGCTGGTCCAGCAACGCCCTGCCGCTTGGCCCGTCGCCTGCCAGGCACGGTCCTTCGATCGGCCGGTGCGACGACGAGGTGTGCGGCAACCATTCGAGCCAGCTCCAGTGCGGTTTGTTGTCGGTGGAGGTGAGGCACGTCAACACCACTTCGGCGGGGGAGTGCAGCGCAGCCACTTGGAAGATCAGGCCGCGAGCGATCTCGATCAGATTCGCACTGCTGCCCGCGATCCCCAGACCACCCACCGACCTCAGATCGGCGACGATCGGCGCCTCGTGGATCAGCCGGTACTTCTCGCGAAGCTGGGTTTGTTGCCGCTGCAACGCCACGAGTCCGCGACGCTGCGATGCCTTGAACTGGTGCAAGGCCCGGACCGAGCCGATACCCAACCGCACCTGCAGGAACTCGGGATGTTCGGGCTGCCTGCACCACAGCGCCCCGTTCCGGTTCATCGCCGCATCCACGCACTCGGCGGTGGAGGGATACAGCCGGCGCAGCTGTCGGAGTTCCAGCTCCTGGGCCTCGGCCATGTCGTTTTCCGCCAGTTTCATGCCCTCATGGAAGTTGGCCAGGTCCGTTTTCTGTTTACGCTTGTTCTCGACCCGGGTGGCGAAGTAGGTGCCCATCATCAAGATGGGGCTCATGGCGACGAACAACAGGGTCATGGGGGATTTCGTGAAGAAATACATCGAGACCCCCATCACGAGCGGGGCGATGAGCGCCAGCAACGGGAATCGTGCGCGGGTCGGGGGCTCGGGAACGTCCGGTAGTTCCAGTTCCATGGCCACGGGCCGGGACAGCACCCGAGGGGGACGCATGTAGGCCACCTCGACGCTGGCACCGCCGCGCGCACCTGCCATGGCGTCGATGCGCAGCTGGGTTTTGCCGAGCACCGCGATGTCACCGGCTCCCAGCGTGGCCCGGTTGATCCGCTGGTTTCCGACCAGCACTCCGTTGGCGGAGTTGTCGTCGATGATGTCGATGGTGGTGCCCACCAGAACCCGGGCGTGGAGTTTCGACACCTTCGGGTCGCTCAGCCGGACGTCGGCGCTGGGGGAACGCCCAATCCTCGAGGCCCCTATTCGCAGCGGCACCTCGAGCCCCGTGTCCGGGCCGTCCAACACCCGCAGCACGGCGCCGACCGTTTCACTGCCCGCATGGTTCTCGGGCTCGGGAACCACCCGGATCATGCTTCCGGAATGCACCCCGGACTCTGCCACCGCGGCATCGGGAGACAGCACCGCGACGTGCCCAAGGGGGTCCTGGACCTGCAGGGTCGGGCGTGGCCCCGAGGTTTCGAGCGGCTCGGACAATCCTTCACTGAGAATGGCGGTGGCCACATCGGTGGCGGTGGCGGTGGCGTCGGCGGTGATGAGCACGTTGTGGAAGGTATCTCCCCTGCTGAGAGTGACCCGGAGCTGCATCAGTCCTCCATCATTGTGCGGTTTTGTGCTGCCTCGATGTCCAGTACGGGCAGGTGCTCGGTGGTCACGAGGCGGGATGAGACCGCCCAGTCCACGAGGTTGGCGCGACGACTGCTGGCCAAGGACCCCACCCCGCCGTGCAGCCCCTTCACCCCGGCCTTGTCGAGCTTGTCGCACACGTTGTCGAGTTTCCGGTTGAAGCGGGTCTGGGTCCATCCCAGGCGTGCCGCAGCCTCACCGGCCGACGGGATCTGCCAGCTTCCCACTCCGGCCCGGCTCAGCACGGGCTCCGCGAGGGCCAGGATCGCCAGCAGCTGTGAATGGGTGAAGCGGGTTTCCCCCATGGTGGTGTCCCCCAGGTCCTCCTCCGGTAGCACCACCATCTGGAACACCGAGGAGGCCAGTGACACCTCGATTTCGTAACCGACCTGTCCGGCGTTGAAGGTCAGCAGCATCGACTCGAACACCAGCGGCAGACCTGCACCGGGTGGAAGGGTGCTGGTGGTGAAGCAGTTGATGTCCGACAGGCGGGCCGGGATGCGGCTGCCCACGTTGTGCACCCACCACATCTGTCTGTCGTGGCGGATGGACAGGAACTGACGGTGCAGGTACGGGTTGTCCTCGATGGCGAGATCGCCGGTGCGCCCGATGACGAACTCCTGCCCCGGCTCCACCTGGTACACCTCGCCGGCGAAGTCGATCTGCAGAGTACTCATGCCGCACACCCTTTGACCGGTTCGGAACTCCGACCGTTCCTGCGGGTCAACGCCACCTCCAGGCACGTGTCGCCCGGAAGTTTCGATACGGTGACGGTGGTTTCGCTGGTTGCCTCGTAGGCGGTTCCATTGCGGGGATCCAACAGCGTGTAGCGGAACTGATCCCCCGGTTCGGGAGCTGGGTTGGTCCACGTGAATGTCGCCTTGTCACCGTCGATGTGTCCCGTCAGGTCCGTGACTTTGGGAACTGTGACGAGGGGATCCGCCGGATGGCCGCTGCGGCTCGTGCTGGCTGTGACATCTGGGGTGGTGGCTCCCTGCCCCCGGTTGAGCGTGAACACCAGGACCGCCCCGATGACCACGGCCAACGCGACGGCCACGGACGCGATCAATTTCCAGGGGGGACGTCGAGTGACGGGGGTTTCGGGGGCCGGGGGTGCGGAACGCAGCACATCGACGGGCTCTTTCGGCAGCTGCTCCGGAGGCTCGCCCGTGAAGGTGAAATCCCGCAGACCGGGAGCGGCGACGCCGCGGCCGTGTTGCAGCACGGCCGCTGGAATTACAGGTGTTGAACCGTACCCGCCACCGGTGGAGTCTCGTCCCTCCAGCGTCGTCGAACCGGAGGTGGGGCCGGTGGCACTGCTGGTCTGGTCAACCTGGTCGGGGTCGATCAACTGGAACCCTGAGATCCGGGTTCCCTCGTCGAGCAGCTCCTCCTCGTCGTAGTGTTCCTGTCCGGGTTCGGTGAACACGTCAATGGATGTGACGGGCTGGTTGATCACACCTTGGACACTCTGCAATGCTCGCGCGAATTCGATGGCGGTCTGGAAGCGTGCGTGCGCATCCTTGGCCATGCCCACCGCAAGCACCCGTTCCAGTTCCTCGGGCACATCGGGACGCAAGGTCCGGGGCACCTGCATGGTCCTGATCCGCGCTTCCAGGTTCAGCCGGTCGTTCGACTCGCCCGGGAGGTACATGGGGCTGTGACCCACCATCAGTGCCCAGACCGTCGCTGACAAGGAGTAGACGTCGCTCCACGGGCCAATGCTTCCCGCCGAGCTTCCGAATTGCTCCGGAGGCGCCCACAGGGGGCTCATGGCCAGTTGGGCCGACGCCCCCTGATCTAAGGAAATCGAGATGCCGAAGTCGGTCAGGGCGGGCCGGCCGAAGGCCGTGAACATGATGTTGGAGGGTTTGATGTCGCGGTGAAGAATTCCCAGCCGGTGGGCGGTCTCGACCGCACCTGCGATCTGGATTCCCAGTTCCATCGCCTTCGCGGGGCTGTAGGGTCTGCGGGAACTGGTGTCTCCCAGGTGTTGAGTCGCGCACATTTCCATCACCAGGAAAGGACGACCGTCGTCGGCCACCCCCATTTGGAAGACGCTGACGATGTTGGGGTGGCTGCTGAGCTTGGCCATGAGGCTGGCCTCGGTGCGGAAAGCCTGACGCGCCCTGTCGGTGCTTCCGCCGCGATGCAGAACCTTGATGGCCACCTCGCGATCGAGGCTGTGGTCGTGGTACCGGAAAACGTCGGCGAAACCGCCGCCGCCCAGCCAGTCGATCAACGTGAATCCGGGAATTTCCGGGGCGGGTTTGCGTGGTGGCATGTCAGGGAATCCGATCCAGGTTGATGAACACCCCGTGTCCCAGGTCTATTACGTCTCCGGGTACCAGGAGGGTGTCGTTCTCCGGTAGGCGGACGGGCGGGTTGCCGTGGCGTCGCAGGTAGGAGCCGTTGCTGGATCCCAGATCACGAGCCAGCACCGACCAGCCTTCCAGGATGAAGGCGATGTGGTTGCTGGAAATGTGACGGTGGGGCAGAGCTATCAAACGTGGTGGCTCCGGCGATGAGAAAGCCGTGCTCCTGGGGTTGCGTCCCGCGACCACGGGGCCGTGCAACGGCACCGTCTCGCCTCCGGTGATGCGAAGCCAGCCCAATTGCGGTCGTTCCACCAACTGGGGTTGGCCGCTGACAGGAGCATCGCACTCGTAGCACTGGACCCGCTGCGGGGGATTGGGGTGTCCGGCGGCGCAGAAGGATGCCAGTACCTGCGGGCCGCGAGTACTGGGGAACGAGGCGATCGGGATCTCGTCGTTCGCGGCAACGGTCAATCCGTCGCGCAATTCGCCAGCCGTGGTTCTGGTGCTGGGCTGTGCATTCGGTTCACCCGGTTTCGCCTCGATGTTTTCCCCGCCGCTCGTCCCAGGATCCGCCACCTCCGCCGAGTCGTCCCACAGGTGGGCATAGGGGCTGTCGGGGACGACCGAGTCCGGATCGACGGGCACAACCAGGGTGGTCTGTCCTCTGGAATCCTGAGGGCTTCCCGGATCTGGAAGTTTCCTCTTCGGAACCGTGATCATTACGCCCGCATCCCCGGTGTCGTGGTGGGGTTCTTGTTCGTGTTCGGGTGTTTTGGGTTGGTCGTCTTGGTGGCTGCGGTCGTCCTCCCCGGTGTCGTGGTGGGGTTCTTGTTCGTGTTCGGGTGTTTTGGGTTGGTCGT
>ERZ773022.1555-NODE-1555-length-15147-cov-12.180824_pt1 | contig 15147 bp, 14 predicted proteins | sample MGYA00580839_ERZ773022 | MGnify/ENA primary metagenome ERZ773022 (study PRJEB29015, sample SAMEA2738020) | human oral metagenome | biome: human oral; feature: human-associated habitat; material: dental | place: China | collected 2044 ... | reverse complement strand
CCTCCGTGCAGGAACAGCAGACCGTGACCGCACTCAAGTCTGCCCGCGAGGAAAGCGAGAAACAGGGCTCTTACATATTGGACTGGAATCGTGAGGCACGCATCGTATTTCCGCAAATCTCCCGCATTGCCGTCGGGAGTGTCCACGCCCCTGTCCCGGCGGCAGATAAAGCGGCTGCGTTGCGTGAAACGCACATTGCGTTCGTATATCTTCAAGGGGATATGGACGAAGCGTCGCGTGCACGTTTGATCGAATGGCTTTCTGCCAAGGCAAAGCGAAGTGTACAGGTGCACTTCTTCTCCGACTCACTGCCAACCGCGGAACAACAAGGAGCGTGAGCGGTGTCTGAGAAAGCATCTTGCATATCGTAAAGAAAAACAGACCCACGAGACGGCAGGATTGTTCAGCGGGGATCATCCGATGCGATTTTATTGCATTTTCGGTTCGCGTGGACAACGGAGGATGGCTTTTTCAGACAGCGGATCTCATTAAAGTGCATATAAATTGTGCAGTATGCCGCATTTGCGTCAGAAAAATTGTACGTGGAAAAAAACTTGTCATCGTTTAAAACCTTGTGATAAGATGAACAAAGCTATGCGCGGCAGGCATCAAAAATCTCTGCCGACGGAATACAACACCCCCAAAAGGAGGCGCTTGCATGGAAACATTGGCTGGAATTATCTTTGTCGTGATGTATATGGTGATCGTTTCGGAGAAGATCCACCGAACGGTCGCGGCGATGATCGGCGCAGTGCTTATGATGCTGCTCGGCATTCTTTCGCAGGAGACGGCGCTGCATCATGTGGACTTTGAGACGCTCGGACTCCTCGTCGGCATGATGGTGCTCGTCGGCGTGACGAAGGAGACGGGGCTCTTTGACTACGTCGCCATCAAGGCGGCGAAATCTGCACAGGCGGAACCGCGCCGCATCCTCGTCTACCTCTGCGTGATCACGGCGGTATTCTCCGCCTTCCTCGACAATGTGACGACGGTGCTGCTCATGGTGCCGGTGACGTTCAGCATCACAAAGATTCTGAAACTCGATCCGATGCCGTATCTGCTGACGCAGATCATCGCCTCGAACATCGGCGGAACGGCGACCCTCATCGGCGACCCGCCGAACATTATGATCGGCAGTGCGGTCAAGGAACTGACCTTCGTCATGTTCATCGAACATCTCGCACCGATCGCCGTCATCTGCATGGTGGTTGTGCTCTTTATCATGTCGACGATCTACCGCAAGCAGCTCGTGACGACGCCGGAGCTGCAGGCAGAGCTGATGCAGATGGACGAGAAGGCGGCGATCACGGATCACGCCCTGCTGAAGCGTGCACTGTTCGTGCTGGGACTGACGATCCTCGGATTTTTCACGCACTCCTTTACGCATATTGAGTCCTCGCTCATTGCCCTCACGGGCGGCTTCCTGTTGCTCCTCCTCGCGGGCGGCAGCGAGCATCTCGTGGAAAAGGCGATGCATGCGGTCGAGTGGCCGACGATCTTCTTTTTCATCGGCCTCTTTATCGCGGTCGGCGGTCTGATCGAGGTCGGCATCATCGCCCAGCTCGCGGAGACGGCGGTCAATGCGACGGGCGGCGACCTGACGGCGACATCGCTCCTCATCCTCTGGATGAGTGCGATCATCTCATCCGTGCTGGACAACATCCCGTTCGTCGCGACGATGATTCCGCTCATTCAGAACATGGGCGCGATGGGCATCGCGAACCTTGAGCCGCTCTGGTGGTCACTCGCGCTCGGCGCGTGCCTCGGCGGCAACGGAACGCTCGTCGGCGCCTCGGCGAACCTCATCGTGGCGGGGATGGCGGCGGAGCGCGGCGTGCACATCAGCTTCGTCCGCTACTTCAAGATCGGCTTCCCGCTCATGCTGCTCACGATCGTCCTCTCGACGGTCTACGTCTACGTGCGCTATCTGCTCTAGGGCAATGCCGACAAGACGGTTTCTCGGATGATTTTTCGTTTGATTGAGGCGGCACATCGGATGCAGCGTGCTGCTCTGTGGAGAATTCGCCGACAAAAATCGGGAAAAAGGCGCGTCAAGGGGCGGGGCTGAATGGATCCGCGTTTTCTTATAAGAATAAAAGAAAATCATTCTTTGCAGGAAAATAGAGCGCTTGCGCGAATCATATAAATACTGGAAATTTGTGGGAGACACCGGCACAGTTTCGGTGTCTCTCTTTTTGACCGAGTGAATCGCTGATCAAACCGTCTCTCAGATTGGCGCAGATGTTTTGTCCGATTGAGGCAGCAACCCGGAGGCACAGCAAGGGCTGTGCGGAGGATTTGCGAACAAAAGCGGGTGAAAAAGATGCGTCAAGATGGTCGGGCCGAAGGGATCCGTGCTTCCCTGGAGATTGCTTTGCTGTGACCGCGTGGAGCGGCAGCAGAGCGGAGCGTATCAGCAGGAAGGAGGGAGCTATGTTTATTCTTGCATCGGCGTCGCCGCGCCGCCGCGCGCTCCTGCGCCAGATCGGGGCGCAGTTCGTCTCGATTACGCCCGCTGTCGAGGAGCGCAAGGATGGGGCTCGTCCGCGTGACGATGTGATTTATAATGCGCTGGCGAAGGCCCAAAAAGTGGCAGAGGAGTACCCCGACCACGCCGTCCTCGGGGCGGATACGGCGATTGTCCTCGGCGGCAAATCGTTCGGCAAGCCGCGCGATGCCGAGGAGGCGCGGCACATTCTCTCTCTCCTTGAGGGGCGCCAGCATACGGTGCTGACAGGGATCGCGTGGGTCAAAAACGGACACGCCGTCACGGATGCGGCAGAGACGGCGGTACGATTTGCGCCGATGTCGCAGGCGGAGATCGATGCCTATGTCGCGACGGGCGAGCCGATGGGAAAGGCGGGTGCGTACGCGGTTCAGGGGCGTGCTGCCATCTACATCGAGGAGATTCACGGCTCGTTCTCCAACATCGTCGGTCTGCCTCTGCATGCCGTTACGGCACTCGCCCGTACGGCGGGCATCGTCATGGAGGCGGACGATGCATCTCTCTGAGCTTTCGCCGGGGGAGCTGCCGCGTGAGCGGCTTCTCGCACACGGCGCAGCCGTGCTCAGCGACGCAGAGCTGCTCGCCGTCCTCCTGCGGACGGGACGTGCGGGGGAGAATGTCCTTGATCTCGCGCGCGGCATCGCGGCGCGGTTTCGGGAGGAGGGACTGGCGGCGATCCTGCGCATGCCTGCGGCCGAGTTCGCCCGCATCCCGGGCATCGGCAGTGCCAAGGCGGCGACGGTGCTCGCCGCACTTGAGCTCGGCCGCCGCGCCTATGCGGGGACGCGCGGAATGCCGCGCATGAACGAGGCGGCGGATGTGGCGGCGCTTCTCTCGGCACGCTGTCAAGCCGAGCGGCGTGAGCACTTCTTTGTCCTGCCGCTTTCGGCGAAGAATGAGGTGCTGATGATCGCTGATGTGTCGACGGGGACGCTCACGAATACACTTGTGCACCCGCGTGAAGTGTTCGAGCCCGCGATCCGCTGCAGCGCAGCGCATATCATCATTGCGCACAATCATCCGAGCGGTGATCCAGCGCCGAGTGCGGAGGATCACCGTCTGACACGCTCCCTGCATGAGGCGGGGGCGCTGCTCGGCATCCCCGTGGCCGACCACGTTATTGTCGCACGGGATGGATTCTTCAGCTTTGCTGAGGCGGGGCTGCTGTGATGTACCGTTTTCGATGAATGGATACTTTTTTTTTTCAGAAAAAGGATTTGTCAATTTATCATCGAAATATACTGATAAAGCATACCCAACAATTTGATATCTGCAACGATTTAGGAGGGATTATCATGGGTGAGATCAAAAAGATTCTTGTCCCGGTGGATGGCTCAGTGAACGGCTGCAAGGCCGTGGACGAGGCACTCTCGATTGCGGAGAAATGCGGCGCGGAGCTGGATTTTGTCTATGTTGCGAGCAACATCAACAAGGATATCCCGAGCCATCTCGTCTTTGACCGCATCTGGGAGAAGCTTCCGCAGGGGCTGACGGCGCGCAAGCACGTCAAGAGCGGACATATCGCCAAGTGCATCCTGGAGCTGGCGTATGAGGTGCAGAGCGACCTTATCATCATGGGCAGCCGCGGACTCGGCCTCCTCAAGGGTGTACTCATCGGCAGTGTCAGCCAGAAGGTGGTCGAGGAATCCAAGATCCCCGTCATGGTGGTGAAGTAAAGGAAGCACGGATCGACGCTGTGCTTCTCTCAGCAGGAGGTGTGTCAGCCGTGACGGTACGCGAACGCCTGGAGGCGCAGGAGGATGCCCTGCTGTCGCCCTTGGCTGCGCGCAGTGTGGATGCATCGCGCAGCCATCCGATGGAGGAGTGCCCTTTTCGCACAAAATTTCAGCGTGACCGTGACCGTATTCTTCACTCAAAATCGTTTCGGCGCCTGAAGCACAAGACGCAGGTCTATATCGTTGCGGGGGACCACTACCGCACGCGCATGACGCACAGTCTTGAGGTGGCGCAGATCTCGCGTACGATTGCACGCGGACTGCGGCTCAACGAGGATCTGACGGAGGCCATTGCCCTCGGGCATGATGTTGGACATACGCCGTTCGGCCATGCGGGCGAGGCGGTCATGGAGGAGATCATCGGCCATTTTGCCCACAATGAGCAGAGCCTGCGCATGGTAGAGGTGCTCGAACGCGGCGGTCAGGGGCTGAACCTCACAGGCGCGGTGCGTGACGGTATCCTGAACCATACGGGAAAGGGAATGCCGTCGACGTTTGAGGGGCGTATTGTCCGCATCGCCGACCGCATTGCCTATCTCTGTCATGACTACGACGACAGCCTGCGTGCGGGACTCCTCACGGCGGCAGATCTGCCGCCTGAGGTGCGGGACACACTCGGCACGGACACATCGGCGATGATTACGAGCATGGTGTCGGATATGATTGTCACCTCGGAGGTGCGCGGCGACGCGGCGCTTTCGGATGCGGTGCAGCGTGCCATGGACGCATTCCGCAGCTTTATGTTCGAGCATATCTATCACTCCAAGACGCTTGCACACGAGCGTGCACAGGCGGGCTATGTCCTGCGTGCGCTGATGGATCACTTCACCGTGTACTTTGACTCGCTGCCGCGTGAATTCACGGCACGAGCAGAGAAGTGGGGACGTGAACAGTGCGTCGTGGACTATGTGGCGGGGCTGACGGACAGCTATGCCGTCGCGCTCTTCCGCGAGATCTACATCCCGCCCGTCGATCAGATGACGATCAAACCAATATAAGGAGAAACCTATGCGTGACCCGAGGATGGAGGCGTTCGTGCAGCAGGTGCGTGCACGAACGGACATCCTCGCCGTCGTGCAGGGCTATGTTTCCCTGAAACGCAAGGGCAGCCGCTACTGGGGATGCTGTCCGTTTCACAGCGAAAAGACAGCGTCATTTTCTGTCGTGCCTGCTGAGGGCTTCTTTTATTGCTTCGGCTGCCATGCGGGCGGCGATGCGTTCAAATTTCTCTCGCTCATCGAGCATATCACCCCGTTTGAGGCAATCCTGCGCCAGGCGGAGCAGCTCGGCATCGAGCGCCCCGCGCGTCAGCGTGATGCGCGGGAGGAGGCGCGGCTGCGTGCCCTTGACGATCTGCGGCGCGTCAATGCGCTCGCGCGGGATTTCTTCCACAACTGTCTCACCATGACACGCTATGGCGCGGCGGGCAAGGCATATCTCGCAGGGCGCGGCATCACGGATGAGGCGATCGAGCGCTACGGCATCGGCTTCGCTCCGGATGCGTGGTCAAAGCTCTCCGATGCGTTCCAAAAGCGCGGCGTTGCTCAGCACGTCCTCGTCGATGCGGGGCTTGCCGTGCGGCGCGAGCGCGGGGGTGGGATTTACGACCGCTTCCGGGGGCGCGTCATCATCCCCATCGCGGATGAGCGCGGGCGCATTGTCGGCTTTGGCGGGCGTGCGCTCGGCGATGCCCAGCCGAAGTACCTCAATACGGCGGAGACTCCTGTCTTTAATAAGCGAAAGCTCCTCTTCGGCATGGACCGCGCACACAGTGCCATCGCCCGCGCGGGCTATACCATCGTTGTCGAGGGGTATATGGACGCGATTGCCGCGTGGGAGGCGGGGGTCGAGAACGTCGTCGCAACACTCGGCACATCGTTCACGAGTGACCACGCTGCTCTGCTTCTGCGCCGCGCCCCGCGCATTGTTTTCTGCTATGACAGCGATCGGGCGGGACAGGAGGCGACACTGCGTGCCCTCGCAGCGGTGCGCGGACGGGCAGCAGAGGTGCGTGTGCTCCTCCTGCCCGACGGCAAGGATCCTGATGAGTACGTCCGCACGCACGGCGCAGAGGCGTTCCGTGCCCTCGTCGAGACGGCCGTGCCCGCGCCCGCCTTCCGCCTGCACCATATTCGTGGACAGATGGCGGATGGGATCGAGGGGCAGCGGGCGGCACTGCGCGCCATGCTGCCTGTCCTGGCGGAGCTGGATGATGTGGAGCGCGCCGCATACGTGCGGCGTACCGCCGCGGAATTCTTCCTCGATGAGGGCGTTGTCGCCGATGCCCTGCGCCGCTTTCTGCGGCGCGGCGGCACGGCAGAAAGCGGCACAGCAGAACCAACGCGTATCGCTGCTGTGCGTCAGCCGGACCGCGCCCTGCAGCGTGCGGGACGGCAGCTCATCGCTGCCGTGTGGCACGATCCTGATTTTCTCGCGTCGATTACCGATGCCGTGCCGCTCGAAGCGTTCCCCGATGACTTTTTCGGTACGATATTGCGTGCGATTGACGCGCACATCCATGCCGGCGGTGCGCTCAATGCGGATTTCATCGCCGCACAGCCGCCGGAGATGGGCGCGGAGGTCACGCGCGCACTGGTGGAGGACGCTCCGTCAAAGGATACCTGCATGGATGCACTCGCGGCATTCCGACGTGTCTACCTGACGGCCGCGCTTGCACAGCATACGCGACGTGCGGAAATGATGATGCAGGAAGGAAAAGCAGGCTATGTTGACGAATTAAACGCAGTGAAGCGCATTCAGGACGAACTTGCCCGTGGGGATGCACAGGAATAAATTCGGCGCATGTCTTTATCAGATGCACACAAAAACGATATATTAAATAATAGCACTTATTAAATAAAAACACGAACTGAAAGGAGGGGGGAAGAGTGCAGGCCGCAGCGATACGAAAAAATACGGAGGATATGGGAACTCCTGCGTACATCACACAACTGATGAAAAGAGGAAAGGGGAATGGCGGGACACTTACCTGCAGCGAGCTGATGGAAGCGCTCGTGCAGGAGGGCGTAACCCCCGACGCAATGGATGAGCTGTATCAGCACTGCATGGAGGAGAACATCGAGATTGTCGATGATGCAGATGTCGGCGCGGATGAGGAACTGTCGGACTTTACCGATATAGAGGACAAGGATGAGACGGATGCAGACGTGGATGTCGATACGGTCCTCTCTGTTCCCGAGGGCGTTGCTCTTGATGACCCCGTCCGTATGTATCTCAAGGAAATCGGACGTGTTCCCCTGCTGACGGCAGAGGAGGAGGTCGATCTCGCACGCCGTATGGAGGCGGGCGATGAGGCGGCACGGCATCGTCTCGAGGAGGCAAATCTGCGCCTCGTCGTCAGCATCGCCAAGCGCTATGCCGGCCGTGGGATGATGTTTCTTGATCTCATTCAGGAGGGCAATCTCGGATTATTGAAGGCGGTCGAAAAATTCGACTACAGCAAGGGCTATAAATTCAGCACGTATGCGACATGGTGGATTCGTCAGGCCATTACGCGCGCGATTGCCGACCAGGCACGCACGATCCGCATCCCGGTGCACATGGTGGAGACCATCAATAAGTATATCCGCATCTCACGGCAGCTTCTGCAGGAACTCGGGCGCGACCCGACATCGGAGGAGATCGCGCATCGTATGGGGCTGAGCGTGGCGCGTGTGCGTGAGATCATGAAGATCTCGCAGGAGCCTGTCTCCCTTGAGACCCCCATCGGCGAGGAGGAGGACACCCGCCTCTCTGATTTTATTGAGGATGAGGCGGCTCCCGACCCTGCGGATGCAGCGTCCATGCTGCTGCTGAAGGAGCAGATCTCCGAGGTGTTGACGACGCTTGCCCCGCGTGAGGCAGAGGTGCTGCGTCTGCGGTTCGGACTTGTGGACGGACGCTCGCGCACCCTCGAAGAAGTCGGGCAGAATTTTGGCGTGACACGGGAACGCATCCGCCAGATCGAGGCGAAGGCACTGCGAAAACTCAGACATCCCGTACGCCTGCGTAAACTGCAGGGGAATTTTGACTCATGAGGCGAGAGCCTATCCAATATCGACAGGAGGACAGCGTTATGCCAGAGGGGACGGAGCAAAAGAAAGCGCCGAGCACCGACATCATCGAGCGCCTGCTTGCCAAAGGCAAAAAGAACGGTGGGTCGCTGACGTTTGGCGAGATCATTGACGCGCTGCAAAAACAGGATATGTCCCCCGACGAGATGGACGATATGTACCAACGCTTCAGCGACGAAGGCGTGGAGATTGTCGATGATGTGGCGACAGACGAGCGGGCTGAGGATGAAAAGCCTGAGAAGGAAGAGGAAGTCGAGATTGACCTCACCGTCCCCGAGGGCATCTCGCTTGACGACCCCGTCCGCATGTATCTGAAGGAAATCGGACACGTCCCCCTCCTCACGGCAGAGGAGGAAGTCGCCCTCGCCCAGCGCATGGAGGCAGGCGACGAGGAGGCACGGCACCGCCTCGAGGAGGCCAATCTGCGCCTCGTCGTCAGCATCGCCAAGCGGTACGTCGGACGCGGGATGCTCTTTCTCGACCTCATTCAGGAGGGCAATCTCGGATTATTGAAGGCGGTCGAAAAATTCGACTACAGCAAGGGCTATAAATTCAGCACCTATGCAACGTGGTGGATTCGCCAGGCGATCACACGTGCCATCGCAGATCAGGCGCGTACGATCCGTATCCCGGTACACATGGTCGAGACGATCAACAAGCTTGTACGCATCTCGCGCCAGCTTCTGCAGGAGCTCGGCCGCGATCCGCACCCCGAAGAAATCGCAAAGGAAATGGGCATCACCGTTGCGCGTGTTCACGAGATCATGAAGATCGCACAGGAACCTGTATCTCTTGAGACCCCGATTGGCGAGGAGGAGGACTCCCACCTCGGCGACTTCATCGAGGATGAGGCGGCACCCGCACCGGCCGAGGCGGCGTCCTTCATGCTCCTGCGCGAACAGCTTGAGGAGGTGCTTGAGACACTGACCGACCGCGAGAAGAACGTCCTGCGCCTGCGTTTCGGGCTCGAGGACGGGCGGTCACGCACCCTCGAAGAGGTTGGGCAGAGCTTCGGCGTGACGCGCGAACGCATCCGCCAGATCGAAGCAAAGGCACTGCGGAAGCTGCGCCATCCGAGCCGCAGCAAGGTACTGCGGGACTTCCTTGAGTAGGAAATGAGGTGAACGGTATGACGCAGGTAATGATTCAGCTGGAGGATGAGCTGTCCAAAGAACTGCATCAAGTCTGTGAGGACATTGGGCTTCCTGTATCTGCGGCTTTTTTGATCTTTGCCAAGCGCGTTGCACGTGACCGCAAGATACCGTTTGAACTCTCCGCCGCCCCTGACCCGTTCCACGGGGCTGGGAAAACCGGAGCCACTCAGAGGAGATCTGAGCGGATTTTGGAGCAGACGGATTGATGAGAAAAACAGACTCGTCTACCGTGTTTCTTCCGATTTTCTTGAGATTGCTTCGTGCAAAGGGCATTATGACGGAGAAGCCTCTGCGGCACAACATTTTTCTTGACAGCGGGGCATACAGCCTTTATAATACGCTTGTCTGACACATTCCTCGATAGCTCAGTCGGTAGAGCGTCTGACTGTTAATCAGAATGTCACTGGTTCGAGTCCAGTTCGAGGAGCCATTTGAATCTTTGGAGTGTAACGGAGAGGTTACACTCCTTTCTTATATTTACATTTATTACGCGGGGATGTGCCCCGCGCGTGAAACGACAAGGAGGGCGGTTATGCAGCTCGATGCGCGGCTGGCGGCAATCGCAGCGCTTGTTCCGCACGGAACGGCACTGGCGGACATCGGCGCTGACCATGCCTACCTCGCAGCAACGCTCGTCCTGCACGGACATGCTCCGCGCGCCGTCGTCGGCGATCTCAGCGCGGGCGCGTGCGCGGCGGCGCGGCGGACGGTCGGCGCACAGCGGCTCACACGCCAGATCGATGTGCGGCAGGGCGATGGGCTCTCCGTCCTCCTGCCGGGCGAGGCGGAGAGCATTGTCATCGCGGGCATGGGCGGCGGACTTATCGCCGACATCCTCGCGGGGGCGCAGGACATCCTCGGGGACGTCGGGACGCTCGTCCTCCAGCCGATGAACGGCGCAGAGAAGCTGCGCCGCTGGCTCTATGCACATGACTGGACGATCGAGAAGGAGACGCTTGCCCGTGCGGGCGGACATCTCTATGAGATCATCCGCGCCGTGCACGGACACACGGCGATGCCCGAGCCGGCACTGCTCCACATCGGCACACAGCTCGTTCAGCAGCGTGACCCGCTCCTCGGTGAGCACATTGCGCGCAAGGCAGCGCGGCTCGCTCGTGCCGCGGAGGGCATGGAGGGGAGCGCGGAGGCACGTCAAAGTGCGGAGTACCGCGCGGCTGTGTCGCTGCTGGCGGCACTGCGTACACTGCAGGCACGCGCCGATGCAGACAGACGCACACACTAAGCCCCCGTCGGAACAGGGAACGCCTGGGGTAGTGGGGGGCCTTGAAGAGCTGCTGTCAACGGACAGCGGAAGCGACCCCCAGTGCGCCAAAAGGGCGCGCATCATTTCACGCAGCCTTACCCATCGAAAACCCAACATATATATAGGAGGTCACACATGCTCAGCTGTCAGGTCGTCATGAACGCACTCGAACGCATCGCACCGCGCCATCTGGCGGAGGACTGGGACAACACAGGACTGCTTGTCGGCAGCTTCTCGCAGAAGGTGGAGCGCATTCTCGTCGCGCTCGACGTGGACGACACCGTCGTCGCAGAGGCAATCGAACGCAGAGCGGACATGATCGTCGCACATCACCCCGCGATCTTTCGCGGCATGAAGCATCTGCGCACCGATCTCCCGCTCGGACGGCGGCTTGCCGCGCTCCTCACGCACGGTATCGCCGCCGCGGCAGCGCATACGAACCTCGATATTACGCGCGGCGGCGTGAATGACGTGCTCGCGGAGCATCTGGGGCTGGAGAAGCTCAGCACCTTCATCACGAACGAGCAGGAAGGCGGCGATGCGGAGAGCCTGGGGCGCATCGGCGCGCTCCCTGCGCCCGTCTCCATCGAGGACTTTGCCCACACGGTGCGCGAGCGGCTCGGCGTCTCCCACGTGCGCCTTGTGCGTGCCGCCGCGCGTCCCGTGCGGCGCGTGGCCGTTGTCGGCGGTGCGGGCGCAGAGTTCATCGACGCGGCAGTGCGGCGCGGCGCAGATGTCTACATCACGGGGGATGTCAAATACCACGAGGCGCAGCGCGCCGTCGAGCAGGGCATGCACCTCATCGACGCGGGGCATTTCGGCACGGAGCGTCCCGTCCTCCCCGTCCTCGCCGGCCTCCTGCGCACGGAGCTTGCGGCAGAGCACGGCACAGCGGCGATTTTTGTGACCGAGACACAGCGCGACGTATTCGATGTCATCATATAGGAGAGGGAACCTATGGAGCAGAAGCATATCCGCAATTTTTCCATCATTGCCCACATCGATCATGGAAAATCCACCATTGCCGACCGCCTCATCGAGTACACGGGGACACTCAGTGAGCGTGAAATGGAAGCGCAGGTACTCGACAGCATGGATCTTGAGCGCGAGCGCGGCATCACGATCAAGGCGCAGACCGTGCGCCTCGACTATCGCGGCGAGGACGGGGAACTGTACGAGCTGAACCTCATCGACACACCGGGACACGTCGACTTCAACTACGAGGTCTCGCGCAGCCTTGCCGCGTGCGAGGGCGCACTTCTCGTCGTGGACGCGGCGCAGGGCGTGGAGGCGCAGACCTTGGCGAACGTCTACCTCGCGCTTGAGCACGACCTCGAGATCGTGCCCGTCATCAACAAGATAGACCTGCCAAGCGCCGAGCCCGAGCGCGTCAAGGAGGAAATCGAGGACAGCATCGGGCTCGACACGAGTGCCGCCGTCCTCGCCTCGGCAAAGACCGGCATCGGCATCAAGGAAATCCTTGACGCCGTCGTCGCCTACATCCCGCCCCCCGAGGGCGACGCAGACGCACCGCTGCGCGCGCTCATCTTTGACTCCTACTTTGACGCATACAAGGGCGTGATTGCCCATGTGCGCATCAAGGAAGGGATGATCAAAAAGGGAATGAAGCTGAAGCTTATGGCGACGGGCAAGACCTTCGAGGTCACGGACGTCGGCTGCTTCCGTCCGCGCCCCGTCGATACAGGCGAGCTCCGTACGGGCGAGGTCGGCTTTATTGCAGGCGCACTCAAGGACGTGCGTGACGTGCGCGTCGGCGACACCGTCACGAGTGCCGAGCGCCCCGCCGCCGAGGCATTGCCGGGCTATCGCGGCGTCACCCCCATGGTCTTCTGCGGACTCTACCCCGAGGACAGCAAGGACTACGACAACCTCCGCGAGGCACTCGAAAAACTTCAGCTCAACGATGCCGCACTCGTCTTTGAACCCGAGACATCCATCGCCCTTGGCTTCGGTTTCCGCTGCGGCTTCTTGGGACTGCTCCACATGGAAATCGTACAGGAACGTCTCGACCGCGAATTCAACATGGACGTCATCACCACCGTACCCAACGTAAGCTACAAGGTATATGACAAGCAGGGGAACGAAAAGGAGGTACACAATCCATCCGGTCTGCCCGACCAGACGATGATCGACCATATCGAAGAGCCTTACATCAAGGCTTCCATCATTACATCCAGCGAATACATCGGGCCGATTATGACACTTTGCCTTGACAAACGGGGCGAGCTTGTCAGCCAGAACTATGTGAGCGGCAACCGCCTGGAACTCATCTTCATGATTCCGCTGGGCGAGATTGTAATCGACTTCTACGACAAACTGAAGAGCATCTCCAAGGGATATGCCTCATTCGACTATCATATCGACTCGTTCCGCCCGTCCAAACTGGCAAAACTTGACATCCTGCTGAACGGAGAGCCGGTTGATGCCCTGTCTACTCTGACCCACGAGAGTAATGCCGTCGTCTTCGGCAAGAGAATGTGCGAGAAACTGAAAGACCTGATTCCCCGCCAGCAGTTCGACATTGCCATCCAGGCAGCCATCGGTGCAAAGATTGTTGCCAGAGAGACCGTAAAACAAGTGCGTAAGGATGTGACGGCCAAATGCTACGGCGGTGATATCAGCCGGAAACGCAAGCTCCTGGAGAAGCAGAAGAAAGGTAAGAAACGCATGAAGCAGATTGGAAACGTACAGGTTCCACAGAAGGCATTCCTTGCTGTATTGAAGTTGGACTAAAGAAAAAAGAGAAACAAGAAAGGAAAGGAAAAATGAAAGAATTGGTAAACGATACAAGAGATATAGCACGCGAACTGGCGCGTAAATACAGTACAATGACCCACGAAGAACTGGATGTATTGGAAAGTATCCTCGTACCAATGAAATTCGCCAAAGGACAGATGATCCTCAGTGAAGGGGAAACCTGCAAGCATTTCTATTACATAGAACGGGGCCTCATCCGCCAGTTCTATTTCAAAAACGGCAAGCAGATCACTGAACACTTAGGAGAGGACCGGACCATCTTCATGTGCATTGAGAGTCTCTTCCGCGAAGAGCCTACGAGATTGCAGGTGGAAGCACTGGAGCCGACACTCGTCTATGCACTGCCCAAACAGAAGCTGGAGCAGGTGGCTCTCCACAATGTCAACATACAGATTCTCTACCGCAAGATATTGGAAGAGAGTCTCATCACCTCGCAGATACATGCCGACCTGCTACGCTTCGAAACAGCACAAGACAGATACCTCAAATTGTGTAAGCTGATGCCGCAAGTAGTGTTGCGTGCTCCGTTGGTGTATGTTGCCAACTATCTGCAAATGCCCCCCGAAACCCTTTCTCGGGTGCGGGCAGCCTCGCTTTATGCGGATAAAAGTTAGGCTTTTAAATAAAAATTATCTACTATATACAAATTGTTCTCCATGGGGTGTGGGGACAGGTTAATAATAAAATCAATGCATAAAATGAAAAAGAATTACCTTCGTAAAGTGTCGTTGCTTGCTGTGTGCAGTGTAGTTACATCTTTAGTGTGGGCAGAACCTGTGAGTGAAAACATGGCCCGAAGAATTGCATCAAAGTATCTTGCAAGTCCAGAACTGCAACAGTCCGCTGTCATTACCCGTGCAGTAGAGAGCCATGAGCAGCAACCTGCCTACTATCTCTTTACGAATGTTGGCGATGATAAATATGTCGTTGTTTCGGGAGAAAGCCGATTGAATGAGGTGGTTGGTTATGGAAAGATGAGCCCGAATGCCGACAAATCTGTTGTCAAAGAATTCAAAACTCTGCTTCAACGCTATGAAAGAGTGGTGCGGGCGGTACGTGAAGGGAAAGCACAAGTGCCTCCGATAAGACTTCCTAAGATTAGAGAGGTGAAGCCACTGCTTACTTGTCATTGGGAACAGAATTATCCCTTTAACCAGTACACCCCTGCTCCCGATGGGGTAAATACGCCTACCGGATGCGTTGCCACTGCTACTGCACAGCTGATGTATTATCATAAGTGGCCTAAATCACGCCCCAATGCTTACATCTTCTCCCAAGGTACAGAGGCTCAGAAAAGTGCCGGTTATCAGTGGCAATATATGAAAGATTATGCAAAACAGATGGATAATAAAGGAGGAGATGCTGTTGGTGTGCTGATGCGAGATGTTGGGAAGGCCGTTCGTATGCATTACTATTATAAAGGAAGCGACTCTAATCTGCACTATGCTATGGATGCTTTGCGTAACGATTTCGGCTATTCGGTGCGTCATCTGTACAAGGATTATATGCTGTCGGGGGCATTTTACGATGTTATTCTCAACGAACTATCCGATGGTTATCCTGTTCTGGTCTGTGGAGGCTCACATGTTTTCGTGTTTGATGGATACGACCGACGTGGCTTTATACATACGAATTG
>ERZ773022.1554-NODE-1554-length-15148-cov-2.622143_pt1 | contig 15148 bp, 15 predicted proteins | sample MGYA00580839_ERZ773022 | MGnify/ENA primary metagenome ERZ773022 (study PRJEB29015, sample SAMEA2738020) | human oral metagenome | biome: human oral; feature: human-associated habitat; material: dental | place: China | collected 2044 ... | reverse complement strand
GCTTCCCACAGAGCGCGTCCGCAGGTGTGGATGTGCCGCCGCTCGTCATCCGCCGGGCTCGTCGCACGCCAACCTTCACCCCGTCGCCCTCGCGGGGAAAGTCGGAGATCCTCGACCGGCGAGACCTCCTGGCCCGCACGCGAGACACGACCAACGATCCCACGTTGTCCTCCGACCGCACGATCGCCTGCGACTTCCCGGAGTGGAGCCCGCTTCCCCCCAACGAGACCATCGAGCGACGACCTACGGGAACAAGGTCATGACGGGAACAGCGCCGCCTTCTGTCGCGACGGGTGCGAGCACCTACAAGACGTGGGTGACGGCACTGCGCAGATGGAGCAGGGAGCCTTCGACGCCGTTGGACGGCCTACCGCCGCTTGAGGACTCCGCATTCGGTGAGCAGACCTATGTGAGGCTCGCTGATCACCTCTCGTCAGCGATCTCCACGATGATGGACAGCTGGACGGACGCCTTCACGTCGTCGTGGGCCCATGCGCTGGGCACCGGCGACCGGCTCATCGTTGAGAAGTGCCTGGTCGACGCTCGACGCCTCCTGCTTCCACGCCTTCGGCTGTGCTCGCACCGATCCCTTCCCGAAGAGATGCGCCACACGCTCATGGATGCGATGCGCCAGGATGTTGAGGCACTTCAATCGCAGATCGAGGAGGTCTTCACGCCATCCCGCGACGGCAAGGCTGTCCCCGACCCCACGGCGAACGAGGAGTTCCTCTCCATCGTGCGCCGCAACTCTTTCATGCGGATCTTCGATGAGGGCTATGTCGACGGATCCGCGATCCTGGGGCTGGCCGACAACGTCAGCGCGCCCGGTCGAGTGGGGATTCCAGCTGTGAATGGCGTGGGAAGCCCACGGGCGCCGTCAGCCGGTGCACCCGATCCTGAGCGGTCGGGCGCCGGCTCGGGATTCCTGTCCCGCTTTGGCCTTGGAAGGAAGAGCTGAATGGATTACCGCCAGACCACTGACGAGGTTCGCCGCTTCATCAAGGCGCGCGTCCCCTTGATCGTCATCAAGACCATCGAGCCAGTCCGGGCGATGGACATCATCAGGCAGGTCGCCACCGAGTACCGGCAGATGCCGTTCTTCTCCTACTCGAGGACCGAGGGACTGCGAGAGCTTCTCACGGGGAGTGCAGTCACTGAGGACTACTCCTTGGCGGCCGCCCTAGACCAGGCTCAGCAGAGCTTCCGAGGGCGATCGAACGTCAACTTCGTATTCTCCGACCTTGACGACCTGGAGGGCGATACCACAACCTCTCGTCATTTCGCCCAGCTCGCTCGTATGGCCGAGCGCAATAGCGGGGCGATCATCATCATCGAGGACCGTCCCGTGTGGTCCGGACTAAGCCGCCTGGGGATGACCAGCACGCTCGATGTTCCCACGCTCGACGAGCTCTATGAGACGATCTCCACAACCATCAGCCCCTACCGAGGCACGCATGTGAGTATCGAGTGGGAGGATGAGGAAGTTCGTCGCGCCGCGGAGATCCTCTCAGGCGTCACTGAGGGAGAGGCAGTCAATGTCATCGCCACACTATTGGCCAAGGAGGAGGTGCGCAACGAGGACCTCGCCGAGCTCTCTCAGTTCAAGGACAGGATCTTCGGGGAACTGGCTGGCCTGGAGAGAGTCCGACTCCATGAGGACTACCAGGTCGGTGGTCTGGAGAACCTCAAGGAGTGGCTGGACAACAAGAAGCAGCTGATGACCGGGGATCTGACTGGCTGGGGAGTCAAACCCCCTAAAGGGGTCCTTCTGTGTGGAGTCCCCGGGTGCGGCAAGTCGTTGTCCGCTAAGGCGATTGCTCAGCAGTGGGAACTGCCTCTCTACCGCCTCGACATGGCGGCCGTGATGGGAAAGTTCGTCGGCGAGTCCGAGTCTCGACTGCGGGAGGCATTAGCCACAGCCGACCGCGCAGCCCCCTGCGTACTGTGGGTCGACGAGATCGAGAAGGGCCTGGCGTCCGGACCAGCGGACAACTCCGTCACCCGGCGCATGATCGGGCAGTTCTTGTTCTGGATGCAGGAGTCGACGTCGAAGGTGTTCCTCGTGGCGACATCTAATGACGTGTCGTCATTGCCCCCGGAGCTGCTCCGCAAGGGACGCTTCGATGCGGTGTTCTTCGTGGATCTCCCCACTGATGAAGAGCGGGAGGAGATCCTGCGCTTGTGCTTCCGCAAGTACACCCGCACGGAGCCCACTCATGACATCCTCAGCGACCTGGTTCCGATGACGGAGGGGTTCGCGGGCTCGGACATCGATGCGGTGGTCAATGAGGTCGCGGAGGCCATGTACAACAGGCGCAGCCATTCCTTGCCGGACGGCGCTACCATCCGCGATCTCTTCAGAGGTGTTGTGCCCTTCTCGCGCTCCAATCCCGATGATGTCGTAGAGATCAGGGCATGGGGGCAGACGCGCGCTATCCCGGCGGGACGCCCAGCGACAGGCGCTTCCCTTAGGGACGGCGGGGCGCCTCGCCGCATCGTCGTGCAAGACGCGCCCGGCAGGGGCTCGAGCATCGGGACAGGCGCTACCATCTTGGATGACGATACTGCGCCCGACCAGGGCGCAGAAGCTGACGGCGTCGGGGACGTGTCGCTTGGCGTCGGCGCGGATCCCCGCGCCCAGGAGTCACAGGATTTCACCGGCTGGCCGTGACGCGGCCCCCTCGATTCCTGGCCGTCGGCCTGGAGCACCGAATGCGCTCCGGGCCAACAGTCGCGCCCGTTATAACCCAAGTTCATCCTCATAATTCTCCCCCATTTCAACAAGTTGGGTCATGAATGGCGAGTTAACGTACACCTGAACTCCCGCATTGTCTCCCGAGAGGCCGACGGTGACTTGGTTTTCCAGAACCCAACGAGCTTCCCTCCCCCCCCATCACTACCTCCCCTCATCTTGGCTCGGCCGAAGCTTATAGTGAGCGCGTCCATATAGCCACAGAATGTCAACCTCATGAGGTTTGCGCGCTCGGCACTAGCATCGGGAGGGATAAAAGACGTGACGAAAAGACGGAACCCGTCCACACCACCTTCACTGTCGCCCCGATCAATGATGTAGCCATCCCCCTCTTCATTGACAGCGCCACAGGTCCAGAAGACGTCATTATATTTAGGATGCGGCTCCCAGCCAAGGCGATCTCGCAGAAAGTAGGCCTGCTCAGGACTCTTCGGCCAATCACTCTCAACCCAAGCCCGGATCCACGCCAACACCGCCTCTAATTCCATGATCTGCACGCCGAACATCACTCCCCCTTCTTCAGACTTGCAATTTTCCCATTCATTATTTCGACAAACTTCTTGAAGTCTGGATCGCCCACTGGAGGGAAATCGGCCTGATGTGACACTCTCGTTATTAAATCCAACTTCGTCGTTAACGCAATCACACTCACGCGAACCTCACCCCGCTGGATCCCGCTCCACAATTCTTCATCCCGACAAAATAGATCAACGACACGCCCATCCTGAACCATTCGATCCATGACATACCTCGGCGTGGCCTGGGACGCAAGCTCCCCTCCGAGCTCCGGGAGCGAGTACAGCTTTTTGTCGTTGACTTCAGCACCAACCCCTCCTTTATATTCTGGGACGACCACATGATCGCGTTGCAAATTGATCGCGAATCCATCTACATGACCTTTCCCGGGGTCCACATACCGGTCCGCCCGGAATTCTCTAGGGGTAATAAACCCCCATAACGCCAACAACAATTCACCTTTGCGCTCACCAAGATGTGCGGACATGCGATTTCGTTTACCGACAGCCGCGCTCGCTCCCGCCTGCATCCTCTTTGGCGCGTCGCAAAAGACGGCGTCAATCCCGATCGCTCTTGCGCGCCGCATAACTCCTTCGCGGTCGCCCCGCAATCTATCAAGCCCCTCCTCGCGAGACGCAAATGCTTTTTCAAGCTCCATCTCTTTCCACCCCTCCCAGTATTGGCGCTCAGCAATAATGTCGAGCAATTGCTCTTCCATTTCAGTGTGAGCCTCCATTTTTATTGCTGCTGCACCCAGCGACTTCTTGCCAGAATGTTCCCCTCTTTCCCCCTCCTCCGTTTTGTCGGGGCTGACGAAAGATAACATGCCAACTTCTAGAAGATCAAGAACAACTTTCGAGCCCCGTCCGCCACTATTGCCGGTAGTGCTGGCATCAGCGGCAGCCATCGCAGCGCTTCCCGCCGCGCCTTTCCCAGAAGTGCCCCCGCCCGAGGCAAGGAATCTCGCGAAGGCGTGGGCATGTGGCGCGAACTCCGTGAGGGCCTCGTGAGCGCGCTCCAACTCCCGCCGGGAATCGGCCACTGCCTGCAACGCCGAGGTGCCCTCCGTTGTCTTTGTTTGGATTCCGGACAGAGCGGACCCGCTCTTCGACATCTCCGCGCGAAAGCCGTCAACTTTGCTCAGCGTCCCCTTGCCTTGATCGCCAAGCGCTATCACTGCCCGAGCCAGAGCCATCAATTGCGAGCTCATGAGCGTCGCCGGTTCTCGGCAGCTTCACGCTCGGCAGTTGCGGCCGCCTCGGCCTTCTCCCCCAGCTCGCGGGCCAGGGCCTCGGCATGGCCCGCCGCCTCGTGGGTGCTCTTGGCCGCCTCTCTCAACCCTGAGGAAAAGCGGTCGATACTCCCCTGCAAGTGGGCCTCAACGCCTGTCGCGCTCCCTCCAACCACCCGCGACGTCGACGCCGACAGGCGCGCCGCCGCGCTGGCCATCCCCTCCATCTCCTGAGCCCTGGCCCTGAGACGTTTCGCCTCCCCCTCCGCGATCTCCTGCTCGTGGCGCAAGCGCGCCGACTCAGTGGCCACAAGGCCCTCACAAAGAAGCTGAGTACTGGTTGGCCACCTGGGTGACCTTGGCCAGGGCGGCTGTCGCGTCGTGCACCTTGCGCTTGGCGTCTTCAATCGAGGAGATCATCTGCTTGTCCTTGCCCTGCGAAGAACCGGAGATCGTAGCCTCAATGTCCGCGGCCTGCCGTGAGAAGGTCTGGTCGAACTGCGCAAGGCTCTGCCCCGTCTGCCTGGCGGAGGCTCCGAGGGCGACGATCTGCTGCTTGAGTTGCTGGAGCTGGGACACTGCTGCCTCCTAGAATCGCGGGCGGCGCACGAGGAGTGCCGCCGGTGAGGGACATTTTAGATGCGCTCATCAGCGACAACATGTACCAATTCTTAGGCTTCCGCACCGTCGCGCCTCTTCCGCATCGTGTCGTCATCGACGGGTGCCGTTAGCACCGCTGGTTGCGTTCAGCACCTTGGGGTGCGTTCTCACCGCAACCCGAGGTGCTTACCGCAACCGGCGGTGCAGAATGTCGCCAACGGTGCAACCACCACCTGAACCCGCCCCCGGTCTCGCCGTGCTGATCGCCCGGTCTCGCTCAGAGGGGAGGGCGGGGGTTGAGGACAGCGCGACAGATAGGCTCGGGGGATCATGCGATTTCTGCCCGTGCCGGACGCGCCGCTGTCCACGCCGCCCACGCACTCCACCCGCGCCGTTTTCGCCTGGCTGCTGCGGCGCGCCGCCGCGCCCATCGCCGTCGCCTGCGCGGCCTCCATGGTCGTGGACCCCCGGGTGCATCTGTTCGACGAGCCCACATCGAACCTCGACGAGGAAGGCATCGCGGCACTCGTCTCCTCTCTCGCGAAGCTCAAGGATCAGGGGGTGTCGATACTGGTATGTGACCATCGCCTCCACGAGTACCTCCCGGTCGCCAACCGGTATGTGTGCATCTCCGCGGGGAGCGTGGCGCACGAATGGACGGCCGGGGAGTTTTCCGCGCTGCCATGTGACGTCCTTCGCAGCATGGGCCTGCGCCATCCTGATATGTGCCCTATCCCCACCTCCACTCCATCGTCCGTCTCCCGCACGCCCGGGCTTTCCCTCCGCTCCCTGACCGTCGCTTATGAAAAATCCGACCCCTGCGTGCTCGACGTGTCCCTTTCGATCCCGAGGGCGACGGCGTGCGGGATCTCTGGCAAGAACGGGGTGGGCAAGACGACCTTGGCCAATATTATTGCCAACGAGTTGGGCGTCGGTTTTAAGATTACTTCGGGTCCTGTACTCGATAAACCGGGCGATTTGGCTGGCATTCTTACATCGCTCGAACCTAACGATGTGTTGTTCATCGACGAAATACATCGTCTGAGCCCGATCGTAGAGGAATACCTCTACTCGGCTATGGAAGACTACCGCATCGACATCATGCTGGATAAGGGGCCTAGCGCTCGCTCCATCCAGATCGATCTCAATCCCTTCACCCTCGTGGGAGCGACGACACGCAGTGGTCTCCTGACTGCTCCCTTGAGAGCTCGCTTCGGGATCAATCTCCACCTCGAGTACTACGACATCGAGACCCTCGCTGGTATCGTCCACCGCTCGGCAGACATCCTCCAGACCCCCTGCGAGACTAGCGCTGCCGTCGAGGTAGCCTCACGCAGCCGAGGGACGCCACGTATCGCCAATGCCCTCTTGAGACGGGTACGTGACTTCGCTCAGGTCAAGGGCAACGGGAGCATTGACAAGGCCATCGCCTGCTATGCCCTAGAGGCACTGAACATCGACCGCTACGGCCTCGACTACATCGACAATAAGCTCCTCGGGGTGATCATAGACAAGTTCGCTGGCGGGCCTGTAGGCTTGACGACCATCGCCACCGCCCTTGGGGAAGACCCGGGGACGGTAGAGGAAGTCTATGAGCCTTACCTCATCAAAGAGGGCTTCATCAAGCGTACTCCTCGAGGTCGAGAGGCGACGGATCTGGCGTACAGTCACCTCGGCAGGTCGCCTCGTGCTCGCCTCGCTGCGGGCTTCTTCGATGAAGAGAATTACTAATCCGATCCCCACTAGGACTGCGTATGAGTAGCACCCTTACCTCCCTCGTCAAGGACACTGCCGTCTACGGACTGAGTAGCATGTTCGGTCGATTCCTCAACTGGCTCTTGACCTTCGTATATGTACGTATCCTCATCCCGGAGGAGTTCGGGCAGATGACTAACCTCTATGCTTGGACGGCGATCCTGATGATCCTCTTGACCTACGGGATGGAGACGGCTTTCTTCCGCTTTGCCAATAAGGAAGATCGCCCCGAGGATGTCTATTCGACGACCCTCTGGTCCCTAGGGGTAAGCTCGCTAGTCTTCGTGCTCCTAGGCTGGCTTTTCCTCGATCCCTTGGCGTCGGCACTACAGATCACCCAGCATCAGGACCTACTCGTCTACCTCCTGCTGATCGTCGCAAGTGATGCCTTCATGGCGATACCACTGGGCTACCTACGCTACGAGCAGCGCCCCTGGAGATTCATGGCTGTGCGCATGAGTTTTGTCCTAGCGACGATCGCCCTGACCCTCTTTGCCTTCTACGTCCTCCCTTACTTAGGAGAGCAGATACCGCTACTCGGGGAGCTTCACCCGAGAGAGCATGCCCTCGAGTATATCTTCGGGATCAACCTCGTGAGCAATGCCCTGCAGATGCTCCTGCTTCTCCCCACACTTCGCAAGGCGACAGGACGCTTCAGTGGTAAGCTTCTACGGGCCATGCTCGTCTATGCGCTACCGATGCTCCTGCTGGGGCTGGCGGGGAACTTCAATAACCAAGCCGATAAGATCCTCTTCCCACTCCTCTTCGATGATCCCCACTATGCCCACGCCCAACTCGGGATCTACGGCGCTTGCTACAAGCTCGCTGTCGTGATGGTGCTCTTCACCCAGGCCGTCCGCTGCGCCTATGATCCCTTCATCTTGGCCGAGAAGAAGAAGGGCGAGGAAGCTGCCCGCCGTGCCTACTCGTCGGCGATGACCTACTACGTGCTCTTCACCCTCTTCATCTTCCTAGGGGTGATGAGCTATATAGACGTGCTCAAGCTCCTCATAGCCCCTGCCTACTACCCAGGACTCTCGGTGGTGCCGTGGATCATGGCAGGTCAGCTGATGTTCGGAGTTTACTTCAATCTCTCCCTCTGGTACAAGGTGACCGACCGCACGCATTGGGGGGCAATCCTCTCCATCATCGGCTGTGTCCTGACCGTGGCCTTGATCGTAGGGCTTGCTCCTCGGTACGGGTTCATGGCCTGCGCTTGGGCTTCGGTCGTCGCCAACGGAGGCGTGATGCTCATCTCCTACTTCCTCGGGCAGCGCTACTATCCCGTGAGCTATGATCTCAAGCGCCTGGGACTATACAGCCTCCTCACAGCCGGTATCTATGCCGCCCAGCTAGTCCTGAGGGAAGTGCTCCTAGAGGAGAGCGTCTACCTCGTCCTCCTTGCTAATACCCTGCTCATCCTCCTCTTCGTATGCGTAGTCTACCGCTACGAGGTGCCCGCTGGAGCAGTAGCTATGCTACGTAAGAAGCTCCTTCGACGCTAAAGAAGTTGTTGGTATAAGGCTAACAGCTAGCCTTACACCAACAGAAATGCCCCATCGGCACAAGCCTAGCGACGAACTCGCACCAAGTAAAGAGCTCCATCGGCATAAAAGGATAGCCCCCACACCCTCTAGTGAGAGGATGTGGGGGCTATCTGTATGAAGTGGGATGTACTCGCCTCGGGGCTTACTTCCCTCCCGTAGGCGTACCGACATCGAAGGTACGACGGCGAAGCTGGAAGTCCTTCCCTAGGTACTTCTCTCGGACGATCTCGTTCTCAGCAAGCTCTTCAGCCGTGCCCTCGAAGAGGACCTTCCCCTCAAAGAGCAGGTAAGCTCTATCGGTGATGCTGAGCGTCTCATAGACATTGTGGTCCGTGATCAGAATGCCGATATTCTTGTGGCGCAACTGGGCGACGATACTCTGAATATCCTGCACCGCGATCGGGTCAACCCCTGCGAAGGGTTCGTCGAGCATGATGAACTTCGGGTCGATCGCTAGGCATCGAGCGATCTCGGCACGACGGCGCTCACCTCCCGAGAGACGGTTCCCCGCATTGCGGCGCACCTTCTCCAAGCGGAACTCTGCTATGAGTTCCTCGAGGCGCTCCTCCTGCTCCTGCTTCGTCCTATCCGTCAGCTCCAGCACCGAGAGGATATTGTCCTCGACACTGAGACGCCGGTAGATAGAAGCCTCCTGAGCTAGGTAGCCGATACCTGCCTTAGCACGCTTGTAGACAGGGTACTTGGTGATGTCCTCCTCATCGAGGAAGATGCGCCCCTCGTTGGGGACGACCAGCCCTACTGTCATGTAGAACGTCGTAGTCTTCCCCGCCCCATTCGGGCCAAGTAGACCGACGATCTCCCCTTGTCCGACCTGGATCGAGACGTGGTTGACGACCGTGCGAGCACGGTAGCGCTTGACGAGGTTATCCGTGCGAAGTATCATGAAGCTTGCTTAGTGAGGATGAGAGCGAGTACGGGTAGAGAGGATCGGACTCGTAGGGGATTACTTCTCCTGGCGAGCAGCACGACCCGCTGCGAAGGCCTCTACAGCTGCAGCGCTCATACCCATGGAGCTGAAGCCCCCGTCGTTGAAGAGATTCTGCATCGTGATCTTGCGAGTCAGGTCACTGAAGAGCGTGATGCAGTAGTCGGCGCAGTCGTTGGCGTCGGCATTGCCCAGCGGAGCGAGGTCTTCGGCGAAGTCGAGGAGGTCGGTCATGCCCTTGACACCGCTACCGGCCGTGGTGACCGTAGGAGACTGAGAGACGGTGTTGATACGGACGCCCTTGTCACGACCGTAGATATAGCCGAAGCTACGTGCGATGGATTCGAGCAGGCTCTTAGCGTCTGCCATGTCGCTGTAGCCTACGAAGGTGCGCTGAGCAGCGATGTAAGTCAGAGCGACGACAGAGCCACCCTCTGCGATAGCGTCAAGCTTCTTAGCTACCTGGAGCATCTTGTGGAAGGAGACTGCAGACACGTCGAAGGTGGTCTGGAGCATCTTGTAGTCGAGGTCATCGTAGCTACGGCCCTTGCGGACGTTGGGGCTCATCCCGATGGAGTGGAGGACGAAGTCTACCTTACCGAAGGTCTTAATAGCTTCCTGGAAGAGTACTTCTAGTTCTTCCTCCTTAGTAGCGTCAGCGAGGACGACCTTAGCACCTAGCTTTTCGCCGAGCTCATTGAGCTGACCCATACGGGCAGCCATGGCGGTATTGGTCAGGATGATCTCTGCGCCTTCTTCGACGGCACGCTCAGCGACACGCCAAGCGATAGACTGTTCGTTGAGGGCACCGAAGATGATCCCCTTCTTACCTGCTAAGAGATTATAGCTCATAGTCGTGATACTTCTTTGTTAAATAAATGAATGATAGGTAGCACAAAGATACGCTTTTTGTGCAAAGGAACTGCTAGAGGGTATAGTTCGCCCCTATCTGACGCTCTTCCTAGGGGGCAAGGACTGCACTTCGGGGCGAGGGCGACGAGGGGGTAAAAATGGAGCTCCTCGGGAGGCCCATTTTGCGACCTATGGTAGGTCGTCGAAAGAACCTACTGTGGGTCGTCACGACGACCTACCGTGGGTCGCAAAGACGACCTACCGTAGGTCCCTGAAGGGGTGCTCCAGAGCCCCGTCTACACAGGGACTTTGGAGGCCTCTTTTTCTTCAGCCTAAGACTCCCTCCCGAAGCGCCCCAAAAGGCTTTTTATTAACTTTGTGACAAGAATCACGGCTATACCCCGATGGGTAGCCTTATATAAGTATTATGGCAGAAGAAGATCTCCTAGGATATGATGACGCCGCCTCCGTGGCCTTCATCCGCAACTATATCCCCCAAGAACTAAAAGAGCTCCTCAGTGACGACGATATCGTCTACTTTGTAGACCTCATCTACGACTACTATGAGAGCCGTGGCTACATCAGTGACGACGATGACCTCTCCGACGAAGAGCCTATCGAGGTCGATGAGGACGAACTCGTCGACTATGTCGTGCGCAATGCTAAGAAGGATGGCGTGGGTAAGTTCGACCCCGACCAGATCCGCTTCATCGTACAGGGTGAGCTGGAGTATTGCGAGAGCATCAACCTCTTCGACTAGGCTAGCCGGTGGGAAAGAATAAGCTGGCGAAGTTCGCCGAGATGGAGACCTTCCCCCATGTCTTCCAGTACCCCTTTGCTCGCCTCCAGCAGGAGTCCTTCCCTCTGAAGGGACGCTGGCGAGAGGATTTCTTCCACAACGATCATCCCATCGTCCTCGAGCTCGGGTGCGGTAAGGGCGAATACACGATAGGTCTCGGAGAGCTCTACCCCGAGAAGAACTTCATCGGTGTAGATGTCAAGGGTGCCCGTATCTGGACGGGGGCTAAGGCCTCCCACGAGGCGGGTATGACCAACGTCGCCTTCCTCCGCGGGGAGATCGAGTCGCTGACGAGCTTCTTCGCTCCAGGTGAGGTGGATGAGATCTGGATCACCTTCCCCGACCCTCAGATGAAGAAGGTCACCAAGCGTCTGACCTCATCACGCTTCCTCCTTCGCTACCTAGAAGTCCTACGCCCCGGAGGCTCTATCCATCTCAAGACAGATAGCCCCTTCCTCTACACCTATACGAAAGCCTTCGTCGTGCTGAACCGCCAGACGATCCTCGTCGACAAGGATGATCTCTACGACGGCGCCTTTGACGACAAGATCCTTGGGATCAAGACCTACTACGAGCGTCAGTGGCTGAGTCGTGGTCTGACGATCAAGTACCTGCACTTCGTCCCCGAGGTGCCTGAGGGAGGCTATGTAGAACCAGATATCGAGATCGAGCCCGATAGCTACCGTAGCTTCAGCCGCTCTCGTCGAGTCCAATAGGCAAACTATGGCCATCACACTCTATCCTAACCTTATCCTCGATGCCCTGAGGAAGGTACGCTACCCGGGTACGGGTCAGGACCTCGTCACCGCAGGGATGGTCGAGGATGATATCCGTATCGAAGGCATGAAGGTCAGCTTCTCGCTGATCTTCGACAAGCCTAATTCTCCCTTCACGAAGTCCGTCATCAAGGCTGCCGAAAAGGCGATATTGACCTACGTCAGCCCCGAGGTAGAGATCGAAGGGAATATCCAAGCTAAGGTACCCGAGGTGGTACCTCAGGAATCACTCCCACTCCTGCCGAAGGTGAAGAATACGCTAGCGATCTTCTCTGGGAAGGGGGGCGTAGGTAAGAGCACCGTCTCTGCCAACCTAGCCGTCGCCCTCGCACAGGAGGGCTACAAGGTCGGCCTCCTAGATGCCGATATCTTCGGTCCTTCGCAGCCGAAGATGTTTGGCTGTGAGGATGCACGTCCCGTCCTAGAGGATGTCGACGGGCATGAGCTCATCGCTCCCGTAGAGCGCTTCGGTGTGCGTATGCTCTCCATCGGCTTCTTTGTTAATAAGGAGAGCCCGGTACTCTGGCGAGGAAGCATGGCAAGTAATGCCCTCAAGCAGCTACTCACCGAGACCAATTGGGGCGAACTGGATTACCTCCTCATTGACCTGCCTCCAGGGACGAGTGATATTCACCTGACCCTCGTGCAGACCCTCGGGCTTACGGGGGCACTCATCGTCACGACGCCTCAGCAGGTAGCCTTGGCCGATGCCATCAAGGGCGTGGGGATGTTCCTCGACGAGCATGTCCAAGTACCCATCATTGGCCTTGTGGAGAACATGGCTTGGTTCACTCCTGCCGAACTTCCCCAGAATAGGTACTATATCTTCGGTCGTGATGGTGGCAAGGAACTTGCCGAGGAACTTGACATCCCCCTTCTGGGGCAAATACCGCTCATCCAGAGCATCTGTGAGCGTGGTGACGGCGGAGAACCGATCGCCACAGACCGAGAGAGTCTGATGGGGATCTACTTCCGCACCCTCGCACGCAACGTAGCTGAGCAGATCGAGCAGCGCAATGCTTCGCAAGCTCCTACCCAGCGTGTAGAGATCCATAAATAAGAGAAGAGTCTAGAGCAGTGGGGCGGTCTGTCGCGCCTCCTCCCCCCTTGAGGGAGCGAGGTGAGGAACGTCCGGGCAACATAGAGCACCATACTTCCTAACGGGAAGCTATCCGTGAGGGTAGGTAGATGTAACAGAGAATGACAGCCACGGGAGCCATGGCTCCCGTGGTGATGGTGAAAAGGTGAGGTAAGAGCTCACCGGAGTGTATAGCAATATATGCTGCCGTACATCCTATGGGTTGCAAGGTCATGTAAACCGACGCTACGAGGGTTGCTCGCCCCATGTCGGAGGGTAGACCGCACGAGATAGTAGGTGACTACTATCCTAGATAAATGACAGACACTCCCTGAGAGGGGCGACCCACGGGGAGTACAGAACTCGGCTTATAGCTCCACTGCTTCTAGCTCTCTTTCTCATACCCTCCCTTAGCCCCTAGAGACTATGTCCAGCATCCTACGACGTATAGTAGCTCGTGCCCTCGGAGCCTGGCGCTTCGTGACACTCGACATGTGGCGACTCAGCAGAGATACCCTCTCCGCTCCGTACCGCATCCTGGTGGCTACCCTGCGTGTCCTCTATATGACGGTCACGGCCTACATAGATGAAGGGATAGGTACGCTGGCTAGTTCGCTTACCTACAGCACCGTGCTCTCGCTAGTCCCGATGCTAGCCGTCATCATCGGTATCGCCAAGGGCTTTGGTCTGCAGGAGACGGTACGTCAGGCTCTGACCAATGCCTTACCTGGACACGAGGTAGAGTTCGAGAAGACCTTTACCTACGTAGAGAACTATCTAGCGCAGGTACAGGGTGGGCTCTTCATCGGTGTAGGGCTCTTGGTGCTCTTCTACACCGTCCTGATGCTGATCTCCACGATCGAAGATGCCTTCAACCGACTCTGGCAAGCCCCCTATCCTCGCTCTTGGTCCCGACGTATTATCAACTATCTGGGAGCATTCATCCTCTTCCCCCTTCTGCTGACAGTATCTAGTGGTACGACGATCTTCCTCTCGACGCTAAGCCATACCTACCTCGGCGAGCTGGGAGTCGTATCCACCCTCACGACGCAGATCCTCGAGCTCGTACCCTATGTGCTGATCATCCTCGCCTTCGCAGGGCTATACTTCGCCGTACCTAATGTACGGGTGCACTTCATCCCTGCGCTGGTGGCAGGTGTGATCGCGGGGATCGCCTTCCAGATCTTCCAAGCACTCTACATCAATGGAGTGCTCTGGATCTCCCGATACAATGCTATCTATGGGAGCTTCGCCGCCGTGCCGCTTGCCCTGCTCTGGATACAGCTCTCCTGGATCATCGTCCTACTGGGAGCACAGATCTCCTACTCGATGCAGCACGTATGGCATTTCACCTCCCCACCTACCTCCCGCCCGCTATCTCGTCGCTACGCCGACACGATCTTCATCGCACTGGTAGCTCGCATCACTGCTCGCTACGCTTCGGAGGATGCTGAGCCCTATAGAGCAGAGACCCTAGCTGCGGTCTGTGATCTTCCTCTAAGACAAACTCAGGAAGCCCTTGGGCAACTGCTCCGCATGGGTATCATCATCGAAGTGAACTACGGGCGTGATGAAGTCGAAGGAGGCTACTACCACCCCAACATCGCTCCAGAGCGCCTCACCCTCGGGCTACTGCTAGAGACGATCGATCACTACGGGAGCGAAGTCCTACCCCTCAAGCTCACAGGAGCTCATGCTGCAGCCTGGCAAGCACGAGCACAGGCCTACTCCGGCCTAAGGGAGCGCTCGGATCTTCTCCTTAGAGACCTCATCTAGCTGACCGGAGGGCGTCAGCACTCATCATACGTACGCTTATGCAAACGCTTATTAAGATCTTCTTTATTTTCTTCTTCTTCTGGCTGGGGGAATTCATCTCCTACCTGATGGGTGAGTTTGTGCCAGGGAGTGTGATCGGGATGATCTTGCTCTTCCTAGCCCTACAGACGAAGCTCATTAAGGAGGAGCACGTCGACACGCCTGCCAAGGCATTCACCGACAATATGGGGCTCTTCTTCATCCCTGCCGGTGTCGGGCTCATGGCTCAGATGGATGTCGTCCTGGCCAACTGGTGGGTCATCCTCGTAGCTGTCGTCGTCAGCTCCATCCTCGTCATCGCTTCGGTGGCTTATGTACAAGAACAAATGGAAAGGAGGCGTAAAGGATGATCAACCATTTCTTCCAGAGCGAGGTCTTCACGATCATGTTCGTCGTCGGCCTCTACCTCATCAATATCAAGATCTATCGACGGGTACGCTTTCCCCTACTGCACCCCGTCCTCTTCACGATCATCGAGCTG
>ERZ773022.1553-NODE-1553-length-15156-cov-6.294351_pt1 | contig 15156 bp, 8 predicted proteins | sample MGYA00580839_ERZ773022 | MGnify/ENA primary metagenome ERZ773022 (study PRJEB29015, sample SAMEA2738020) | human oral metagenome | biome: human oral; feature: human-associated habitat; material: dental | place: China | collected 2044 ... | reverse complement strand
AGACGGCAGGCTCGATGCTCACCGCACAGCAGCCGAACAACAACATCGTCCGCGTCGCACTCCAGACCGCAGCGGCGGTCATGGGCGGCACGCAGTCGCTCCATACGAACTCTCGTGACGAGGCGCTCGCGCTTCCGACGGAGGAGTCGGTCATGGTTGCCCTCCGTACGCAGCAGATCGTGGCGTACGAGAGCGGACTTGCCGATGTGGTTGATCCGCTCGCCGGCTCTTACTACGTCGAGGCGATGACGAACCGCATCGAGAAAGAGGCGTGGGAGTACATCAAGAAGATCGACGATCTCGGCGGCGCGGTTGCGGCGATTGAGAAGGGCTACATCCAGAAAGAGATCCAGGACAGCGCGTACAAGTGGCAGATGGACGTCGAGTCCGGTGCACGCGTCATCGTCGGCGTCAACAAGTTCCAAGTGGAGGAGGAAGCTCCGAAGAACCTCCTCAAGGTGGACGCTTCCGTCGGCGAGAAGCAGAAGGCAAAGGTCGAGGCCATGAAGGCAAAGCGCGACAACGCCGCCGTTCAGGCAGCCCTTGCCGCGCTCAAGAAGGCCTGCGCCGACGAGCACGAGAACCTCATGCCGCATATCCTCGCAGCGGTCAAGACCTACGCGACACTCGGCGAAATCTGCGGTGTCATGCGTGAGGTGTTCGGCGAGTACGAGGCACACGTCAATCTCTAAGCGGTACGCGCGAACGGCTGTTGGATGAATGCACAGGGGACGCCGCACGAAGAGTGCGGCGGCTCCGTTCAGGAGGAATAGAAAAATGGCAGAAAAAATCAGAGTGCTCGTTGCAAAACCGGGTCTGGATGGTCATGATCGCGGCGCGAAGGTCGTCGCACGCGCCCTGCGCGATGCCGGCTTTGAGGTCGTCTACACGGGACTTCGCCAGACGCCGGAGGAGATCGCCGAGGCTGCTCTGCAGGAAGACGTCAACGTCGTTGCGCTGAGCATTCTCTCGGGTGCGCATCCGCATCTTTTCCCGAAGGTTGTCGAGCTCATCCGTGCGAAGGGGATGGACGACGTCCTCGTCATCGGCGGCGGCGTGATCCCGGAAGGCGACATTCCTGCGCTGAAGGCAGCGGGCATTGCCGAGGTCTTCACGCCGGGCACACCGACGAGCGACGTTGTGAATTTCATCAAGGAACATGTGAAGGCATAAGCTCCTGATTTGTTTGGAGACACTGCCTCGTGCGGTGCTTTCCTGAAAGGATGGATGACAGGCAATCCGATTGTCCGGTCATCCATTCCCTATGTTCTTATGAAATCACAGCGCGAAGGAGGTGGGCGTATGGATATTGCAGCCGAGGTGCTGAAGGGCAGCCGCCTTGCACTCTCGCGCGCCATCACGGCGATCGAGAATGAGCGGGCGGATGCCACCGACATCATGAAGGCGCTCTATCCGCATACCGGTCATGCCTACGTCCTTGGCATCACAGGTCCGCCGGGTGCCGGCAAGAGCACGATGACGGATAAGCTTGCCAAGGAGTACAGAAAGCGCGGAAAGACCGTCGGCATCATTGCCGTCGACCCCACAAGCCCCTTTTCCGGCGGCGCCATACTGGGCGACCGCATCCGTATGAATGACCTGACGCTCGACGAGGGCGTCTTCATCCGCAGCATGGGCACACGCGGCAGCCTCGGCGGCCTCTCCCACAAGACGGCGGATGCAGTCAAGGCGATGGATGCGTTCGGCAAAGATGTCATCTTTGTCGAGACCGTCGGCGTCGGGCAGTCCGAGGTGGATATTGTGCGGGCGGCGGACACGACGATGGTTGTGCTGATTCCGGGCATGGGCGATGACATTCAGGCGATCAAGGCGGGCATTTTGGAGATCGGCGATGTGTTCGCGATCAACAAGTCCGATCTCGACGGGGCAGACAAGCTCGTCCGCGAGATCAACATGATGCTCGATCTGGACGATCACATGTCTGATTGGCGTCCGCCCATCCGCAAGGTCGTCGCGAACCGCGGCGAAGGCATCACGGAGCTCGTCGACACAATCGAGGAGCACCGCAGCCACATCGAAGAGAACGGCGTGCTTGCCGAGCGGCGCACCCGCCGCACGCGCGATGAGATGCTCGACATCCTCCATGCGGGCGTACGGCGGAGCATCGAGAGCCGCATCGTCGATACGGGACGACTGGACGACTATGTGGCGCGAATCAAGGCGCATGAGACCGACCCATACACCGTAGTGGGCGGGGTCATGAGCGAAATGTTAACGAAGTGAGTGAGTGCGCAGAGACGCACTTCTCCAAGGAGGAAGTTTGACATGTTCAAAATTCTTGGTGTAGATCACATCGGCATTGCCGTACAGGATCTCGAAGAAGGAAAGAAACTCTGGTCGGACATCATCGGCATTCCCTGCACGAATCAGGAGACCGTCGCAGAGCAGAAGGTCACGACGACCTTTCATCCGACGCCGAACGGCAGTGAGATTGAGCTGCTGATCGGCACGGCGCCTGACAGCCCGATCACAAAATACATCGAGAAGAAGGGCGAGGGCATCCAGCACGTTGCCCTGCGCGTCGACAACATCGAGAACGCCATTGCTGACCTCATGGCGAAGGGCGTCCGCATGATCGACGAGAAGCCGCGCATCGGTGCGGGCGGCGCAAAGATCGCCTTCCTTCATCCGAAGGCGACGAAGGGCGTTCTCCTCGAAATCTGTGAGCATCCGGATCGCTGAGCAGCATACTGCCGCAGTTGATCTCCTCGGGCAACCCGAGGATTTGACAGAGATACAGGAGGGATAGAATGTCCACAGTCCAGGAAAAAATTGAGCTGATGCTGGCGAAAAAAGAGCATCTCATGCAGGGCGGTGGTGAAAAGAGCATCGCAAAGCAGCACAGCAAGGGCAAACTCACTGCACGTGAGCGCCTGAACCTGCTGTTCGATGAGGACACCTTCGTCGAGCTCGACATGTTCGTGCGCCATCGCTGCACCAATTTTGGACAGGAGAAAAAGGAACTGCCCGGCGAGGGCGTTGTGACGGGCTACGGCACGATTGACGGACGTCTCGTCTACGCATTTGCACAGGACTTCACGGTCGAGGGCGGCTCGCTCGGCGAAAAGCACGCACATAAGATCTGGAAGGTCATGGACCTCGCCATGAAGATGGGCGCACCCTGCATCGGCATCAACGATTCGGGCGGCGCACGCATCCAGGAGGCGGTCGATGCGCTCTCGGGCTACGGCGGCATCTTCTACCGCAACACGAAGGCATCGGGCGTTATTCCGCAGATCTCCGTCATCATGGGACCCTGCGCGGGCGGCGCGGTCTACAGCCCGGCACTCACGGACTTCATCTTCATGGTGAAGAACACGAGCCAGATGTTCATCACCGGACCTGCCGTCATCAAGTCCGTCACGGCGGAGGAGGTCACGGCGGAGGAGCTTGGCGGTGCGATGACGCACAACTCCCGCTCCGGCGTCGCACACTTCGCGGCGGAGAACGATGAGGACTGCATCGAGCAGATCCGCTACCTGCTCTCCTTCCTCCCGAGCAACAACATGGAGGAAACGCCGCGCGTGGAGACGGGCGACGATCCGAACCGTCAGGATGAGAGCCTCAATACGGTCGTGCCGGACAACCCGAACGCACCGTACGACATGAAGGATGTCATCCGCAGCCTCGTCGACAACGGCGAGTTCTACGAGGTACATCAGCACTTCGCAACGAACATCATCTGCTGCTTCGCGCGCTTTGACGGACGTACCGTCGGCATCATTGCGAACGAGCCGAACGTCATGGCAGGCTGCCTCGATGTCGACGCGTCGAACAAGTCCTCGCGCTTCATCCGCTTCTGCGATGCGTTCAATATCCCGCTCGTCAACCTCGTCGACGTACCGGGCTTCCTGCCGGGCGTCGATCAGGAGTACAGCGGCATCATCCGCCACGGCGCGAAGATGCTCTACGCATACAGCGAAGCAACCGTACCCAAGATCACGGTCATCACGCGCAAGGCGTACGGCGGTTCCTACATCGCCATGTGCAACCGCGAGCTGGGTGCCGATCAGGTCATGGCATGGCCGACCTCTGAGATCGCCGTCATGGGACCTGCGGGTGCGGCAAACATCATCTTCCGCAAGGATCCCGACAAGGAGGCACGTACGGCAGAGTACATCGAGGAGTTCGCAACCCCGTACAAGGCGGCAGAGCGCGGCTACATCGACATGGTCATCACGCCGAGCGAGACGCGCCCCTACATCATCACAGCACTCAACGCACTCTCGAGCAAGCGTGAGGACAACCCCGCGAAGAAGCACGGCAACATTCCGCTCTAAAGTCTGGGAGGTTATGACATGGCTGCAAACAACGTGGCGCCGGAGATCGTCGCCGCCATCACTGCCGCCGTTCAGTCGGCGATGGGAAGCAAGGTTGTCGCCGTGCGCATCAAACCCGCAGAGGTTTGGACGCTCGCCAACCGCAGCAATATTTGATTCCGTAGCCCTGCACATGCAGGAGGTCTGTCGCGGGGGATTCACGCATAGATACGGCGTGTTCCCTTGGGAATATAAATGTTGGAGGAATAACACATGAAGAAGTTCAACATCACTGTCAACGGCACCGCTTATGAGGTTGAGGTCGAGGAGGTACGCGCAGCGGGCGCTGCTGCTCCGGCAGCTGCACCGCGTGCTGCCGCACCGGCACCTGCTGCTGCACCGGCACCGGCAGCTCCCGCAGCACCTGCGGCACCGGCAAAGACGGCGGGCGCAGGCGAGCAGTCCGTGGACGCTCCGATGCCCGGCAAGATCATCGAGGTCAAAGTCTCGGCCGGCCAGGCAGTCAAGGCCGGCGACACGCTCCTCATCCTCGAGGCGATGAAGATGCAGAACGAGATCGCTGCGCCTGCAGACGGTACGGTCAAGGCGGTCAACGTCTCCGCCGGACAGTCGGTCAAGGTGCGCGATTCCCTCGTCATCCTCGGCTAATCTCGACAGAGAGTTGCATTCGGGAGCCCCGTGCGGGGCTCCCTTTTATTTGACGCAAATGGTTGAAAACTTTATAATAGAGAAATGGAGGCGATTGCGATGAGTGAGACGGAAATATTCAACCCGATGAACGACGTTGCGTTCAAGTTTATTTTCGGCAAGGAAGAACGCAAACAGATCACCATCGATTTCCTCAACACCGTACTGCATAAATCTCTTGCGCATGAAATCAGAGACATTAGCTTTCGTCAGACAGAGATGATACCCCGACAGTGATGATGCCAAACTCTCACGTCTGGATATCGCCTGTGAGCTGGATACGGGAGAACTCGTCGACGTCGAAGTGCAGGTCATCAACTATAACAACATGCAGCGTCGGACACTCTTTTATTGGGCACGACTGTATCTCCTTTCCCTGACGAGAGGAGAGGGATATAACATTCTGCGTCCCGCGATTACGATCAACCTTCTCGCATTTGAACTGCTTCCACAGGAAGAACCCGTTGCGATGTACAGCATCTACAATATCGAAAATGGGGATCGGCTGAACAACGATATGGAACTGCATTTCATTGAACTGCCGAAGTATATCAAAGCTCCGCATAAAACAATTCGCGAATCATCGAAGATGGAACGGTGGCTTGCGTATTTTGCCAACAGACTGACGAGCGAGGAAAAGGAGGAATTGGCGATGAGTGAACCTGCCATCAGAGAAGCAATGGAAGCAGAGAAGATATTCATGAGCAACCCGGACGATTACCTCCGTTACGTCAACCGGCAGATGGCACTCATGGACTATCGCTCCGGACTGCAAGCCGCTGCAGAAGACGGTGAAAAACATGGTGAGAGCCGCGTGACACGCCTGATGTCCTTACTTCTTGAAGATGGGAAAATAGAAGATGCTCGGAAGGCAACCAAAAGCGAAGAGTTTCGAAAAAAGCTCTTTTTGCAGTATGGCATCGAGTGAGTATGCATCATCGAAGGATGAGCTGCGTGAGCTTGTACGAAAGAACGATGTGCGTATTCTATAATGATGATAAGCCGTTCGGTATCGGGCGGTTTTTTCGTTTTTAGATAGGTCTATTCGTTCATGTAATCGGGATGTGAATACGTTATATTAGTTCTAGAATAGTATTGACAACATCTGAGGAGAATAGTATATTTAGGGCAATAGTACTATAGGATAGCTATAGTTGGAACGGAATGACATGGAGGGGATTGTCATGTTAAAGAATCGGAAAAACAAACGACAGCTGTCGCTTCTCGTTGCGTTTGCTCTGTCCGCGGGAGGGACACTCTTTTCGGATTTAAAGCACATATCTGCTGCGGATGTGACGGGCGGCGACGTGACGATTGATAGTTCGACGCCGACGCCGTATCCGACACCGATTGCGGCAGGGCATCTGCCGTCCGGCAGCGGCAATGTCAATGGGAATAAGCTAACAATTGACGGCGTAGCCATTCCCGGTGGAAGTACGCAAATTTTTGGTGGATATAACGTAGGCACGGGAAACGCCATCGGAAACGAATTAATCTTTAATAATGGCGCATATTTTAATGGTTATGGCTATGCGGGGTATGCGACCAATGGAAATGCAACAGGAAATACACTTACGTTAAACGGGCTTACCTCCGGTGGATCATATTTATATGGTGGTGAAGGCAGCGGGGATAAGAGAACCGGCAACTTAGTCAAGGTCACAAGTGCCGGGAACGTTGCAGGCGGACTATATAACTTTGAGAAGATGAAGTTTGATCTGGCGGGGATCAATAATGGGGAAACCATGCTTACTACGACGTACATGGATTCCTCGATCAACTGGAGCGATATTAGCGTCGACAATATGGCGACATGGGTACAGAACCATATGACGCCAAGCTCCGGACCACAGAGAATAACACTTTATTCGGGAGGTGCACTTCCTCTCATCGGAACAGCCCCAACGGGAATGACTACGGGGAATTACGAATATGGAGTGAGTGCCAATCCAGGCAATACAAAGCTCTATTTTGATGCGAATGCGTTTAAAAATGGACAAGTGACAGTGAGTACCTCCCTGAGCGGCTCATACGGCGGTAAATCGACACTTGGGAATCATGTCCAAGGTAATCGGCTAACGATAGAAGGCGGGAGTTCATGGGAATCTAATCAAGGTATATATGGAGGATATAACCAATCTCTGAATACGTCAAATGTAAACGGACTAGATGCGACAGGAAATGAACTTGTTTTTAAGAACGTAGGGTTTGGGGCATATGATTTCTATGGTCCAGCTAGTGGATATGGAGGATATGCAAAGAAGGGAAATGCGACAGGCAATACCGTTACACTTGAAGGAACTGTTACATCGGGATGGCCTATTGGACCCGGGCATGCTGCTGGCAATTTGTATGGTGGGTATAGCGAGGAACCTACAGCTGATGCAATAACAGGAAATACGCTACAAGTAAAATCAAAAAACAATCTAATATCTTCAGTCTTTAACTTTGAGAAAATGAAGTTTGTTCTTGGGGCAGGAATAGACTCTGGGGATACGATGCTTACCACGACCTTTGGAGCCGGGGCAAATAGTTTCGATTGGGGGAATATTACTGTCGACGGTTTGGATGCGTGGGTCACACGCTTGGCAAATAACAATATTAATAAACCGACCCTGACACTGGCGTCAAGTGGCGGTAACTTTACTATTCAAGGCTATGCGCCGTCGCTCATCGAAAATGTAGGTGACTACGAGTTTGGTAAATTCGCCAATACAACCGGAACGGGAACAGTTACTGTGTCCCAAATCTCCCTCGACGGTGACCGGTTCCAGAACGCAACGGAAACACCGACGGTGAGCGGTGTAGACATCCATGCGGGATATTCGAAGTATGGCAACACGACGAATCACAACACGCTGACCATTCAGGAGACGTCCGCGCATGTGCCCGTCAGCTACACGAACGCGCGCGCCGGCTATACGAACGCGCTCAAGGGCGGCTCGGATTACAACACGCTGAACCTCAACGCCGGTGGCACGGTAACGAATGCCTACGCCGGTTACACGACAGGCCTCACGGCATCGGCCGTCGATCTTGCGAACGATCCCGCCGCGAAAGCCGACGCGAAGAACAACACGGTCAACATCACCGGCGGCACGGTGGATGCAGGCGGCAAGGTCTACGGCGGCTACATCGCGACGAATACGCAGGTGACGCCGAACCGCACATCGGACGGTGACGCCAAGGGCAACACCATCAACATCGAGAACGGCACCTTCGACGGCAACAATGAAATCTACGGCGGCTATACGAACGGCACGGGCAAGGCGACGGGCAACACCGTCAACCTCGGCAAGAGTGACGGCACGTTTAACGCGCCCACTTTGAATAACACCTTCATCTACGGCGGCGCATCGAGCGGCTCTGCGAGCGACGTCATGACCGGCAACACGCTGAACGTCAACACGCAGAACATCACGGCACGCGGCGTTACGAACTTTGGCAAGACCGTGTTCAACCTCAACAGCACCACCGTTGTCAGCCAACCGACACCGAACACGCTCCTTACCATCGGCGGCGGTGCGACCACAGGTCTTGACTGGGCAGGGGTCGAAGTGAACCCCGGCAGCACCACCTTCACGCCGAGCACCTACGAGAAACACCTCTTCAAGGCCATGCACAACGGCTCCGGCATCACCTTCAGCAACTATGCGCCGTATGGTGCAAAAGAAAAGATTGTCGGCAACCTCGAATACATCATCGACACGGACAATCATACGGGAACCGCAGGACAGGACGTCTACATCGACGGCTTCCAGTTCAAGGACAACACGAGCGCGGCGTACAGCGAAACAACGAGCCATCCGGAAGCTTGGGCGGGACGCACCGCGAGCGGACAGACCGTCACCAACAACAAACTGGCATTCACAGGCAATGCCGTGAACGCATACGGCGGATTGGTCGAAAACAAAAAACACAACAGCGACGGCACCTATAAAACAACGGGCGATGCCAAGAAGAACACGCTCGAAGTCACGGGCGGCACGCTCACCAACGCCTATGGCGCAAAGGTAACGCCAAAGGGCGGAAGTGCCGAAGAGAATACCATCAAGATCACGGGCGGCAGCATCAGCGGCTCTGCTTATGGTGCAGAGATTTCGGATGCGGCAGGCACGGGCACAGGGACCAAGAACAAAGCCGAAATGACCGGCGGCGCCCTGACCGGGTCTCTTTATGGTGCGCGCACGGCAGGCAGCGGCGCCCTCTCGGCGAGCGAAGTCAAGATTACGGGCGGCACGATCGGCGGCAGCGTCTACGGCAGTGCCGTTGCTGCAGGAGCAGGCAGCGCCACGGGCAGCAAGATCAAGCTCGAAGGCGGCTCTGTCACAGGAAACGTCTACGGTGGACACACCGCATCGGGAGCCACCACAGGCAACACCGTGAACCTCGGGAATGGCACAACGAACGCCGTCACCACCGTCACGGGTACCATCTACGGCGGCAATCAGGCGGCGGACACCGATAACATCCTGAACGTCAACACCAACGCCACGGCGGGCAACATCGCAAACTTCGGCATGGTGAACTTCAACTTCAACAGCACCTTCAACCAGGCGAATCCCATGCTGAACCTCACGGGCGGGGCTGTAACCACCATCGGCTGGAACAAATTCAAGCATACGGGAAGTGCACCGAGCGGGACATCTGTCCTCATGCAGAATATGACGGGCATTAGCATTCCGGACTACATCCGTGCGAAGGAAATTTCCTCCACGGGGACACACGAATACACCATTGACACCGACACCGGCACTGGGACGGCAAAGCAGATCCTCTTCGGCGGCTACCAGTTCAAGGATGCAAACGTCACGCCGACGACCAGCGATACGACGAAGGATGTCTGGGCAGGACGCTCCGTCATCGGCAACACAACCACCAACAACATCCTCACCATCAACGGCACGAGCCACCGCGATGCCTACGGCGGCTGGACGGCAGGAACGGGTACGAGCGCTGCGGCACAGAACGACAGCACGAGCAACACCGTCAACCTCAAAGCGGGTTCCTCCGTACGCAACATCTACGGCGGCTTTACCTCCGTACAAAGCGGAAATGCAACCGGCAACAAAGTCAATATCTCCGGCGGCACGGTCAGCGGCACTGTGCACGGCGGGTATCTTTCCCATGCCTCGGCGACGGGAGATGCCACGGGCAACACCATCACCATCACGGGCGGCACGATGGGCGATGTCTACGGCGGCTTTACGGCAGGGACGGGAGCCACCACGGGCAACACCGTCAACCTCGGCAGTGCGGCGGATGCCGTCGCCTCGGGTACCACCATTGGCACCATCTACGGCGGCAACAAGGCGGCCGCAGCGGACAACACACTCAACGTCTACGACAGCGCCACGGCGAGGAACATCGCCAACTTCGACAAGATCAACTTCAAGGCGACGAGCACACACATCACGGTGGGCGACACCCTTTTGACGCTGACAACCGGTGCTACGAACTTTGACTGGACGAAACTCCACGTCGACAACCTCGACAACCTGAATTCCAGTGCCACGAGTGACCGCATCCTGACACTCATGCACAACAGCAACAACATCAACCTCAGCAACTACACACCCACGGGAACGCGCGGACGCATCCACACGAGCGACTACGAGGCGGACATCACGACCGACGGCAACCTTGCCACCACACAGAACGTCTACCTCAAGGGCTACCGCTTCCAGAACAACACCACGAACTATGCGGGCGGCACAGCCACGGATGCATGGGGCGGACGTTCCATCATCGGCAATAAGGTACAGAAAAACAAGCTGACGCTCACGGGCGGCAGCGCGACGCTCAATGCGCGCGGCGGCATGGTCGAGAATACGACCGTTCCGGGCACCACGGGCGATGCGGCAGAGAACAAACTCATCCTGAACACCGGTGCACAGACCGCGAACGCCTATGGCGCAGAGGTTAAGACCAAGACGGGCAGCGCGACCAAGAACGAAGTGACCATCAACGCCGGCACCGTGCACGGCAACGTCTATGGTGCAGCGCTGACGCATGCCGCAGCAACGGGCAGCGCAACGGACAACACCGTCACCTTCGCCGGCGGCTCGGTCACCGGCAACGTCTACGGCGGCTATACGAACGGCTCCGGCAATACGACGGGCAACACTGTAAATCTTGGCGATGGCACGCACAGCATCACGGCAGGTTCGGCGATCGGCGGCACCATCTACGGCGGCAACAAGGCGACGGATACGGGCAACACCCTGAACGTCAACACGAACGCGACAGCGGGCAACATCGGGAACTTCGAGAACCTGAAGTTCAACATCAACAGCAATGCGCTGAACCCCGCGAACCCCATGCTGACACTCAATGCAGGTACGGCAACGAACAACCTCGACTGGGGCAAGCTCACCGTCGATGCGACGAACTTCAACAGCCCGATCAGCACATACGAAGCTTACAATTTAAAACTCATGCAGAATGCGGCGGGCATTGACTTCAATAAGAACAGCGTCGACACCTACACGGCAAACGGCGGCGTGAAGGGCGTGACGACTGGAAACTTCGAGTTCACCATCGACACGCTTGGCTCCGGCGTTCATACGACCGAAGTGCGTGCGGCAGGCTACCAGTTCAAGAACCATACGGGGGCGACGTATACGACGGCCGACGGTTCCCATCCCGAAGCATGGGCAGGCCGCACGAACATCGGCAACAAAGTCGAGAACAACAAGCTCACGGTCACAGGCGGCAGTCTCACGGCGGCAGCGTACGGCGGACTTGTGAAAAACGACAAGCTTGACGCGCACGGCAACCCGCTCCCGACGGGTGATGCCGAAAAGAATACCATCGCCGTTTCGGGCGGCAATGTCGCTAATGCCTACGGTGCCATGCTGCATACCAAGAACGGCAATGCAGCGGAGAACAGTGCTGAGATCGCGGGCGGCAACGTTGGCTCCGTCTACGGTGCCTCCCTTGCGGCAGTGGGTGCTGCGGGCACAGCAGACAAGAGCAAAGTCACCATCTCCGGCGGCTCTGTTACGGGCGATGTCCACGGCGGACATATCGCGAACGCCACGGCGACGGGGCATATCACGAACAGCGAAGTGAATATCACGGGCGGCAGTGTCGGCGGCACCATCTACGGCGGCAAAAACGAAGGCACGGGCAATGCCACGGGCGCGACGATCAATATTACGGGCGGCTCGATGGGCGATGTCTACGGCGGCTATACCGTTGGCGCAGGAGCTACGACCGGCAATACCGTCAACCTCGGCACGGCGACGAACGCCGTCGCCGCAGGCACGAGCGTCGGCACGATCTGGGGCAGTAACAGCGGCTCTGCAGGCAACACCCTGAACGTCAACAGCCGCCAGGCAAATGCCGCAGATGTCAAGAATTTTGAGAACGTCAATTTCGATGCCGCGCACAACGTCAGCCACGGCGATACCCTGCTGAGACTGACGAATGGGGCGAACACATCGATCGACTGGTCGAAAATGAAGCTCAAGAACCTCGACGCCGTCACGGCAAGCCCCACGACGAACCATATCCTGACGCTCGCCGACAGTGTGAACGATATCACATTCACGAACTATGATGCAGCGCGTGCCAGGGAGACCAAGAGGGACGGCGATTACGAATACGTCCTCAACACCGACAATGAGACGGCGACGGCGAAAAAGGTCGAAGTCATCGGCTACCGCTTTGCCAACAACCATGCGACCTATGACGCATCCTTGGGGACGAACCCCAAAGCGTGGGGTGGGCGCACAAAAGTCGGCAACAAAGTCGAAAACAACTCGCTTGCCGTCACCGGCGGTGCTGTCACCGCCGCAGCCTATGGCGGCGTCGCCGAAAACTTCGAAGGCGACGGGCATGGCAACTACAAGCCGACCGGCGACGCTGAAAATAACAAACTGAGCCTCGAAGGCGGTACCGTAGCCGACGGCTATGGTGCCGACGTCCGTACCAAAGCGGGCAACGCCACGGGCAACACCGTCGACCTCAAGGGCACGGCCGTCACAGGAAACCTCTACGGCGGAGCGCTGACGCACACCGCAGCCAGCGGCGCTGCCACGGGCAACAAGATCAACCTCTACAGCGGCACGGTCGCAGGCGACGTCTACGCAGGCTTTGCCAACGGCTCGGGCACGACGACGGGCAACACCGTCACCATCGGTGACGGCGTGACCGATGCAACCGTCACCGTCGCGGGAAAACTCTACGGCGGCAACAAAGCGGCGACAGACAACATCCTCGACATCAAGAGCAAAGGCGCGCAAGTCGGCAGCCTCGCCGGCTTCTCCAAGATCAAGTTCAACCTTGGCACAAGCGTGGCTGACGGCGATACCGTCTTGACGCTCAACCAAGACACGACGCTCGACTACAACACCGTCGAGAAACCGACCGGCGCCAGCGTATCGGCATGGCTCGGCAACGTCATGGAAAAGAACGCACACCTCTTCCAAATGGCAGCAGGCAAGACGCTTACCCTGAACGGCTATACGCCGACCACGGGCAGTGAACGCGAGGGCGATGTCGAATACAGTCTCGTGACCGACACGGACACCGCCAGCACCACCAGCGGCAGACTTGACCTCTCCGCGTACAAGTGGCAAAATGCCAACGTCGAAATCACAGGCGTCATCGCCAACGTATTCGGCGGCAAGACCACCTACGGTACGACTGGCGAGACGAAGACAAACAAACTCACCCTCAAGACGGGCGCAGCCGTCACCAACGCCATCGCGGGCGACACGCAGACAGCGAACGGCACGGCGGAAGGGAACAGCCTAACCGTCGAAGCCGGGACCGCGACGAACGCCCTCGGCGCGAAGACGAAGGCAGGCAAGGCCGTCAAGAACAAGGCCGTCCTCCAGGGCGGTTCCGTCACGAACCTCAAGGGTGCTGAGAGCACGAACGGAGAAGCGGAAGAGAATACCGCCATCCTCCAGGGCGGCACAGCAGCCGATATCGTCGGCGCACAAGCCGCAGGCGACGCGACGATGAACAAGGCCGTCATCAAGGCGGGCACCGTCACAGGCAGCCTCAAGGGCGCGAAGAGCGCCGCCAAGGCGAACAAGAATACCGTCGAGATTGAGGGTGGCAACGTCAGCGGCGCCAAGATCATGGGCGCAGAAGCCAAGGGCGCGGCCGAAGAGAACGTCGTCACCATCAAGGCGGCGGCCTCCTCGAATGCCTCGACCGAGATCACGGGCGCACATTCCACGCACGGCAATGCCGCGAAGAATATTGTCAACGTGAATGCAGCCGTCTCCGGATCGCTCGTCGGTGGTTCTGCCGGAATGGGCGACGCTACGGACAACGTCCTCAACATCAACGCGAACGTCACCGGTGACGTCTACGGTGCGCGTGCACATCACGCTTCTCTCAGGAATACCGTTAACATTAAGGACGGCGTCACCGTCACAGGAAACGTCACGGGAGGCGCCTGCCTCAACGCCAACGAGAACACCATTAACATTGGCCGAGGCTCGACCGTCACAGGCAACGTCATCGGCGGAAACGGCTCCGTCGAAAATAAGAACAACATCATCAACCTCAAGGGAGGCACCGTCACCGGCGACATCATCGGCGGCGCAGGAGCATCCGCCGATAACAATACGCTCGCCGTCTATCACGACGAAGCGAACACCAGCCAGGCGCATGACTTCAACAAGATCAAGAACCTCCACTTCTACCTCGGTGAGAGCATCGCCAACGAGAACCCGACGCTCCTGCAGCTCGGCGTTGCAAACAAAGACATCCGCGGCGTTGATGTCGGTGTCGGTGTGATGGGACTTGCGCATGGCCTCAAGGTCAACGACGTCATCAGCCTCATGAAGGTCAACGGCGGAACGCTTACGACCGATGCGGACGGCGTCGTGCCGCCTGCGCCTGCGACGCTCATCAATCACGTCGAAGCCATGCATGGCGTATCGCTCCTCTACGGCTTCGACCTCATGAAGCGCGGCTCGGGCGAACTCATCGCCACCGTCACCAAGGCGGCCATCAGCGATCAGGCGAAATCCTTCGTCGAGACGAGGGCCGGCATGACCGACTTCATCAATCGCGGTGCGGATCTTTTGACCACGAGCGGCATGAGCGCCATCCGGCAAGGAGCTGAAAGCGACAAGGAAAAGGGCAAGTACGACCTCTGGGCCGTCATGAGCCGCGGCAGCATGAGCGTCGAAAGCGGCTC
>ERZ773022.1552-NODE-1552-length-15158-cov-24.534662_pt1 | contig 15158 bp, 15 predicted proteins | sample MGYA00580839_ERZ773022 | MGnify/ENA primary metagenome ERZ773022 (study PRJEB29015, sample SAMEA2738020) | human oral metagenome | biome: human oral; feature: human-associated habitat; material: dental | place: China | collected 2044 ... | reverse complement strand
CCGCACCCAAGTCTCCTGTCAAAACCAAAACATCTTGCTCCTGAAGCAAGCTGCCAAGACGCTGGCCCCAGTTGATTAATTCTTCTTCATTATGACTAAACATTCTTTTATTATACCAGAAGATTTGCGTTTGCGCTAAATTTTCTAATAGAGATAGCAAAATGTTTGAAAAAAATTAGATGAGCCCTCCAAATCCTCCGATCAAAGCAGGTCACTCACTTCTATTTCGAAAGAGAATCAGGACATTTCCCCTAAACTTTTCCTGCAAAAAAGAAGCTGGAAGACTTCCAACTTCTTAGTGTTCTTAAGATAAAGCTAGGCTGATAAAGTTAAGGATGAAGAGCAGGTTTAAGATCCAAATCATTGGATGCACATCCTTAGCTTGACCTTTGATGACTTTCACAAGAGCATACATGATAAAGCCTGCTGCAATCCCATTTGTGATGCTGTAAGTGAAGCCCATGAAGATGGAGGTAAAGAAAGCTGGGACAGCTTCTGCCATATCATCCCACTGGATATTTTTCAGACTGCCAAGCATCATGATCCCTACGACAATCAAAATTGGCGCAGTTGCTGCTGTCGGAACGATGGCTAACAGCGGGCTAAAGAAGCTAGACACCGCAAAGCAGACCGCTACAACCAAGGCTGTCAAACCAGTCCGTCCGCCAGCTCCGATACCAGCTGCAGACTCTACATAAGTAGTAACGTTAGATGTTCCGGCAATCGCACCGATAGTTGTCCCAATCAAGTCAGAATACAAAGCTTTGTCTAAACCTTCTGACTCATGGTTTTCACCAGAAGTCGCTACGATACCCACTTTTTCACCCGTTCCAATCAAGGTACCGATGGTGTCAAAAATATCCGTCAGAGAGAAGGCTAGGATAGCCATAAATGTCTGAGGTAGGCGCGCCGTATCAGCAAAGAGAGCTCCCAAGCCTTCTGGACCAACCGCAACCCCGAAAACTTGTCCAAGTTCTTTCAGAGCTGTTGACAGATTGTGCTGACCGAAGTCAATCGCAGACAAGTTTACCAAGCCAACAGCAATCGCTACAACTGTCGTTGTAAAGATAGATAAGATAATGCCCCCCTTGATTCCCTTGATAACAAAGAAAACTGTAATCGCTAGACCAAGTAAAGCCAGTAAAACTGCTGGATTATTAAAATCAACTAATCCTGGAGTTGCAGCTGAGTTTGCTGTAAGAGCAGCCTTCGCTTGGTCAGCTCCCTTACCAGCTACTACATAGTTGCCTGGATCGATTGAAAACTTCAACAGTCCGGCATTTTTAATCCCTACATAAGCTAGAAAGACACCGATACCAGCAGAAATAGCTGAACGCAGAGCTGATGGAATGGACTCGATAATAGCCTTCCGAATCTTGGTCAAAGTGATAAAGAGCGAGATCAGACCACAGATGAAGACCATGCCCAAAGCTTCTTGCCAAGTGTAACCCAAACTAAAGACAACCGTGAAAGTAAAGAAGGCATTGAGCCCCATACCTGGCGCCTGTGCGTAAGGAAGGTTGGCATAAAAGGCCATCATGAGCGTTCCAGCAACGGATCCGATGATCGTAGCTAGAAAGACACCTTGAGCCGGCATACCCGTTTGCGACAGCATGGCTGGATTGACAAAGAGGATGTAGCTCATAGCAAAGAAAGTCGTTAACCCAGCGAGAACTTCCGTACGAACATCCGTACCGTGCTCTTTGAGTTTAAATAATTTATCCATTATAGATAATCTCCTAAATTGTTTTATGGCAACTGATTAAAAGAGAACTCCTGATTTTCTTTAAAACAGTGCTACTTATTCGTTTTTTACGAACAATAATATGATTATACTCAAAAACATTCACTTTTTCAACCCTAATGCTCCAAAAAATACTTTAAAGTATCTTATTTTTTATTTTCTCTGCTTAAAAAGAGCAAAGTCATCACTTGGATAAAGGTAAATCCAAGGATAAAGACCAGTCGTTCCTTCTGAAAGGTTTCCAGTAGCTTTTGGACAACTAGCTGAGGCCGCGTCACCAGATCCCAAGAGTTGAGCCGGTCATAACGGCCGATATAAATGGCCAGACTCGACAGATAAGACAGAGCCGCAACCGCAAGCATATCCAGCCACCAAGTCAACTTCCAGCGCTCACGCAAAATATTCCAGCTTTCAATCCCGCAGTAGACGCCAAATAAAATGCTCGGCACGAAAGCCATAAATAGACGCATGCTGACAGGGTTCCACAGGGTATCTCCCACCCAAGTCATGTGCACCAAGTCCGTCAGCATATAAAAAGTATTCGGATAAAAGGCCAGCCAAACTACCAGCAAGAGCGGATAAAGCCACTTCTGCTTCTTAAACATCGTCGTCAAGATGGCAGCATCATAGGCAATCAAGGCCAAAATCATATTCCAGATCAAGTCTGGTCCTCGGGTCGTAATTCCCTGAATATACACGACAAATGCAATGAGTAGGAAAAAAATATGAATCAAAATTGGTTTACGCATACAAGATTTCCCCCTTTACTCCGATTCTCTTCACTCATAGACTATCAAACGATCTAACTCGTCTTAGCTATTGAGGAAACATTATACCACAACTTGTGGCATTTATTCTTAATTCTGTTATAATAGACTTACTATACTGATTGATACTGTACGAGGAAAAAGAATGACGAATAAAGTAATTGCTGTAGATTTGGACGGAACCTTGCTCAATTCTGAGAGTAAGCTGTCTGATTTTACCAAAGAAACTATCAAAAAAATATCGGCTAAAGGGCACAAGGTCATCATCACTACCGGCCGTCCTTACCGCATGGCTCTGGACTTCTATAAGGAATTAGAGCTGAATACCCCCATGATAAACTTCAACGGCTCTCTGACGCATATCCCTGAGCAAAAGTGGGAATTTGAACAATCCTTGACCGTAGACAAGTCTTTCTTACTGGATATGGTCCAACGAAAAGAGGAAATCGAAGCTGACTTCATCGCTGGAGAATACCGTAAGAAATTCTACATCACCAATACCAACGAAGAAATCGCAGATCCCAAGCTCTTTGGCATTGATAACTTTAAGCCAGAAAATCAATTTCAGGCGCAGCTAGTGACCAAAAATCCAAATGCCATTTTGCTGCAAACACATGCTACGGATAAATATGCTCTGGCTGAAGAGATGAATGCCTTTTACCAGCATGAACTCTCCATCAATACCTGGGGCGGTCCGCTCAATATTCTAGAGTGTGGCCCTAAAGGTGTCAACAAGGCCTTCGCTCTCCAGTACCTACTCAATATCCTCAATGCCGATCGCAAGGACCTGATTGCTTTTGGTGACGAGCACAATGATACCGAAATGTTGGAATTTGCGGGAACAGGCTATGCCATGAAAAATGCTAGCGAAACCTTGCTGCCTTATGCTGACCAACAGCTTGAACTCACTAATGACCAAGACGGTGTAGCTCACAAGCTGACTGAGCTCTACTTGTAGAAATCAAATAAATCAAACAAATATAATTTGAACCACATCCCCACAGTCAGACTCTTTCTGTCTAACTGTTAGGATACGGTTCATTTTTTAAGGTAGATTTTTCTACTTAACCAACGCTTCTATTCTACTTTTCCACCTTCGACAACGAGGTCATCCGCTTTTGCAGCATCACCGTAGGTTGGGTGAAGAGTCTTTTCATAAGCTTTGTGGAAGAAGTTTTCCTTGCCCAATTTTTCAATGTCTTTATTGATAAAGTCAAGCAACTCTTTGTTTCCTTTTTGGACTGCTGGTGCGATGGTATCTGGGTCACCGAGAGAAGAAATCCCCACTTCATATCCTTTATTTTCAAGAGCCCAAGCTAGAACTTCAGTATTGTCAGTCGAGAAGGCATCTCCACGTCCATCCAAAAGAGCTTGGTAGGCATCACTGTATTGGTCATATTTTTGAAGTTTGACTTCTGGGTGATTTTTCTCAAAGTAAGTTTCAGCGGTAGTTCCTTTTGTGACAATCAAAGTCTTGCCTTCAAGCTGTTTAACATCTGTGATAACACCTTTCTTAGGAGACACAACACCCAGTGAAACCTTCATATATGGAAGGGCAAAGTCAACTTGTTTCTTACGTTCGTCTGTGACGGTAAAGTTGGCAAGAGTGATGTCCACCTTGTTAGAAATCAAGTATTCCGCACGGTTGGCAGCATCAACTGAAACGTATTTTACCTTAACACCGAGGTCTTTAGCCAGCTGATTTCCCAGTTCGATATCATAACCTTGGTAAGAACCGTCGTTGTCTACATAACCAAAAGGTTTCTTATCTCCAAATACAGCAATTCGAAGTTCACCACTTTTTTTGATTTCCTCAATAGTGCGAGCTTTAGCAGTAGTTTTGCCAGATGAAGAAGTAGCATTTCCGCCTGAGCCACAAGCTGTGACAAAGATAAGGGCAAAGGCAAGTGCCAAAACAGTTAAGAGGGGTTTGAATAGTTTCATAAGAATCTCCTTTATAAATATGAGCCAAATTGGCTAAAGTCAAAAACGTTTAAAAATTCTTGTGCTCGTTTGGTTTGTGGATTGGTAAAGAAGGAATGAGCCGTTCCTTCTTCAGCAATCTTCCCTTGATCGAGGAAGATAATCCGATCTGCAATGGCTTGGGCAAACTGCATTTCATGGGTCACCAAGATCATGGTACGACCTTCCTGAGCTAGGTCGTTAATGAGTTCGAGGACCTCACGCACCATTTCAGGATCCAGTGAAGCAGTCACTTCGTCAAAAAGGATAATTTCTGGATGCATGAGCAAGGCACGGACGATCGCGACTCGCTGCTTCTGTCCACCAGACAATTGGCGAGCAAAGCTGTGTTGCTTGTCGAGCAATCCGACACGTTCCAGTAATTGCAAGGCTTCTTCCGTCACCTCTTTCTTATCTCGCCCTTGTGCCTTGACAGGACCTAGGATAAGGTTTTGCAGGACGTCCAGATGAGGAAAGAGTTCGTAACTTTGAAAGACCATGCCAATCTTTTGACGAACCAAGTGAAAGTCTTTCTGGTTTCCAATAATAGACTGACCATCCAGAAGAATATCTCCACCTTGAATGCTTTCTAGGCCGTTAAGGCAGCGAAGCAAGGTACTTTTCCCACAACCAGATGGCCCTAGAATAACCACTACTTCCCCTTTTTTGATTTCTAGGGAAAGACCTTGGAGGATGGGATTGTCTCCGAAGGATTTTTTCAGATCCTTGATTTCTAATATGGTATCAGACATTTAGTTCCTCCAGTGTTTTTCTAAGTGAGTGGATAGTTTAGAGATAGGGAAGCAAACTGCGAAGTACAAAACCAGTATGGTTCCATAAATCCAAAAGGAAGCAGTTGGAATGGTCAAGCGATTGCTATCGATGATTTGCTGTCCCACCTTTGTAACTTCAACGACTCCAATCAAAACAACCAAAGAGGTGGTTTTGATCATCCGAGTGACGAGATTGATGGCCTGCGGAAGCAGTCTTCTCAAGACCTGCGGGATGATGATGTGGTAGTAAAGTTGGAAGGTCGTCAACCCCAGCGCCTGTCCGCTTTCAAACTGATGTTTGGGAAGGGAAGTGATAGCTCCGCGCACCAAATCCCCCATCTCGGCCGTTCCCCAGAGAGTAAAAACGATAACGGCAGAGGTTTCTCCAGAAATGTTGATATTAAAATTTCGAGCTAATCCGAAATAAACAATGAAGAGCAGAACCAGTTGAGGCATGATGCGGATAAATTCTAGATAAAAGCGTGTCAGGAAGCGAACGACTCTAGAATGAGAGGTCATGATGATTCCCATGACCGTACCGAAAATCATAGACAAGAGGACAGAGAGGATGGAAATACCAATCGTGACTCCCAATCCCTGTAAAATCCGCAGGAGATTATTTCCCTGAAAGAGTACTTGTATTCCCGAATCCTGCATGGCGGAGCCTCCTTTCTATCCAACTAAAAAGCAACGATATAGGTAGGAGCATGATAAGATAGGCCACTACCAACATAGCCAGTGCAATGTCTGTCTCATAGTAAAGTCCGATCAAGTCCTTGGCGACATACATGAGGTCAGCTAGGGCAACTACCGAAAAGACAGAGGTTTCCTTGATTAGGAAAATCACATTAGCACTGAAGGACGGCAGAGCAACTGCTGCGGCTTGTGGAAGAACCACGTAACGAAAGACCTGCAGTGGTGTCAGACCAATAGCTAAGCCAATCTCATGCTGAGTTTGACTAACTGCTTCTAGCCCGCTTCGGAAGGATTCCGCCATATAAGACCCACCTAAGAAGATGAGCCCCAGCGTTGCACAGACCTCCGAGGAAAGGACAATCCCTATTCGGGGAAGCCCGAAGTAGAGAAAGAAGAGTTGAATCAAAAGAGGCGTATTTCGAGACAATTCAATATAAGCTGTGGCTAGCTGTGCCAAAACAGGGATGCGATAATGTCGGATGATACTAACAAGTAAACCAACTAGAAAAGCTCCTAAAATGCCCCAAACTGCGATATGCAGGGTTAGAAAAAATGCCTTTTGATATAAGGGTAGATATTGTTCAACAATGGACCAATCCAAAAAGAGAACCTCCCATCAAGGAATAATACAGCTATTGTAGCACTAAAAGACATGTTTGGATAATATGTATTTTCTATCACAATGATAGAAAATATTTATCATGCCAACTACAATCTGAAACTTCCAGACAAAATTTTTGAAAATAACATGAAAAAGAGTTAAGATGTTCCTGTAAATCAAAAAAGTAAACGTTTACTTTTATCAAGGAGGACATTTTATGTCATACAAAACAAGCAATGCTGAAGGCCCTGTGGATTTTATTAACACCTATGATCTGGAGCCTATGGCGCAGCAAGTTATTCCTAAAGCTGCTTTTGGCTACATCGCGAGTGGAGCTGAGGACACGTTCACTTTACGCGAGAACATTCGAGCTTTTAATCATAAACTCATTGTTCCTCATACACTCTGTGATGTGGAAAATCCAAGCACTGAGATTGAATTTGCTGGAGAAAAACTATCTTCACCAATTATTATGGCGCCTGTCGCAGCCCATAAATTAGCAAATGAGCAAGGGGAAGTGGCTACTGCGCGTGGTGTACATGAGTTTGGCTCTCTTTACACGACCAGCTCCTACTCCACCGTTGATCTTCCAGAAATTTCTCAAGCCCTCCAAGGAACACCGCACTGGTTCCAATTTTACTTCAGCAAAGATGACGGGATTAACCGCCATATCATGGATCGTGTCAAGGCAGAAGGCTACACAGCCATTGTCTTAACTGCCGATGCGACTGTAGGGGGCAATCGTGAAGTTGATAAGCGCAATGGTTTTGTCTTCCCAGTTGGCATGCCGATTGTTGAGGAATACCTGCCAGAAGGTGCTGGTAAGTCCATGGACTTTGTCTACAAATCAGCCAAACAACGCCTGTCTCCACGAGATGTAGAATTTATCGCCGAATACTCAGGTCTCCCTGTCTATGTCAAAGGTCCTCAATGCCGTGAAGATGTTGAACGTTCACTTGCCGCAGGTGCTTCTGGAATCTGGGTGACTAATCACGGTGGACGCCAAATCGACGGTGGACCAGCTGCCTTTGACTCGCTTCAAGAAGTCGCTGAAGCAGTTGATAAACGTGTTCCAATTGTTTTTGACTCTGGTATTCGCCGTGGCCAACACGTCTTTAAAGCCTTGGCTTCAGGAGCAGACTTGGTAGCCATTGGACGACCTGTTATTTATGGCCTAGCCCTTGGTGGTAGCGTCGGTGTTCGCCAAGTCTTTGAGCACCTAAATGCCGAATTAAAAACCGTTATGCAACTATCTGGAACTCAAACCATCGAAGATGTCAAACACTTCAAACTACGTCACAACCCATACAACCCAACCTTCCCAGTTGACCCTCGTGATTTGAAATTGTATTGATAAATAAAACAGATTGCAATAAAAAAAGCACACCCCAAAAGTTAGACATAAAATCTAACGATTGGGGTGTTTTTTATAAGATATTACCACGAAAGTACTATACAGAGGAACAAACCAATTAAACAAAAAAGACCTAGCCCTGTCCAATACAGAACTAAATCTTTTTCTTAAATTATTTGTGTATTTTTTGTAGGACAAGTATACATTGTCTAAGTTTTCTCCAATTTCTATTAAAAGTTTCAAATCTCATCTTCAGTTGCCACCTTTCATATTCTCCTTTCTTACAACTTTAAATCGAATATTTAAATCCCCTTTTGTTTGTTTTAGTATCTTCTCAGCCATTCTCTCAGGAGAAACTAGCCTAAATGTAGTTTCTGTTATATACTTGGTTAAATAAGTCCTTAATTCGTCACATTTTTCAGTCAGTTTTGACTTACTCATAAAATCATCAGCTACTTCTTTATACTCTTCAAAAATCTTTACTTGACTTATTTTTTTGTGATAGTCTACAAAGATTGCAACTTCCTTACGAACTTCTTCTTTTAACCTAGATAGTTCAATATCATCCTGAATAACCAGAGTTAGTAATTATTGTTTTATCGAAATCTTGGTTAACATAATCTTCAAACAAATAATCTGTCTCGAATTTTTTTCTGACAATTTGTAAAGGAACTGTTGTTTTTTCGGTAAAGCTAGACCTTAGCACTTCATAGCGGAGCATTAAAAGATGAAGTGCTTTCTTAGTGAAGTTTTCACTTAATTTAGCTCCAACTTTCATCTGAATTTGCAATATATACTCCCTTGTGTTCTTATCATATAAATTATGATATAGTAAGCCTTTTTGCATCGGTGTTAGGCCATAAAACGCCTCAATATTATTATTTATTGTCTGTCTACTCATGATTTCCCCTTAACTTGCTCAAAAAATTATAATAATAGTATTACAATTGAGTATCTTCTGCGACTCTTCCATCTTTTAAACGTATCAAACGATCACCGTACTCTGCTTTATCTTCATCATGAGTCACTTGAATGATTGTTATATTCTTGCATTGATTAATCTTTTTAAATAATTCCATAACAGCTTCACCATTGCTACTATCAAGATTTCCTGTCGGTTCATCTGCTAAAATCACATTTGGTTTTGTTATAACTGCTCTTGCAATTGCAACTCGCTGTTGTTGCCCACCGGAAAGTTGATTAGGATATTTTTTTAAAATATTTCTAATGCCCATTATTTCCACAATCTCATTAAACTCAGAACGGTCTTTATTCTTCATCATTTTGAGAGGAAGTAGAATGTTCTCCTCTACAGTTAGATTTTGAACCAAATTATAGAATTGAAAAACAAAGCCAATTTCTTTATTTCTAAATTCACTCATATTTTTATCACTCATAAGTGACAAATTATTCCCCATTACTGAAACACTCCCCTCACTCGGAGTATCTAGGCCGCCTAATAGATATAACAATGTACTTTTACCACAACCAGATGCTCCCATTATTGAAACAAACTCACCTTTATCTACTGTAAAATTTATCCCGTTTAAAATATTAGTAGTATTAAACCTATTTCTAAATGACTTTTTTAGTCCTATAACTTCAATAATTTTTTCCGATTTCATATTAACTCCTTTAATTTTGTAATATAACTAGTCACGCTTAAGTTCATCTATAAGTTTCATTTTATTTAAATTTACAAGTGGAACAACTAAAGTAGATAATAATGCAAGAAATACGATCAAAGAAACTAAAAACATATACCTTAGATCTATACTTATGTCCACACAAATACCTATTGAGTAAAGTAAGTCTGTTAGAACTATCGTAACCCATGGAGTAATACTAACTGCAAAAATACAACTTAGCAGTACTGTAAACATTACCTCACTAAATAACATAAGTTTAACTTGGGCTTTAGACATTGACGTTGATAAAAGAATCGCATATTCTTGTTTTCTCTGTATAAAACCCAAGAAGGTATTGTTAACAACACCAACAACTGCTAGTAAGATAGATAAAAGCAAAATCAACCATACCATATTAACAATTCCACTAATATTATCTTGTTGTATTTGTAAAAATTGGTGTACAGTTTGGATTGTCACATCATATTGAGATAGATCATGTTGAATAGATTCCTTCGCTAAATCAACATCACTTGATGTTATTGTTACATTAAGGACTGATGGGATACTACTAATATTATTAATAAAGTTACTGGTTGAAACAACTAGTATATTCCTAGTTGTAGAAAAACTGGCACTGTTAACAAATCCAACAACTTTAAGTTCAAGCTGATTTTTTTTAAAATCAGCATTATTCAATGTTATCTTGTCCCCTAAAGCAATATCAAATCGAGTGGCATAATACTCATCTACCAGCACTTCATCATCTCTCAAATCAGTTATTGATCTTCCAGAAACGTTGATAATTCCATTTTTTTCTTCTTCCAAGCCTACAATAACTATAGATTTATTATCATTTTTAATCTTTATAGAATCAGATAAAGAATAGATTGGTTCTATAGACTCTACATATTCATTTTCTTTTAAAAAGTCATATTTTGTAGCCTTATCAGAAAGTCCCGTAATACGAATCTCTCCATTAAAATGGCTTGTTGACCCATTTAATAGTTTAGTTAAACTATTTGATAGCATAAAAATACTTAGTACAATCGTAAGTGTAACAGTAACTAATATGGCATTGGAACATGCATATTTGCTAAAACCTAAGTTTCGTACCCCTAAACCGATTGAATAACTACCAAATTTTTCAATAATAATTTCAATCAGTTTTGAAAATATTCTTAAAACACAGGGCAATAATAATATCACAGCAATTACAATAGAAAAAAAACTAATGGAAGAATACAAAAAATTATAAGTATTATTTATAAAATGTAATATTATGGATAAAATTATAAAAATTACGCCACTAATAGTTTTAATGTTACTAATTTCTTGAGCACTATTTATTTTATCAAGTAGTAAGCTTCGTAAGCTTTTGTTTGAATTTAAAAAAACATGGCCAATTGTACAAGCAACTTGTAAACCAATTGAAAAGATTATAGTAAATATAATATACGAGATAGGAATATTGCCGTTACTAAACTTTCCAACACTTCCTGTAAATGCATACACTATTGGCTGCCTAAAAAACAAACCAACACACACGCCTAGAATACTACCACCCAAACCGTATATGATATTTTCAAGCAATAACATTCGAGTTACTTTACCTTTAGTTGCCCCTAAACTTCTAAAAATCCCGAATGTGTATGAACGCTTTTCTAATAATACTTTTGAATTAGATATAATGATGTATATGTTAAGGAGAATAACAACGAATAGTATTACTAATAAAATTGTACGAATCATTGTTACATTATTTCTTATTTCGGCATTACTTACAAGATTCTGTACTACCAAATTTTCGTTATTATTTTTAATATTTTTTTCTACTTTGGTTATGTCATTGTCATTATTTACATTCAGTAATACTGCTGAATTCTGATTACTATTTAAGTTTGTCAATTCCCTTAAGCGTTCAATATCTAAAATAATTAACGGAAAATTTGAACTAATCTTCAATAATCCCTCATTAGCAACAATTGAAGTAAGTTTTAGTTCGAACTGATTCTTTCCATCTGACAACTTAATAGAATCCCCTACATTTAATCCATAGTAATTTGCAGTTTCACTACTCATGACAACACTATTCTTATCTAGTTTTGTATCTGACGTAATTAAAGATTCTGCAACCAAACTATCTATATCTGTTCCTAATAATTTAAAATACGAATTTTCGACCTTTTTGTTTTCGACCGTGTAATATACAATATCGATCCTTTCACGAACCATTTCTGTAGGATAGGTAATACTTGAAAAATAAGGTTCTTTTCCCTTGATAAGGATATCAAAATCTTGATAAGTTTCCTTATGTATATTTTTATATTGTTGAAGAACATCTTGATTGATTGTAAAATTCAATAATAAAACCATCGCAGAAATCATTATGGACATCGTTATCAATAATGAACGTGCACCACTACTTTTTATAGATCTTAATACATATATCAACAAATCTTTTTCCTCCTTCTATATGTAAGTTCTTGTTTATTATCTCTATTATTTTATTTTCATAATCATGTATAAAAAAATGAGATCTAGGAAACTTCAAAAAATACATGGTTCTCCAATATAACTTTTCCATTTATCTATTTTTTCCTCAGTTTCTGCATAGATTACTATAAATTTGGAACTAAATAATATACTATTGCATCGTCCAGTTATTTTAGAACATAATCAAAAATATCATTTTATTATAGGAAGAAATATATCAAATAATTTTATTTAAACAATCGTATGGTATAAAATTTTTATAGCGTATTATCTTATCAATATCTGAGGTACTCCATTCTATATAATAAATATTAATCAAAGGAAGTCCTTTTACCTAAATTTAATGTCTTCTAAATAATTATAGCACAACCTAAAAAAAAAAGTAAAACCTGATGTTAGTATGATTGTATGGACACGTTTTGGTAGAATAGTTTCTAACCAAAGGAGATATCCAAATGAGGCAAAAATATACCAAGGAGTTCAAAGAAACCATTGTTCAATTGTATGAAGCAGGTCAGTCTGTTTCAGATCTAGTCAAGGAGTACGAGATTGCCAATCAAACGATTTACAAGCGGATACAGCTTTATAGTAAATTTGTAAAGTCTGAGTCCGAAAATAGATCACTTCATAATCTCCAACAAATGCGTAAAGAAATGGCTAAAATGAAAGAGCAAAACGAGGTTTTAAAAAGAACCTTAACGATCTTTGCGAAGAATTAATGATATGATTCCAGTTGAGTGGGATGATCTTTATATCAATTTTGAAGTAGATAGAACTTTGAGTGGAGAAATTTATTTCTTCTTTAAATACAATGGAAAGTACCATTATTTCTTTTATATTCCTCAAGAATTTGGTATCTCTAAATCGGAATTTTTTGACGAATATCGTTTACTATTTAAAAAAGCTCAGGAATTAAAAAAAGTTTTCATGGATAATGAGTTGAGCGATTGGTCAGCAGGGTTGATTCATTTGGATGAAAATAACAAGCTATCAGTGGACTTCGACTATGCACCATGGAATGAAAGCAGTTTTCGCTCAGGCCAGCAATTGGACTTTTTTGAACATAAATATCTCGGAAAGCAACCAGCTAACGAAAAAGAACTAGAGCAGTTCAAGGCCATGGAAGCCTTCCAGAAGGAACATAATAGACAGTAGTTTGATTGGATTAGGAATTTTTGTGGATGACGAGTTATAAAAAAATCATGAACATTGCTCTGCCGGCTATGGCGGAGAATTTTTTGCAGATGCTCATGGGAATGGTCGACAGCTATCTGGTGGCCGGTCTAGGGCTGATTGCAATCTCTGGTGTCTCGGTGGCCGGTAACATCATTACTATTTATCAGGCAATTTTTATCGCGCTGGGGGCTGCTATTTCCAGTCTCATTTCCAAGACTCTGGCGCAGGGGGACAAGGAGCGTCTGGCCTATCATACAGCTGAGGCTATCAAGCTGACTTTGCTTCTGAGTCTTCTGTTGGGGCTGGTTTCCCTGCTCTTTGGCAGGCAGATGCTGGACCTTCTGGGGACGGAAAAAGCGGTGGCTGAAGCAGGTGGTCTTTATCTGGCTCTGGTTGGTGGGACCATTGTTCTGCTAGGCTTGATGACTTCCTTTGGAGCTTTAGTGCGGGTCACGTGCAATCCTAGATTCCCTATGTATGTCAGTCTTCTGACCAATGTCCTCAATGCCCTCTTTTCCGGTCTGGGGATTTACGTCTTTCGGCTTGGTATTGTCGGCGTAGCGCTGGGGACAGTTCTGGCTCGTCTAGTTGGTGTGCTCATTCTTTGGCGGGAGCTAGACTTGTCCACGATCCGCTGGAGCTGGGGTTTAGATCGAGAGCTCTTGCGCCTGTCTCTGCCGGCTGCTGGAGAACGGCTCATGATGCGGGCGGGTGATGTAATGATCATCGCCATTGTGGTCGTCTTTGGAACGGACGCAGTAGCGGGGAATGCCATCGGTGAAGTCCTGACTCAGTTTAACTACATGCCGGCTTTCGGGGTCGCGACAGCAACAGTCATGCTGGTCGCCCATGCGGTTGGCGAGGGAGATATGCAAGCGGTTGGTCTGATTCGTCAGCGGGCCTTCTGGCTCTCTTTTGCTTGTATGCTACCCTTGGCTCTAGGCATTTTCGCCCTTGGTCGACCGCTGACCTTGCTCTATACGGACAATAGCGGAGCGATCACAGCCAGTCTTTCGGTCATCCTCTTTTCTCTGCTGGGCACTCCCATGGCAGCTGGGACCGTGATTTACACAGCGGTTTGGCAGGGTCTGGGCAATTCCAGACTGCCCTTTTATGCCACGACTATTGGTATGTGGCTGATTCGCATCGTCTCAGGATATTTACTAGGTGTGACCTTTGGCTTGGGTCTGCCGGGAGTCTGGGCTGGGACTCTCTTGGACAATGGCTTCCGCTGGTTATTTTTAAAGGTTTTATTTGACAGAAAAATGAGGGAAATCACATGACAATAGCGTTTATTTGGGATTTGGACGGCACCTTGCTGGACTCCTACGATGCTATTTTGGCAGGAATTGAGGAGACCTACGCTCACTATGGTCTGGACTTTGACAGGGCGAGTATTCACAGCTATATCCTAAAGCACTCTGTCCAGAAGCTTTTGGAAAAAGTAGCGTCTGAGAAGGGCCTAGACGCTGCTGAGATGAATGCCTTCCGTGGAGCAAGCCTAAAGGAGAAGAATGCTCAGGTCCATCTGATGGAAGGGGCAGCAGAGATTCTGGCCTGGGCTGAAGAGCAGGGCATTGCCCAGTTTGTCTATACCCACAAGGGACTCAATGCCCATCAAATCTTGCAAGACTTGGGTATTCATGATTATTTTACAGAAATCATCACAACAGCCAACGGCTTTGAGCGCAAGCCCCACCCAGAGGGAGTCGACTATCTGGTCGAGAAATATGGCCTGGACAAGCAGAAAACCTACTATATCGGCGACCGGACCCTGGATGTGGATGTTGCTGTCAACAGTGGCATCCAGAGCATTAACTTCTGTGATTACCGACCAGAAATCAATCAGAAAATAGAGAAGTTGGTGGGTATAAAGCAATTATTTACAAGATAAAAAGCAGACCAGAACTGATCTACTGTCAGTCTAGCCTGCTTTTTCTTTTACATATGCTCAATGTGAA